>ENA-OWZJ01000010-OWZJ01000010.1-human-gut-metagenome-genome-assembly--contig:-NODE-10-length-71543-cov-59.7393_pt1 | contig 71543 bp, 75 predicted proteins | sample MGYA00249760_ERZ652106 | MGnify/ENA primary metagenome ERZ652106 (study PRJEB26925, sample SAMN05827102) | human gut metagenome | biome: ENVO:2100002; feature: ENVO:00000062; material: ENVO:00002003...
ACAGTTCCCGCAAGAGCAGGCCGAACGTTATCTGGAATTCCTCAAAGGCTATCTGATCCCGAAATACGCCGAATTTATCGGCAAAGAGATCCAAACGGCGTATCTTGAGTCTTATTCCGAATATGGACAGAACATTTTTGACAGATATGTCACTTATGCAGATTTCTGGATTCAGGATCAGGAGTACCGCGATCCGGATACCGGGCAACTGTTCGACCGTGAATCGCTGAATTCGGAACTGGAGAAAATCGAGAAGCCCGCCGGGATCAGCAACCCGAAAGATTTCCGTAATGAAATCGTCAACTTCGTGCTGCGCGCCAGAGCGAATAACAGCGGACGTAATCCGAACTGGACCAGTTATGAAAAACTGCGCACGGTTATTGAGAAGAAAATGTTCTCCAATACCGAGGAGCTGTTGCCGGTCATTTCGTTCAATGCCAAAACGTCTACCGACGAGCAGAAAAAACACGACGACTTCGTCGATCGCATGATGGAAAAAGGCTATACCCGTAAACAGGTACGCCTGCTGTGCGAATGGTACCTGCGGGTACGTAAATCGTCCTGATAGCGACCAACCCGGTAGCCGCGGCTGCCGGGTTTCAGCACCACTGCTCGTATAACGAAAGACATCTACCCTAATCAACATCAGGGTACAGTTGGCAAATGCAGTACAGGAGGGCATATGACCTGGTTCATAGACCGACGCCTGAACGGGAAGAACAAAAGCGCTGTCAATCGTCAGCGCTTTCTGCGCCGTTACAAGGCGCAGATAAAGCAGTCGATCTCCGAAGCCATCAATAAACGTTCGGTGACCGATATCGACAGCGGTGAATCCGTCTCCATTCCGACGGACGATATTAACGAGCCGATGTTTCATCAGGGGCGCGGCGGGCTTCGTAATCGCGTCCATCCCGGCAACGATCACTTTGTGCAGAACGACCGTATTGAACGCCCTCAGGGCGGCGGCGGCGGAGGCGGCGGTGGTCAGGGGCAGGCCAGCGCCGATGGCGAGGGCCAGGATGAATTCGTCTTTCAGATTTCGAAAGATGAATATCTTGACCTGCTGTTTGAAGATCTGGCCCTTCCCAACCTGAAGAAAAACCAGCAACGCCAGTTGAACGAGTTCAAAACCCATCGTGCGGGTTTTACCGCCAACGGCGTGCCGGCCAATATCAGCGTGGTGCGTTCATTGCAGAATTCGCTGGCACGGCGAACCGCGATGACCGCCGGTAAACGGCGCGAACTGCGGGCGCTGGAAGACGATCTCGATACCATTGCCAAAAGCGAACCAGCGCAGTTGCTGGAAGAGGAGCGGCTACGTAAAGAAATTGCGGAACTACGGGCTAAAATTGAGCGCGTGCCGTTTATCGACACCTTTGATTTACGCTATAAAAACTATGAGAAACGACCGGAGCCTTCAAGTCAGGCGGTGATGTTCTGCCTGATGGATGTTTCTGGTTCAATGGATCAGTCCACCAAAGACATGGCGAAGCGTTTTTACATTCTGCTGTATTTGTTCCTCAGCCGGACCTATAAAAACGTTGAAGTGGTCTATATTCGCCACCACACCCAGGCGAAAGAGGTGGATGAACATGAGTTTTTCTACTCCCAGGAAACCGGCGGTACGATTGTTTCAAGCGCCTTGAAGTTGATGGATGAGGTTGTTAAAGCCCGCTATGACCCGGCGCAGTGGAATATTTACGCCGCACAGGCGTCGGATGGCGATAACTGGGCGGATGACTCGCCGCTGTGTCATGAACTGCTGGCGAAGAAAATATTGCCGGTGGTTCGTTACTACAGCTATATCGAAATCACCCGCCGCGCTCACCAGACTCTGTGGCGCGAATATGAACATCTGCAGGCGACGTTTGAGAATTTTGCTATGCAGCATATTCGCGATCAGGAAGATATTTATCCGGTGTTCCGCGAACTGTTTCATAAACAAGGCGCGACCAGTAATACTTAGCCTCATAAATCAGCCAGATAAATACCTATTCTGGCTGATTTTTCTGTAGCGAAAACACATTAATAGCCAGCCACAGGTTCCGCTCAATTACATTTCGATAATTGTCGAATTAATCCTTTACGCATTGGGTCTCTGGACGGCTAAAATAAATCTTGCACTATTTTTTCTACTATGCGTTAATGGCTACGTCGATTTGAAAGACAGAAAGATATTACCCAAGCAGTTACTCACACCTCCAGGCGCTATCGCTGATACCACCTTTCCTGAGTCTCTCCAATAGTATTAAGATTCTTCTGCAAATCAAATCCTGTATGCTTTGATACATTAAAAAACCTGGATAGAAGATGACTAATAAGAGTAATGACTTAGTAAAACGGTTAAACGCCGGCTAAATTTGATGCGAACTTCTGATTTACGATAACGATGACGGCTTTGACCTGAGTAGATAAATAAGAAGCATCTCATTCAAATCAACACAAAATGGCATAAATTGATAACATAATCTGTCAGCTATGCTATTTTTAGTAGTAACGCAAAATATTTTTCCGTTTTGCAGTTCAGCCCACCAGAAATTTACATATTCATCTGTGGGTAAGTGACAAAATGTAAAAAAACATAATAATATAAAAGGATAAAATTATGATTAACAATATTCATTTCCGATGCCCGTGCTGCCATGGGTCACAATACAGAACCTCACATTTTGACGTGAGCGAAAAAAACCCCTTCGGCGCGAAATGCATTTTTTGCAAATCCGACATGGTGACTTTTGACAATATCGAATCTATCGATGTTTATCAGCCTGTCATGTCACAACTCGCCGGAAGCAAAATGTTTGCCTCCGCCGCCTCATGAGTGGCCTTTGGCCAGTCCTGCGCACTCTTCAGACACGCGTCATGAAGAGTGCCGCATTTTAGTTAGTCTGCCCTGCCTCGTTCTCCACACCTACACTACCTGTCAGCATAGTTAATCTGACCAGCCGTTCGTTCACCCACGCTCTGGTAGCCTGTTTATCCACTATGATAAAATCAGCTAAACGGGTAAGACGAATCCAAACATCATGAAATTACAGAATAAATTACTGCGACATGTTATTTCCGCAGGCGTTGTGGTGTTGACGTCTTCTTTTCTTGTATACGAATTAATCGCTACCCACCGCGATATGTCAGGCTATATGCGATACATCATAGAAAAAGGAGAATCGACCTTTCTCTATGATAAGTATCAGAATCAACTCATCATCTCTCAGTTTCTGCGTAAGCTGGATACTCCCCCAAACCAAACAGAGGTAGAACAGGTCTGCAATAGCGTACAACACAACGGGGATGTCAGTGGTTTGAATATCGCCGGATATACCTATCCCCAGTTGCATGGCACGCTAAGCGCCGCGCATGCCGACTGCGGCAAGTGGCGTGGAGATATTCCTGCACTCCAGGCATTCGATCGCGCGGTTGCCAAAAATGATAGCTGGCAGCCAGAGGTTCCCGCGACGCTTAAATCAGAAAAACGCTTTCGCTATTACATAGACCTGGTAAATAAATACATCTACTTTTATGCGCCCGTCAGAATTAAAAGTAATCCGATACAGAACTGGAATTTTCTTCAGGACAGTAAACTGGGTATTAGCCAGGCCAGCCTTGATGGTTTAGAACAGGGTCGTTCGCTCATCTCGACCGTGTATGTTGATGCGATGACGGGAAAGAATATTTTATCGTTTTTAACGCCAGTGTATTTCAAGGATAAGCTGAAAGGCGTAGTGATGGTCGATGTGACCGCGCCAGAGATTGAGGCCTTGTTATACACCCGCGACCGACCTTTGGTGTGGCGCTATCTGGATATTACCTTGAAGGATTCCGATACCGGCGCACTCATTGAGGTACATCATAGTAAAACGCACCTGTTGAATTACGCCCATTACACCCATCAGGTAGCAGAAAACTTACGGATAACGCTGTCTCTGGATGTTATGTATTTTCTGCTTAGTTCATGGAAACTCTTCCTGTTTTATTTACTCTCTACCGCCGCATTACTGCATCTGGTGCGGGTTCATTTCCGCCTTTATAACTCGGTATCGAAAGAGAATATCAGCGATACCATGACCGGCCTTTATAATCGTAAAATCCTTACCACGATGCTGGAGTCGCGCCTGCAACGACTTACCGCGCAAGGGGTTAACGTGGTAACGATGGCCCTTGACTGCGATGGACTGAAAAAGATCAACGATACCTGGGGGCATAACGCCGGCGACGAAGCGATTATTCTACTGGCGCAGGCTATTTCCGCATCCATTCGTAGCAGCGATTATGGCGTGCGCTTAGGAGGCGATGAGTTCTTTCTAATTCTGATCGATTATCCGGAAGCTGAAGCGGAAAATATCCCGGTGAGGATCCGGCAATATCTGGCGATTCATGACCATCAACAGCGCGTCGATTTCTCCTGGGGCGCAGAAATTCTTGCGCCAGAACAGTCGCTCAGCGAAGCAATGAAAGCTGCCGATGCGCGCCTGTATATGAACAAAAAGCAGAAAAAAAGCCCCGGCATTCGCAGATAAGTTTTCATTACCGCCGCGCGGGGTTAAGCTTTGCCTTTACTCTGTAGAGGAACCATCGCAACATGCAATCGCCAGAGACCGCCGACATACACCAGCAATTATGCCGCCTCCTTGATGAGCAACAGGCCCGCTATCGGGTCATGGAACATGAAGCCGTTGGTAAATGTGAAGCCGTATCTGCAATCCGCGGTACCGCGCTGGGACAGGGCGCCAAAGCGCTGGTCTGTAAAGTGAAAGGTAATGGGGTAAACCAGCACGTGCTGGCTATCCTTGCCGCCGATCAGCAGGCCGATTTATCTCGCCTGGCGCAGCATATCGGCGGCAATAAAGCCTCACTCGCCAGCCCGGCAGAAGTCGATGCCCTTACCGCCTGCGTATTCGGCGCCATTCCGCCGTTTAGCTTCCACCCTAAGCTAAAACTGGTCGCCGACCCGTTGCTGTTCGAACGTTTTACAGAGATAGCCTTTAATGCCGGCCTGCTGGAAAAATCGATCATTATGAATACCGACGATTATCTGCGTATCGCCCGCCCTGAGCTGGTCGCGTTCCGTCGCGTCATTTAGATCGTCGGTATGCGACAAGGTTCGCGGGCGGCGCTGGTAGCCTTATTTGCAGCAAATAAATTAAAAGCCTGTTTATTCACGCGATTATGCGTAGAGTAAGCAGGTTTTCTTTTTTTATTTTGGCAAGGACCTCTGGCATGTTCGATACAACCCTGTTTATTTTGCTGGTGCTGGCGGCACTCGGCTTTATCAGCCATAACACCACTGTCGCTATCTCAATACTGGTGCTCATCATCGTACGGGTGACACCGCTTAACGTTTTCTTCCCCTGGATTGAAAAGCAGGGGCTGAGCATCGGTATCATCATTCTGACCATCGGCGTGATGGCTCCCATCGCCAGCGGAACGTTACCGCCCTCGACGCTGATTCACTCTTTCGTCAACTGGAAGTCACTGCTGGCGATTGCCGTGGGCGTATTCGTCTCGTGGCTTGGCGGACGCGGAGTCGCGCTCATGGGTTCGCAGCCTCAACTGGTCGCCGGGCTGCTGGTGGGTACCGTGCTGGGCGTGGCGCTATTTCGCGGCGTCCCGGTCGGGCCGCTTATCGCCGCCGGTATTATTTCGCTTTTTATCGGAAAGGCTTAGCCAAACTGGCGTGGTAGCGGCCCGGCGTTTGCCCTAACCCTTTTTTGAACATGGTGATAAAGGCGGTTGTTGAATCGTAACCGAGCGTCTGGGCGGTTTGCTGTACCGTCTGTCCGCGCACCAGCATCTGCAGCGCCAGGATCAGCTGAAGCTGGTGCCGCCAGCGGCGAAAGCTAAGCCCGGTCTCCCGCACCACCAGCCGCGCCAGGTTGCGTTCGCTCATAGCGAACGCCGCCGCCCACTGCGAGAGCGTCTGCCAGTGTGCCGGATCGCGGGCCATGGTGTCGGCCATCCGGCGGATCTTCGGATGTCCTGAAACCGGCAATTGCAGATGTTCTTGCGGTTGTTGCGGTAGCTCATCAAATAATACCTGCACCAGGCGCTGCGTAGGCGGCGCGTCAAGCGCCTCCCTGCCGCGTTCCGCAAGGGTCATAATCAACTCTCGCACCAGGGGTGAGATTTTTAACGTGCAGCAATGCTCAGGCATCGGCGCCGCCCCCGGTTCTATGAACAAAAAGCACACCTGTGCCCCTGGCGTTGCGCGATTGCTGTGTGGAAGCAGGCCTGGAACCCAAACCGCATACAGCGGCGGCACCATCCACATGGCGTTATCCACTTCGCAGGTTAAAGCGCCGTGTAACGCGAGGATCAGTTGACCTTTGCGGTGCTGATGGCGCGGAATGAACTGCTCGTCGTCCACCACCTGAATGCGAAACGCCAGCGCCGCTTCATGTCCGCTGTCTGGTTCATAGCCGTCTAAACCCAGTCCAATCATCAAATTGTCCGATATTAGCGATAATCTGTCATTTTAGCTTGATTCAAACAACCGTTAAACAGGCTATTGTTACGACCCTGTTTATTAGTCTGAGAACGTTATGAGTCCTGTTTCTTCCTCTGCCAACGGCAACAAACTGCTGCTGATTGTCGGAATTTTATTTATCGCCGCCACGCTACGGGTAACTTTCACCGGTATCGCCCCACTGCTGGATGCGATACGCGCTGAATACCAACTGACGACGGCGCAAACCGGGCTGCTCACGACCCTGCCGCTGCTGGCCTTCGGGCTGGTCTCTCCGCTGGCGGCCGGCGTCGCCCGCCGATTCGGCATAGAGCGTAGCCTGCTGCTGGCGATGGTGATTATTTGCCTCGGGATCGGATTACGTTCGCTCCCCTCAGCAGCCTGGCTGTATATTGGTACGGCGCTCATTGGCTGCGGAATCGCGCTGGGCAACGTGCTGCTGCCAGGGTTAATTAAGCGTGATTTTTCCGGCCATGTCGCCCGTATGACCGGCGCCTACTCCATTACCATGGGCGCAGCGGCGGCGGCAGGTTCCGCGATGGTGGTGCCGCTGGCGCTGGCGGGTTTTGGCTGGCGCGGCGCACTGCTGCTACTGATGGTTTTCCCGCTGTTGGCGCTATTACTCTGGCTGCCGCAGGCGCGCCGCCAGGCTACCACGCCGATGACCGGATCGGGTGCCGCGCACAATCGGGGGATCTGGCGTTCAGCGCTGGCGTGGCAGGTCACGCTGTTCCTTGGGATTAACTCACTGGTCTATTACGTTATCGTCGGTTGGCTGCCCGCAATCCTGCAGAGTATGGGCTACAGCGAAGCGCAGGCTGGCTCTCTGCATGGCCTGTTGCAGTTGGCAACCGCCGCACCGGGCCTGGCCATCCCGCTGGTACTCCATCGCCTGAAAGATCAGCGCGGCATCGCCGTTCTGGTAGCCTTAATGTGCGTAGTAAGCACGCTGGGATTATGGTTACTGCCCGGTCAGGCGGTGATCTGGACATTGATTTTTGGCTTCGGATCCGGCGCCACCATGATCCTTGGCCTGACGTTTATTGGTCTACGCGCCAGCTCAGCGCATCAGGCCGCGGCCCTCTCCGGCATGGCGCAGACTATTGGTTATCTGCTGGCTGCCTGCGGACCGCCGCTCATCGGTAAAATCCATGATGCTTACGGCGACTGGCATATACCGTTACTCATCGTCGCACTCATCGCAGTGGTCATGGCGCTGTTCGGCGCCCTTGCCGGAAGGGCGCGCGAAATTCATTAATCACAAGAGTCGGCAGCCAGGGCTGCCGATTTTTTATTGCCGGGCCGCGTGCAGGAAAGCCTGTACCAGCGGCGCCGGACGCCCTTCCAGCGCGTTGCGCTCGTGCTGGAACAGCGTGGCGACGAAGAACGGATGGGTAGTTAACTCCACGGCGCGGATCTCGCCGTTCTCATCCCAACCGGTCACCCGCAGCGCGCCCTGCTCCAGTTCATGGGCAAAGCTTTCGGCAATGCCGTAGTTACAATGATATCCCTCTTCAATGCTGTCACGGCCATAAGCGCGGGCAATCAGCGTGTTCGCGCGCAGCTCGATAGCGTCTGATTTTTCCACCAGCGAACAGCTTAATGGCGCAATGACCATTCGCCCTTCGCTATCGGTTTCGGCGTGCGCCGCATCCTGCCATCCCATAACATTACGGGCGTATTCGATAATCGCGTGCTGGAAGCCGCCGCAGGTACCGAGGAACGGAATGCTATTTTCGCGGGCGTAGCGAATGGCGATAAATGCGCCCTCGGCGTTTTTATACGGGCTGGCGGGAACCACCCAGATGGCGTCATAATCGGTGAGCCAGTCTGCGCTGGTAATCTCGCTGGTGGCTATCCAGTCATAACTCACCGGTTGTTCCAGAACCGCGGCAGCGTCATCGATAGCCAGCGGAATCGCCTTATGGGCAATCACATCAGGGTTATAATCGCCAACAAGGGCAATGCGCAAAGGGGTGTTCATAGCAGGATCCTTATGTCTGAGGATTATCGGGCAACACAAGGAACCTCAGATTAGCGATATCATTCGCGGAACACAATGGTTATTTAGCGGCACGCTGCACGGGCAAGCCGCCAGATAGACATAACGAGGGGAGAATAATGATGATTCAATGTAAACGCGTTTATGACCCTACAGAGGCCAACGATGGTTACCGCGTGCTGGTCGATCGCCTGTGGCCACGCGGAATAAAAAAAGAGGATTTGCATTATGACGAATGGTGTAAAACCCTGACGCCTTCCAGCGATTTACGCAAGGCTCTTCACGGAGAAGCGATTGACTTCTCTCACTTCCGCCAGCAGTACCGCGAAGAGCTTGAAACCCATCGCGATGAAGGGCTACGGCTCGCCAAATTGGCCAATCAGCAACCCTTAACGCTGCTCTACGCGGCCAAAGATACGCAACAAAACCATGCGCTGGTGCTGGCGGAGTGGCTGAAAAGCTTAATCTAACGGCGGCGAATTATTTCTTCGCCGGATGATCGCGCCGCCACAGTTCCCATTCATCGAGCGTTTCGCCACTGGGAAGTTTACAGTCGGTGCGTACGCCCTGAGGTGTCTGGACCGGAACCTGCTTACCGCCCTTCTGGTCGCAATAGACGGCGGCCGGATTCGCCATGCCGATCGAATTTGGCGGCGGCGGCGCATCAGGCTGTTGTGACTGAGCGCAGCCCGCTAGCATCAGCGGCAACATCATTACTATCCACTTCATAATTACTCCTGTTTTATTCAAAGCGACCTTTCGCCCTGAATCTCCACGGTTTCTCCATTTTAACTACACTTTTGCCCTTTAGAGTAGCGCTCGTTCTCGAATTGACCAGAGAACAGATCATTCCATAATCAATGAGTTTTGCCCCATCGCCCCCGACGGGGCTTTTTTTTGGGATTTAATAAACTGAAATAAAAGGATTTATTTCAAAAGTGTCCACATATCGACCACATTGACAAGAATAGCCCCCTTTCCAGGGGGCTATTTTTATACCGCAAGACTAAGTTGACTGTTCCCGTAATGAGAAGCCGGGAAAGCGTCGCCGGGGATAAATCCTGGAGGCAAAGGGTCTGCGCTGGTTGAGCGCTTCGTTACTCTGCGCTCTACGGTGTTAAGTGTCGTGAATGACTCGCTGCATTCAAGATTCTGGCATTGATGGTATTGCCGGATGGTGAACTCGCTTAACCGGCGGCTGGTGCGGGTGCGGGCGTTTGCGCCGCAGTAGGGACAAACAAACATGATGATCTCCCATAGGGAGTTGAACTCACGCCTATTATGGCCGCTACTGTTCAGTTTCTGCAATCCAGTCGCTTATTTTCGCCTCAAGCTCCATTCTCGTGGTAAATCCGTTATCACCGATTACATGTTCCGCTCTGGCAATGATCCAATCCTGAGTATCGATTTCAGGCTTAAAGCCCGACACGGTCAGATGCATACCCGGGTATAAATCGGCGCGGCCGCGCGCCAGGGTTATCGAAAACTGTGCCGCACCTTTCTGGAGCTGTATCCATTTCGCCGCAGCTGCGCGCCTGGCTGCCGTTTCGTTCTGATAGGTTTTACGCAAAACATACACGTTACCTTCAGCGCCCTCCATATAATCCCCTTCCGGGCGGCTGCTTTTCTCCTTAGCCTTTTTTCTGGCAGTATTTGTTTTGCGCTTAGTGACCTTGACCGGTTTTTTCTTGCCGAAATTAAGATCCAGCCAGTACGCCCGCACGCCGGTGTAAGCATCGCGATCGGCAATGCGGAACCTGTGACGATCTCCGCTGGCACGGGTTATCTCAGCCGATGGCAGCGCCCTACCAGATGCACTGACGCCGCCCCCAGGCAAGATAAACAGCAGACAGCCATTTTTCACGGTGGCAATGGCGCCCAACATCTCCGCCATGCGCGTTAAAAACGACATGTCACTCTCTTCGGTCTGATCCGCATGGTCGATCTCAATGTCGATCAGAGCCTCGCTAATCATCGGCTTCAGGTCATAGCGCCGGGCTATGGCCGATACCACCCGCTCTACCGTCACATCATGCCAAGACACCTCCCGCCTGACGTTCATCTCTTCGCGAAAATCAGCGCTGTGCGCGGTGATGTCGATAACATCAGGCGGCCCGCTATGCCCCACCTCGTCAACGGTGTAGAGACCTTTGTAGATCAACGCCTCACCCAGCCAGCCGATGGACACCGCCAGCTCCGCACCTCGTGGGGGTAAATCTGTTACCCCGTCAGAGTCATCTACTGACAGGGTTAGCTGGTCAGCAATAAAACCGTTGTTATCTGTAACAGATAGCGAGGTGATGCGGTCGGCCAGTTCGGTCAGGGCAACCCCACCCAGCGTGATACTAAAATCCGGTGTTTTTACGACCTCACTTAATTTTTCTACATACGCTTCGGCTGCTGTTGTCAGCGTGTCTGCTATCGACATAACTCCCCCGTTTTTTGCTGATGATTCCATGCCCGCGCGCGGGGCTGAATCCCTTTTTGTTGTCAGCGAACGGGAAGACCGGCAACCAGGCGACGCCAGCAGACTTAACGTTGAATATTGCCCTGAACTCAAAGAGCAACATGATGGTGAACTTATGTCTGAAACTCGTTTTCACGGCGTCCGCTCTCGCGAAAATACCGACCTACAGCAGGCAATCAATGACATTGATTCCAGCGTGATTGGTATTGTTGCGGTTGCTGATGACGCCGATCCGGAAACCTTCCCGCTCAATACGCCGGTTCTGCTGACACGGGTACGTAACGTCCTCGGCAAGGCAGGTAAAACCGGGTCACTTTACAGAGCCCTCAAAGCCATTTCCGATCAGTGCAGCCCGCGCGTTGTGATTGTCCGGGTTAAAGAGGCTTCCGGTAACGGCGCCAGCCAGTCTCAGGCCGTTATTGGCGGAACAGATGGCGACAGCTATACGGGAATGTATGCCCTGCTGACGGCGGAAGCCAAAACCGGCTATCGTCCGCGCATCCTGGCGGTACCGGACTACGACACCGAGGAGGTAACGTCACAGCTTTGCGTGATTGCCCAGAATCTTCGGGCTTTTGTTTATGCCGGTTGTAACGGCTGCGCGACCATGGCGGAGGCTATTGCTTATCGCAAAACCTTCGCTTACCGCGAGCTGATGCTGATCTGGCCTGACTTTATCGCTTACAACCCCCTGACGGATGATAACGAAACGTTTCCCGCCCCGGCTTACGCCTGCGGCCTGCGCGCCGCTATCGATAACAGCCAGGGCTGGCACAAATCGCTGTCGAATGTTGTGGTGAATAACGTTCTCGGTATTTCGAAGGATGTTTTCTGGGCATTACAGGCAGAAGACAGCGACGCGAACGAGCTTAACAACAACGAAATCACGACGCTTATCAAGCGTGACGGTTTCCGCTTCTGGGGTAACCGCACCACGGACACCGAAACCTACACTTTCGAGGTGTTCACCCGTACCGCGCAGATCCTGGCGGACAGTATCGCGGAGGCGCAATTTACCTCTGTTGACAGCCCGCTCACTCCGGCCAACGTGAAAGATGTGGTAAGCGGCATCCGCTCTGCTCTCAGCAAAAAAGTCACTGCCGGCCAGCTTATCGGCGCTGACTGCTGGTTTGATACGCTGGACAACGACACCACAGATTTGCGCCAGGGAAAACTGATTGTGCGCTATAGCTACAGCCCGGTCCCACCGCTTGAAGATCTGACGCTATACCAGACCTTTACTGATGATTTTTACGAACCGGCGTTCGCGTCGCTCGGGGGTGAATAATGGCTATTCCTCACAAACTGCGGCTTTTTAGCTGCTTTGTTAACGGCGACAACTATCTGGGAAAAGTGACCTCTTTCACTCGCCCCAAACTGTCACGAAAGGTAGAGGACTATCAGGGCGGTGGCATGCTGGGTGCGGTCGGTGTTGATCTCGGCCTTGAGGCTGGCGCGCTGGATTCCACCATTGTTTTTGGCGGCCTCATTAAGGCTCTGTTTCTCGAATACGGAGCAGAAATTGACGGCACGCGTCTGCGCTTTGCGGGTGAATATTTCACTGATGGCGAAAGCCAGCTTGTCGAGGTGGAGCTGCGCGGGCGATTTACTGAACTCGACGGTGGAGACTCAAAACAGGGAGAAGACACCGAGGAAAGCTACACCTTTAAATCCACCTACTACAAATTCTCCATTGATGATCAGCCCATTATCGAAATCGATCTGCTGAATTTCATCTACAAAAAGAACGGTCAGAACATGTTCCCGGACCGCATCACCTCCGCCCTTGGCATGGGCAATTGATAACCTTTCAGAGGGTGGCAAAGATGCCGCCCGGAGATTTTAAACATGGCTAAAAAAACTAAAAACCTGTTCACGCTGATGCAGCCGGTAGTTCGTAAAGACAGTGAGATCGGTCAGGTGGAAATCACCGGCGCCATCAGTCAGGCCGGATCGTTGCGCGGCCTGAATCTTATCCGCGTTGCCAATATGGATGCAGACTCAATTGCCACGCTGTTGACGCGAGTCACCGCGCCTGCGCTGACACAAAAAGAAATCAACGAGATGCACACTCTGGACTTTATCGGGCTGGCAGAGCTTCTGGTCCCTTTCTTGAATCCGCCGGAGCCTGGAGCGTCGAGCGTGGCGGAGACGGGGAGCGAGTAATCAGCGTCGCGTTTGACCAGATAGACGATCTGGTTGCTGATATTGCCGTTATTTTTAACTGGCCGCCCTCTGAAGTTTTCGGCATGGATCTTGGCGAGGTGATAGCCTGGCGCAAGCGGGCGGCGCTTCGAAGTGGTGCCAGTGATGAAGAGTCTTGATATCCGCGTTGCTTTCAGCGCGATCGACAAATTTACCCGCCCCGTTAATGCTGCCCGCCAGAGTGCGGGCGGCCTATCCGACTCCCTCAGAAAAACACAATCCACCCTGAAAGGACTCGATAAGAGCAGTGCCACTTTTCAGCGAATGACCGCAGCCGTCGGCAAAACCGACCGTTCCATCTCACGTGCCCGTGCCCGCTTTGATAGCTTGTCAGAAGCGCAACGTAAAAACGGGACGCTGACGGAAAAACAGCAAATATTGATGTCGCGACTGGGTGAGCGGCTTGATCGGTTGACCGCAAAACGCGTGACGGAAGTGGCCCGCCTTCGTGAGAGTGCATCAGCCCTGCGCCAGCATGGCGTCATGCTTTCCGGTAGTAGCGCCACCATCGGTAACGCGATACGCCGCACAGAACAATACAACCAATCCCTTGAACGGGAAAAACGGCAACTTGCTGCGGTCACGCAGGCTCGTAAACGTTACGAGGGCGCACAGCAGATGGCCGGGAAGTTGCGTTCTGGCGGTGCCATAGCATTAGGTACAGCAACCGCTGCCGGGTACGGCGCCGGACGCTTCCTGTCGCCTGCGGTTGGTTTTGATGAGGAAATGTCAAACGTCCAGGCGCTGACGCGGCTCGATAAAAGCGATTCACAACTGACCGCTCTGCGTTCCCAGGCAAAAAAACTCGGTGCTGAAACCGCCTTCACCACACGTGACGCCGCCAGCGGCCAGGCCTTTCTCGCGATGGCTGGCTTCACGCCAGATGCTATCCGTGCCGCACTGCCAGGCGTGCTCAATATGGCGCTGGCAGGCAGCATGGAACTGGGCGAAACGGCAGACATCGGCTCAAACATTCTTTCTCAGTTTTCCCTCGATGCCGGAGAAATGGACCGCGTCAGCGATGTGCTGACAGGTACATTTACCCGTACCAATACCACGCTTAGCAGCCTCGGCGAGACAATGAAAGTTGTCGGGCCAGTAGCAGCGGGACTTGGGATTAGCCTGGAAGAAGCCGCAGCCATGACCGGCACGCTGGCGCGCGTGGGTATTCGCGGTAGCGAGGCCGGTACGGCAATGCGTCGCTCGCTCTCCCGACTGGCCTCCCCTACTACGGCAGCAAAGAGAGCGCTTAAAGAGCTGGGTGTAGAAACCGCCGACGCAAGCGGGAAGATGCGTCGCGCGTTCGATATTCTTCTCGATCTACAAAAACGCGTTTCCCGCTTCGGCGAGGTGGATCAGGTTTCATTTTTTAAAGATATCGCCGGAGAAGAGGGTTTTACGAGCCTCCAGTCTTTGGTCAACGGCGCAGGTGATGGCTACCTCCAGTCACTCTATGAACAAATTGCAGAAGCACATAAAAATCAGGAGGCGTTCGCCGTCGCTAACAAGAAGAAAGACAACCTTGGCGGCGATTTGAAGGAGCTGGACAGCGCGTGGGAGGCGTTCCGCATTTCTGTGGCTGAGACAGTAGACGGCCCATTGCGCAGACTGACACAGGGGCTTAGCCGGGTTATTGGCACTGTTCAAAGCTGGGTAGACGAAAACCCCAGACTTTCACAAACGTTGTTACTCGCCGGCGGGACTGCACTGGCACTGACCGCAGTAATTGGCGGTATGTCATTAGCTGCTGGTCTGCTGATAGGTCCGCTTGCAAAGCTCAGACTGGGGTTTGCGCTTCTGTCCGGCGGGAGCGGAATCGGAGGTACGGTATCAGCGTTCCGCATGTTGAGTGCTGTGGGCAGCAGCTCACTGGCAAAAATTAGCGGATGGGGTGCTTTACTCAGCGACCTGGCCGGACGCATCGGCGTATTAACCAGAATGATGGTACCCCTGCGCGGTGCGTTACTTGGCGCCTTTGCCTCTCCGGGGACGACTATCAGTGCCCTGTCAAAAAGCATTGGCGGGCTGGCACTGCGGCTAACCGGGATCCCGGCTCTCTTCGGCATTGTAAAAGGCGGTATTGCGGCACTGGGCGGCGGATTATCAATGCTCTTGAGCCCAATCGGTTTAGTGGGTGCTGCGTTTGTAGCTGCGGGAGTAGTGCTCTGGAAATACTGGGGACCAATCAAAGCCTTCTTTAGCGGTTTTTTTACAGGCGTCATCCAGGGGTTAGCGCCAGTTCATAACGCATTTTCCCGGCTGGCGCCCGTTTTCGGGGTCATTGGGGATGGCGTCAAAAACGTCTGGAACTGGTTTAAAAAAGTATTAACGCCCGTTGAGGAGAGTCGTGAAGCGCTAAACAAGTGCGCCAGCGCCGGGCAAATCTTTGGCGAGGTCCTGGGGACCGCACTTAGCGTTCTGCTTTGGCCCCTTCAGAAGTTAATGGAAGGCGTCGGCTGGTTACTGGAGAAGCTCGAGCTCATCCCCGATGGCATTGAACGAGCCAGGCTGGAAGCGGCCAGACTCAGGGCTATTCCGGTTATGTGGGAATGGGATGAAAAATCCGGGCGCATGGTTAAAAGGGAGTGGCAATGGTCATCTGAAAAGCCTGCAAGCAAAGGCAGCACCCCGCCGCCCAATGTGCTGGGGGGAAACTCTGGAACAGAGCGGCGGCTGGGCCAAATCGCAGATAACACTAAAGGCCTTTTAGATGAGGAAAAGCGAAAACGTATCGGGCCGGGTGACATTGTATTTAAAAACCTCCCTCAAGCCTTTGCGGTGCGTGGTGAATGGCAGGAATCGAAGCTTATCCGCCAGTCTGTCAGCGCTCGCCCGGTTATTGCCGCTGGCGAACCATTGATAAAACAGACGCAGGCATGGCAACCGGTACGCCGAAATCAAAGCACCCACACGGCGGCTACAGCTTTAGGTGGTAGTTTTCCCGGTGATATTCATGTCCATCTGCACGGCATTCAGAGCAGCAATCCGCGAGAACTGGCGCGACTTGTTGGCGAGGCTGTCCGCGCGGAAATTGATAAAAAGCAACGCGCTGCCCGGGGTTCGTTCCGGGATAACGATTAATTAGGAGTAATAACTATGATGATGGTATTCGGGCTCTTTGTATTTGAACTCAGGACACTGCCCTATCAGCAATTGCAGTTGTCCCGTAACTGGCGGCACGTTAAGAATGACCGTGTGGGCCGGAGCGCAAAATGGCAGTACGTTGGCGCCGGTGAGAACCAGCTGACGCTGGGTGGGTTGCTTTATCCTGAAATCACTGGTGGCAACCTGTCTTTGGGTGCCGTCTCGACAATGGCCTACACCGGGCTTACTTGGCCGCTGATCGATGGCGTCGGGTCCATTTACGGGATGTATGTCATCACGGGCTTGCAGGAAACGCATCAGGAGTTTGATCGCTACGGCAAAGCGAAAAAGATAGAGTTCACACTCTCGTTGCAGCGGGTTGATGAGGATATCAGGGAGAGGCTGAAAAGTACCTCAATTACTGAACTGATGCCACCCCTGAAGGAAAGGACAGAAACTGTGTTAAATACAATCTATGATATGTAATCTATTATAATTCTATCAGAAGCGTCTACCGGCATTTCATGCTGGGATAATTGACAAGATACGTAAAATTTTGCTTTATATTGACTCAGTTTCCCCCTAAGAAATTAAAACATGAAAGTGTAACTTTACACTTGCTACACTTTCAGTAATTCCTTATAACTGATTCAGCTCCGATCGTTAACTAAAATTAAACCATCATTACCAAATAGGTGCATCGCAGCATAGGCTCCCACGCCAGGGTACTCAGACTTAACGGACTTATTAGCATAATATGTTGATTCAGACAGATTCTTACCATCATTTAAAGCATCGACGAAGCTTCTTGTCCAGATACCAGTAAGAATAACATTATAACTCCAAGCTGGAGCTAATACACATTCATAACCTAACTCTAAAATTTTACTAACCAGCCCATCTGGTTTCGTAGCAAACATAGATGATTTAGAACTTCCTGAATGACATATAAATAAAATAGCTACTTTGCCTCGTCCAAAAACATCATTTTCATTTATAAAATATTTACCTTCGGCAGGGGAGATACTTTTAAATCCATATAACCCATCCTTTCCTCCATGCGAAATAAATATATTGATATCTGTATTAAGTTCAATTCTAGAATCAAGCGAAGTTATTTTTAACAATGATGCATCATTAAATAAAGATTGAATTTTATCATAAGCAATATTGATTGCGAAATCACCCTCTTCGACAGGAGCCCAAAGCTTGATATTTTTGTACCCAACAATAAATGACTCGCTTTTAATATACGACTCAACTGTAGAGGGAGTATGCAAAGGGGCCAAATCAGCGAGTAATATTCCCGCGGTTGTTTTTATAAGGTTAGACGGCAAATGCGACATATTAACATCACGAAACAAAACTATATTTCTAGCCTCATGTATATCAGTCAAAGCTGGCAGACTTTCAATTATTACACGAGACTCTAACTCCCAGTGATTGATGTTAGAATCCAATATGGACTCTAGATTAGGCTGATCATTAAAAGCAAGTAATTCTGTTTGCGTAGCCTCCCAATTTCTTAAATCATTTTTATTAAAAGTATCGTTTATATATAGAGAAAATCGTCTTTCTTTTAGACTGACGCTATAACAAAAATCATCACAGCATCCGACCCATATAAAAACTGACATATCTGATTGCTCTATCAGTTTTGATAGATGGCTCAAATAACCATCAAATATTGTTGGCGAAGATATATTGAACACTTTTTTTAGAGGGCTAAACTCCGTCATTGCTTCTTCAGTGCTAATATCGAACCCTGAGGCACCAGAGGACAAAGAATGCGCGATTAAAACCCCTTCTATATCATCTGATGCGATCGAATTTTTGAGTAGATTTATGACAGCTGGCTGTAGCATAGTAAGCTCATAATTTACGTCAGTAAAGCTTCGAGATTGAAGTATGTTTGAAATGCCTTTCTGTACTGCTTCTTTGTTTTCAGAGACTGTACTGGACATGGCCTTCCTATAATCCTCTACCACAGGGTTATTATAAATTTCCTCATTTGATTCGAGTCTACTCAGTGACTGAATTAAATTCTGATAATTTTCGAACCGTGAAATATCACTTCTCTTTAAGTTCAATAATAAAACTATCCATGGTATTCCAGAAGCAACATCGAATTCCAAAACATCATTATCATTTAGATACTCATCAACCAATTCAAATAGCCCTTCATCCTCCATTAATAATTTCATATTAAATATTGCCATATCAAACTGATGTTTATCATATCTATCTTCAATATTTAATTGATCATGCGCTTGTTTAACTCGTTCAACGAAAGGGTAAAGCCGGAAGTTACGTAACGTTATAGCCAACTCCAGAAGAGACTTCGAAAGAAAAATTTCATTTTCCTGGTGAATATAATTATATCCGTGCAACATAAGCTGTGCTGACAAAAGCGAGTCAATAACATTGTATTGCCGAGAATAAACAGCCATTCTTACATAAAATGAATAATTCAACCTCTTGTCTCGAAAACCTAATACAAGTGCAGTTTCTGCTAAATCCCTTACCATTTGTGTTTTCTGACTAAGGTGTAGTTTATGCAAAAAAGAGCAAAAAATTATGTAGAATTCATAAAGCCTATCTACTTTCGGTGATAATATCCACATATTTATTAATAACACCAAGGAACAATTTATATCGACATCATCTTTAATGGTACTTTGTAGATTATGTCTTAACATAGACAAAACAGAAGCGTACAACTTATTCTTACCGAGGGTTGTTGAACCTTTCTTGTGATTGAAAAAATCAAACACACCATTATTTTCAATTATTTCATTTTTAATAAACTCTTTAAGCTTATCCAAATCAGGTTCTACATGACTCTCTGAATATTTCAGTATTTTAATTCCATTAAGATCACTCAACTTATTCATTAATACAAACGTCAAAACCACAACAGAATTATCGCCCACAGAATGAAAAATATTTGATATTTTATTTATGGACTTTCTAATTAGATCAGCATCTCGACACTCATAAATATAATCATAGACAATATCTAAAAGTCTTAGTAGTTCAGTTGTATCATAGTCACTGGAGTGTAAAATGCTTTTTTTTACTTCAATATCTATTAATTCGTAAACATCCATTCTTATATACCCCAATAATAAATTAAATTGCTATTATTTACGTAACAATTAAACTAAGTTGTATCTACAACAGCAACCACGCTGTTTTAACAAACCTAAGTCACTATCATATTAAACGACAAAACTTATTTATCATGTAGCTCCCCTTCGTAGCTCGACTATCCATTTTTTGAGCAGTCGCATTATATCCGTATCTGGCTCATAACTACATGATAAGGTTTAGGCCTACTTCGTAGCAATATCAATGCAAATTTGAATTAAAACATTACCTTTACGCTGTACGTATCCACATACAAAGGGTTAAATATTTGTTAGTTACATCTATTGCTAAATTAGCTGTCTCTTTAAGGCCTGTCGAATCAATGTAAGTTCCATCAGTAAGTGCCAGCGGCCCGCTTTTCTGATTATCTGTTCCGTGAGTTGTCGTTGGATCCCAGGTGGCGCCGGGAGATCTATCACCTGAACGGTGCCAGTGGGGAGGCAGATTATCAGCTTCGAGTTTTACCTTATTACTGCCGCCAGTCACGCCATACTGAGAACCAATTCTGACAACCCTATCAGCAAAGGTTTCACTTAAATCCGTCCAAGTCTGCCAGGGAAACCGCTCCGCTGGGCTTTGCTCGCCTGCGACAACGATTCCAACGTAAAAAATGGCGTCAACAATTGCCCTGTAGGCCGCTCCGTCGCTGTTGAGTCCCAGCGCCTTTAGGGCTTCGGATGTATCGCTCAGATCGGAAAGATTATTTTCTTTCTGAAGTGCACCGGTGATCCGCGAGTCATCCCCCGCAGCTACCGTTCCCATCTCGGTGCCCACGTCCCGCGTGGCTGAGTTACCCAGTTCAAGATTATCCCTAGCCTCTTTGGGATCGTTTAAATCAGCAAGATTTTGTGCTCGCTGCAGATAACGTTTATCGCCCGTTTCCTGCGTGAGTGTGGCAAGCGCCGGATCGATAACAAGCTGCACGTTTGAGCTGTGCGTCAGCGTCAACACCAGCGTCAGAATGATCTCTTTGATAATGGAATCCGATTGCGCCGGGAGGTATGTCGCCGGGTATGTGCCGTAAGCGATGAGCGTCCCCTTAGCGCTAACCAGCCCCGCTTCTCTGAGCGTTTTACCCGGATAATCCTGGCAGTTGATAACGATCTGACCGCTGATAAACCCCTCATAGCTTGAATCAGAGTCAAAGGTTTCACGGCCAAACTGACCAAAAAGCGCCGTCACCGCCGCCAGGTCATCGGGATCGGTCGGCAATGTCACGCCGCCACCATCGCCGATCAGTACAGCGGTAATATCCACAACCTCTCCCGCCTGATACGCGGCCTCGATTTCGGCGGCGCCCGCCGTGGTTAGTGTCAGTCCCGTGGCCATTATGCCTCCTCATTTTTTGTTGCTGGCTCAATGCCGTACACACTCGCAAGGCGATCATAAAAATCATCACTTACGGTCTTGCGGTCAGCATCGATATCGCCTTCATCAAGATAAATCACGCCGGCGATCTGAAGCCGGTTCAGGTGCTCAAGGAAAAACGCATCGGTCTGGCAAAAGTCGATCAGGAATTTTAATTGATTGAATGTTTTCATGATTTATTCGTTATCCAATTGCCGGGTAAATCGTCGTAATCGTCCAGGCCCACGCAGGCATAAAACGCGTAATAGTGCGCGGTGACGTTCGGCACCTTGTCCATAAATACCAGGCCTTTACCGGCCAGTAATGCGCAGCTCCTGAATATTGCCGTTGTGGTGACAATCTCCGGGTAACTCGCAAGATTAAATATCGTGTTAACGTCGCTACGTAATGACGCGCAGCCGTCAAACAGATAACCCACCGTCGTTACCGCCGTGGTGTTGAGTAATCCCGCCCCGACGACTTCCAGCGCACTGCATTCCGAAAAGACATTCGTGAATACCGTGGCACTTATGCTGGCGGCAAAAAGACCGGCTGGCACTGAGCGCAGGTTTTTACAGCCCCTGAAAGTCTGGCCGTAAGAGGTCACCAACGGGTTGCCGCTGAACAGGTTTTCCGGTATTTCCTCCACGCCGGTATTCTGGAACGTGGCGCCAAACGAGGTAATAAGCGAGCAGGACGCGAACAGCGTCGGCGGAATATTTACCAGTGAGGTGCAACCGTAGAACGTCGATCCGGCACCGGACAGCAGAATGTTGTTTTTCAGCAAATCGCCGGGCAATACCGCCAGTGAGGTACAACCCGAGAATGTCAGCGTTAACGAAGTGAGATTGATGCAGCCATCAAGCAGGCCGGACGGTAGCGCGATCAGTGCGCTGCAATCACGGAATGTCGATCCCATACCTTTCAGAGATACCATGTCACTAAACAGTTCTTTTGGCAGTCCAGCCAACGCGGAGCACTTGTCGAACAAGAAATCGACGGCTGTCACTTTGGCGCAACCGGCAAACATATCTCCCGCGAGAGAAACCAGAGAGCGGCAACCTGAAAACGTATAGCCCAGGCTGGTTAACGCGCTACATCCCCGAAATGCGCCGTCCCCCACAGAAACCAGCGAAGTACAGTTTACAAAAGCGTATGTGAATGTCGTTACCAGCGCTTTCTCAGCAAAAGCATCATCATCAATTTTCGTGAGCGATCCACAGTTAGCAAAAGCGTATGAGAAAGTGGTGACTTTCGCGCAGTCAGTAAAAGACGGGAGCGCCGTCAGGCTGCTGCACCCATAAAACGTACTGGCAAAGGTCGTCACCTCTACGCAGCCGCTGAAAATATCTTTCGCTACAGTTTCAAGAGAGCGGCAGCTGTAAAATGCAGAGGCGAATGTCCGCGCCTGGCTGCACCCGGCAAATAAACCCGCGCCGACCGTTTTCAGCGAACTGCAACCAGAAAAGACCGTGCCGAAATAGGTCACTTTCGACAGACCAGCAAACAGACCGGCAGGAACAGAAAGAAGCTGCGAACAGCCAGTGAATGCACCGCCAAAATGATTCGCTTCAGAACATGTTTTAAACAGGTTGGCGGGAATTGCCGTCAGTGCCGTGCAATTCTGGAATACGCCGGTGAATGCGCCGCCCGGAACATCCGCAAACATATCAGCAGGCAAGACAAGAAGATTTTTACACGCCCTGAAGCTATAAGAGAATGTCCCTGCTGAACCGCATCCTGTAAATATTCCCGTGCCGATATTTGCAAGCATTGAGCAACCATCAAACGCGTAACTGAAATTCACCGCAGATACACAGCTGTGGAATAGATTATTGCCGATACTGATCAGGCCGGTGCAGCCTGCAAATACCGATGAGAAGTCGATCGCATCGGGCTGGTTTGCAAATAGCCCCGATGGAACCTCAGTAAGCGATGTACACCCTCTGAATGCGTCTGAAAAATCCTCTATCTTCATGCGAGAAAACAACGATGCCGGAATACCTGTAAGCGACGAGCAGTTGGTAAAAATATTTTTGCAGTTATTCACGTTTGGCAAATCGTCAAATGCTCCGGGACGAATAGCCATTAATCCGGTGGTATCCAAAGCGAACCCTGAAAGATGACCTCTTTCCCCTGTAACACTAATCAATTCCACAACAGGGTTCAGTTTCGAAGAATAGTTAGATAAACGGCTGCGCAGACAGGCGGTTTCCGTATTCTTAACCGTGATGGTGTATTCCTTTCCCTGTACTAATTCACGTGTAGGAATAACCCAACCTGAAGCTTCACTGGCGGGATCGAAACGGTAGTCCCGGCTGTCAATGCCGTCGCCATAGTCAACCGTGAAACCCTCGTCCATATGAGCAAAGAATATTGGCCTGGTTGCACTGTCGATGCGGGTAATGAACTTCATTACCGCGACCACTTTTATGCTGATCACCCCACTGACGCCATTAGTCGTCGTAACGGTGACCGAACAGGTACCCCGCTTCATGCCCGTAACCAGAATATCGCCGTTTACTATCCGGGCGGTCGCGATTGTTTGATCCGATGTAGTTAACGTAAAGGTTTTATCTTCCGCGTATTCGGGGAGAATTGTCACCGTGACCGTTTCCGCGTCCCCGGGGGCCAGATTCAGCTCGTAGCGGGATAAAACCACCTGCAACGGGACAAAGCGCGGCGTGATTTTCTCCGTGGCGTACATGTAACCGGCCGCATACGAGGTTCCCTGAAGTCGGCCAAATACATGAACGGAAAACCAGCTGCGCAGATTCCTGGCGCGCAGCACCGCCAGTTTTAGATCCTGCTGGTCGTATTCCGTCACCGGCAAATCGTTCTGATACACGTTCAGGCGAAAGGTATACGGATCCCCTTTCGGGTTCTGATTGAACCATTCAACAATATCCGTCCCGAAAGGACTGTCCACCAGGGCATGACGGACGGCGGCGACCGTACCACGATGGCGGTGGATGTAGTGGGCGCGTTTGATCGCATCGCGTTTCTTTTGTTCTGACCAGTTAATATTCCAGGTATCAACCTGATATTCCCACGCCAGCCACGGCAGCAGCGCCAGCGGGCAACTGTCCGGATCTTTAACCCAACGGATCAGATATACCGGCAACTTCTCCAGTGCGGCGGCGCTGGCCCTGTCTATGGCCCGTTCCACGGCGGTGGCGTTGGGTGGCAGAATGCTGGCGGGATAATTAGCGGTCATAGTCCATCACCACAAGATTGATTTTCACAGAGGTGCAATGAGGCGCTTCGCCCATCGTCGCAACGACGTCGGCGGCCGGTGAATGCAAATCGACGGTAACAACGCCGTCCTGATGCAGCGCCCCGTCTATGCCCGACCGTGCAGCGGTGGCGTTGATAAGATGCACAGAGGCGGTGTATTCGTTCAGTGCTGCGGTGGCTTTTTCCAGCACCGTGGCGGTGTCCACGCCGTAAGGGACGTAAATGTCAGCAACCACCTGATAATTCACAATCACAGCGGAGCGGACATAATCAGCCACATAATCCGTAATCGGACGCACGTCTTCCGGGTTTACCGCTGACAGGACTTTATCAAGCAGCGCCTGCGGGGCAGTCCCATCTCCGGTACGTGACAGCACGTAGAGAAAAACGCGTCCTTCCTGGTTATGGGTTTCAGGGCCATAGGCGCGCACATCGAGCACATCCGCATCCGCACCTCGCGCAAAATAGTGATAGGCATTTCTGGCGCCCGCCGTGCTCAGGCGAGCCCATGAGAGCAGCGTGCGGCCGCGCAGCTCTTCGTCGCTTTCATATACTGCGTCAGCCTCGTCGGTGGCTTCGGTAATCAGCAGGCGTTCAGTGTCAAAATTCCCGGCGACCTGATCGAGATCCGCCCCCAGGGCGCTGGAAAGCAGCACTGCGCGCACGGCTTCATTGATACGTTGCAGCAGATGGATCTCGCGATAGGTGAATGCCTGAGCCAGTGCCGCCATCGGTTCAGATTCCAGCAGCAGTGCAGCAGACACAGAAGCCTGAAGTTCCACAGGCATGGCCGCCACGATAAGCGCCCGGATATCAGCCAGCACCGTTTCAAAATCGGGCACCTCGACGATATCAGGCTGTGGGATCTGAGATAAATCGACGGACGTTTGCACACTAGCTCCTTAGCCTGATGGTGTTACTGGTTTCTGTCATGGTTTCCGTGATAGTGCCGGTCAGTTCAGCAGTCACCGCGCCTGTTTCTGAAAACACCACATTGACGGTGGTCAGACTGATCCGCGGCTCCCACTGCGCCAGCGCAATAGCGGTGGCGCCCATCAGCTGCATGCGGGTGACGGCATTTTGTGGCGCATCGAGTAAATCAGGTACCACGCTACCAAAGTCCCGGCGCATCACACGGGAGCCTGTTGGCGTGGTGAGGATTTTTGTCACAGACTGCCAGAGCTGATCGTGATCGGTCAGCGAACCGGTACCTTCCGGGTTCATCCCCGTGTAACTGGCTGTCATTGCGGGCCTCCTGTAGTACTCCCACCAGACTGCACGCCACCGTGTTTATGTTCATGTACGGTGATCCCGTTTGACTGCAACACGCCGCCGGAATGGAACACATCACCGGCCATCGTGCCGCCGTGGGTCAGTTCGAAAGTGCGTGTTTTGAGGTGGTTTGTGCATTCCACCTCCGGCGTATCCAGCGTGACGCGGGTCTCGGCCTGGATATGCGCGGTTTTAATGCCGGTCACGGCCAGCGCTCCGGCATCGGCGGCGGCGTCGTAATGCAGACGCGCGCCATCCGGTGCGGTGATGGTGATTTCCAGCAGGCTGCTGCCCGTTGGCGGGTTATCTGCGCTGTATGCAGAGCCAATCACAAACGCGTTTTCAGGGTTGCCACCCGGACAACCGATCCAGACCTGCTCCCCTATCGAGGGCGGCAGCCAGATGCTGAACGCCCCGGCGCGGGTGACGTTCCAGCGGATCCAGGTGGTCAGCAACCTGCCGGAGCGAACGCGCACCGCTTTCTTGTCGGCGCTGATTTGCTCCACCACACCCTGGCGCAGAATATTTTCCAGCAGGCGCATCAGCTCGGCATTCATGACGCACCGCCCAGACTGCTGATAACAGCGTTTTCCGTAGCGATCAGGTCTGCCGGAGTCATGCCCAGCAGTTCGCGCGCAGGGTACTGCGCGTAAGCGCCCGCACCAACCTCGTCTTTGAGGCCGTACTGGTGAATACGAGCAATGCGAGCGGCGATGCCATCAAATCCTATGGTAACGCCGCCCGCGTCCGGTCTGACCTTCATAAAACGCAGGGTGCGCAGGCGGGTAAACATCGGCGCTTTTTTTGTCTCCGTCTGCGTCGCTGATTGCGTTTTGATTTCCAGATACCGCTCGATATCGGCCCGGTAAAATGTGCGGATATCCCGGCGCTTCTCATCAAACCCTGTGATCGTCCGGCCATATTTACCGCGCCCGCCGCGCCAGTTTTTCAGCGCCCGCACCTCGTTATTCCAGAAGAACTTGATCCCCTGCTGGGTGCGGTAAACTTTGCGGCGGCGCACGGCATAGCCGCTGCCGTCCGGGTTTTTCTGTGACGCGATACGGCGCTGCTGACTGCGGCGCACTGCCAGGCCAATTTTGCGCGCGGTACGGGTGCGCCCCGCCGGGCTGACGCCGTCGAGGATGTCCTGAAAGACCTGATCCAGCTCGCTGAACATCCGATCGCTCACGCTCCGCCCTCCTGAAGCATGCCTTCAAATACCAGCCCCCAGCCTGCGGCGTGGGGTGCCAGCACGCGCGGGCGCGGCTCCGGCAAATGCTCGGCATACGGCACGCCGTTTTCATCCAACTGAACCAGAACCCGCTGACTCACCGGCAGCTCAAACATCAGATCGGCGGTGTCATCGTTGTTAATAAGCGTGGTGAATTTAATCTTCTGGTTTTTATCCGGGTTCAGCAGCAGATCGGGCTGATTAAACCAGAGCCAGGCCATCAGCGGCAGCGTGAAGTCGTCAATGCTCCCGGCGTAGTTCATGACGAACAGCACCAGAGAATATCGATACATGAAAGACGGCGTTTCACCGGTGGTTTCAATGCCACCCTCTTCAACAAACACCGTCCAGGCTTCCGGGTTCGCCCGGCACCAGGTATTTGCTTTCTCTATGGCGGCGCGGAGTGTGTTTATCTTCAGCATTTATGGCTCCTTTCGGGTGTTCTGGCGCAGGCTGTTCCACTGGCGGATCGCCGCTTTGTCAGCATTGCAGGCATCAAGCGCATCCATCAGCCTGTCGCTGAATATCGCCACCGCGCCCCAGGTCACTGGCTTATCCAGCGCCGGGCGTGGCGTCTCTTCGGTCAGGCTTTCCGGGACGGGTTCATGGACCAGCTGAATGATCGGCGCGGGCGGTGCGTTTTTGCAGGCTGCGGCTGATAGCGTCAGGCACAGGAGTAACAGCGCACGTGTCACCATTGAACGCGGCCTGCATGGCTTCACGTCGTCGCTCCCCTTCTGCATTACGCTGTTGCTCACGGACTTTCACCTCTGCCAGTAACTTATGGGTATGTATGGCGGTCGCTTTCACTTCCTGGATAACCTGGTCGTAACCGGTCGCCGTTTCGGTCAGCAACTTGTTGCGGGTCCTGGCCTCGCTCAGCTGGTCGGTCTGCCACCAGACAGCAGCCAGAAGGACAAGCATCACAATCACACTGCCCGCCCTCATGACGTCGTACTCAGGCCCAGCAGGCACCAGGCTTTAAAATCATTGCGCCGGTTAACCAGGCCGGCGGAGCGCTTACCGCCCACATTGACGAAATCAGTCAGCCTGTTGCACATCTGCGGCCATTGTCTGGCCTGGGCATGCTTCCAGATCGTGGTCCTCTGCTTGCGTCCGTTTTTATCGGTGAACCACATCAGCCCGGTGCAGCCCAGATTCAGGGCGGCATCCGTCATGGCCTCAAAGGTGTACTGTGGCATGTCGGCGCCGTGGAAATTGTTATTGATGCAGTTTTCTGCCCGTTGCAGATCGTTGATCCAGCGCCGCGCTATTTCCTGGTTGCTGTATTCGCGGTTTTCAACGCCGCCCGTGGAGCCGATACCAATGGTCAGAGCACCCGCCGTGCAGTAATAAGGCGTGCTGCGGCAGTCTTCCCAACCGGCAATTTTCTGCTGCCCTTCTTTCGTCGTTCTGACGCTTCCGGGTGCCAGTGAAATGCCCAGGGCCACAATCACCGCAATCGAACATTTTTTGATGATGTTCTTCATGTCGGGTTATCCCCGTGCAGTTGCTCCAGCAACTGCCGTTCGCGGTCCGACAGGTTGCGGGTTTCCGCCTGGCGGAGAATCTGCTCTATCAAGTCGTTACGGCGCTGGCTGGCCTGCTCAATGCGGCGGCGGTGGATCGCCAGCCGGACGGCGGAAACAATCCCCAGAAGAAGGCCAGCCAGCGCTAGCTTTTCACTGACGGTCATGACGCCCACGCCGGTCACCAGGGCGGATGTTGCAAACGCAAAATATTCGTTAATACGATCCAGAGTCATTCCCATAACTGGACGGTTACCCGTTCCACCTCGCTGGTTATCACGGGCATTTCGATCTCCTGCCCGGCATTCAAAAAAATCTGGTTGCTCAGTCCCGGATTGGCTTCGAGCACCTTCTCCGTGACACCTGCGGTTTTGCCGTAATGACGCCAGCAGAGCTGATCAACCGTGTCGTTTTGCAACGCCCTGACTTTCATCAGAAAAGCTCCGAGTAAATACGGGGTTCTTCCCGGATATCTGAAATACTCCAGCGCCCGTCCCGCCAGAGGTCGTCTATTTGCCTGTCGAGAGCCTCCGCGTCCTTGTCGCCCTTTGGCGTGGTGCCGACGTCCCTGTAACCTTCCAGTACGCTGGCGCGCGTGAAGGAGTAGACCGCACGCCGGAAGCGGTAAACTTTTGCGCTTTCGCCGTTAATCAGCTCGACGGGTTCACCGGCGGAAGTCAGCAGTACAGAAGCCAGCGATTCCGCGCCTTCCGCCTCCCTTTGCTTCCGCCAGTCCTTCAGTTGATCCGCGACGTGCAGCGCGGCCTCCGTAGCCATATGCATCAATCGGGAAGTCGTAATATCACCGGCGATGCGGGCCGCGAGGCGCAGATCGTGGAGTTTTACCGTAGGCCAGAAAGTACCGACGGCAATCTGTGCGCCGCCGTCGTCCACGTCCGTCACATCACTCTCAGCAGGTCTGACGGGGCGCTGCGCGATAAAACTCATCGTCGTTTCTCCGGTAGGTCAGGCGGTGGGCTCCCGGTAAAAAGACCGCAGAACGGGCAGATCGCCGGGCGCGCCGCCTGTGGCGCGGGGCCAGTTCATTACGCTCAGGCGTTTACTTTGACGGCGGTTTTCGTTGTCTTTTTTGCCGCCGTTTTGCGGGTAGCTTTTTGGGTGCCGGCCGCCGTTTTCGTCTGCTTGCGCGTTCGTGTTGTTTTTTCTGCTGCGGGTGTTTCGGTTGCCGCTGTATTGCTGGATGAAGGCTCATTTTCCGCATCACCACTCGCCGTGCTGGTCTGCGGCGCCTTCTTCAGCGCGCTGACCAGAGAGGCGATCTCCCGTTTCACACCTGCACCCGGGTTCAGGCTCATGGCTTCCCGGAAGAGTTTCAGCGCTTCGCCTTTGGTTTCCGCGTCTTTCGTGTCGCGACGGCAAAACGCCCTCACCTTGCACAGCTTCGCGCGGACCTCATCCGGCATATCACTGTCAGCCACAATTTCGGCCAGCTCGTCCAGCATGGCGATATAGCCTGACAAATCGGCTCCGGCGTCCGTGGTGGCGAGGTTCAGAATGGGATTGCAGATTTCCTCGGCCAGTACCGTGGGTGTCGGGCGGCGATAGTTGTCATCCGGCATGCTCAAGCCATGCTTAACGACATAGCGCCCGATACGCAGCGCCAGCGCATAGTCGGAGCAGTCCACCGCCCACACCATCAGCGTGGTGATGACAGGATCCGCGCGCCCGCTGTCGCCCTCGATCGTGCCGTCAATCCATCCCTGAAACTCAGGAAGGATGCTGGCCTTTACAGCGGCCTTCGCCTGGCGGGACTGGATCTGGCTTAGCGAAGATTTATGCATATGCAGGCGAAAGAGGATCTGCTCATGCGCGGTGCGCGTCTCCGCGTCACGCTCATCACTGATGCCCCGCCTCTCTGCCATGACCTTCTGAAAGTGTCTTTGTGCCGGTGTCAGCATGGGTTCATTCTCCTGGGCGGGCTTGCTGCCCGCCATGTGATGGGGATTATCAGGCGAATGTCACGCCGTCGATCATGGCAATCATGCCGTACTCTTCAATGACATAGTCATCATTGCTGGACTGGTAAGTCGCCACGCGGTTGTAGTGCGGCTCTTCCCGGATAGAGCGACGCAGGGAGCCTTTCTGGTAATACACAGAGAGGTTTTTCAGGTTGGTGATGAGCACGACGTCTTCAGGAATACCCGGGACAAAGACCGTCGGCAGGCCGCCGATCTTTTCCTGGCTGACAATGAGCTGCGCGGCCAGCAGTTCGGTATTCGGATTGGTCTGGCTGAGCGCGTTCACTTTCGGCAAGTTCACTTTCAGCAGCAGATCGGACGAGAGCACAGTCACCAGGCCGGGAGCGCGGCGGAACCAGGGATCCATAAGGCTGTGACGCGCATCAAGCACGGCGGCATCAATATTGCCGTAGGTGCCTGACGCAATTACCGCGTTATTCTCATCACGCGAGGTCAGCGTGATACCCGGCATAATGCGCTGCGGCGCTTCATTGCGGATTTTTTGCAGCCAGCCAACGCCGCAATCCTGCAATAACGGGTAGGTCGTGCGGTCGGAGTTTTCAGAGTAATGCGTGCCATTAAAGCCAATCATCTGGCGATCCAGCCCCAGCTGACGAGCCATCGCATTACTGATTAATGACTGAAATTCAGGGTGACCGGCCCACGCGTCCAGCTCCGCATACGAAAGCGCATAGTCATAGTTGGTTTTGCGGCAGTGGTAGTTCTGCGGCTCTTTGTTATGGTTCGGTGCAGGGTTACGGCGGTTGGTGCCGTCCGAGCTGTTATTGGTGCTCGCCATCGGTCCCTTACTGCCAATTTTTACTTTCTGCCCTTCCTGCTCTTTAACCCCAAAGTGGTTAACCAGCTTCATGAAGTCATCCGACTCCATGGCGGCCTGTTCCAGTTTTTGCTGGATAGTCGGATCGACGCTGAAACGATTGGCAACGGCTGAGGGTGAGACACCGTTCAGATGTGCCTGGCGCACAATGTACTTATCAAATAGTTCGCGGGTCTGGTTTTCCATGGTTACCTCTTAGAAGTCTGCAAGCTGCGCGCTGCTGTTGCCGGTTGCCGCCGGTCGTGCGCTGTAATTTTCTGCGGGCTGGAGCTGAAGCTGACCGCGCAGCTCGTTAAGTTCGCTGGTCAGTTGCTGAATGGTGGCTTTATCCTGTTGGCGGTCCTGTTCCAGGGCACTGAACCGGTCAATCTGGTCTGCCTGAGATTGAGCAACGGCTTCAACAACCTGATGCAACTGACTGAAACGCTGATCGTCGGTTTTCTGGCCTTTGCCAAGGATGCCCATCACGCGGTTGAACCAGTTGACGCCCTCCTCGCTGCGATGAGCTGCCAGTTCGATCACTTCAGCTTCAAGCGCATCAGAGAACAGCGGCGCCTCGATCTGCTGGTTATTGAAGGCCATCACCTGCGCGCGCTGCTGCGCGGCAAATTTAAGGCGCTCAGTCCCCAGACTTGCCGGAGTGTCGGTCATCGCCAGGCCGACCACATACGCCTTGCCGTTAAGGGCAAACTGCGGATGCAGCTCAATACTGGAATAGATTTTTTTTCCTTCATCGGTGAGCTGCTTCATTCGTGCCGACGCGTCGATCTCGGCATAGAGCGCCGTACGACCGGCCAGCGGCCCTTCGGTGATATCCTCCGCGCTTAATGCCACAACATCCCCCATGGCGCCAAAATTGCTGTCAGGAAGCATGGAGAGATAGTGCTCCACGTTTACGCGAGCGCCGTAAACGTCCGGGTTGTAGCTCGCCGCCGCATCGCGGAGGTGCTGCGGCTGGATCTCGCGCCCGTCAACGGTGGCGCCGGAAACCGCAACGCGAAACTTTTTGCGGGCGGGTTTAGTCGTGCTGGCCATGTCGTTTTATCCTGTTGATTTATGTCAGTCGCTGCATCATCGCAGAGCCTAAAAGCCCGGCGCCACGCGGTTTTGTTGTCGGAGAACGGTCAGACCTGAAAGCCCGAGCCGCGGGGATCGCGCGCAGGTAATCTCCCTGCTCAAAAGGGGGAAGTGATGATTCAGGATGCGTTTATTCGATTGAGGGCAAAGCAGCTCTACTGGCAGGGTTACCCGCCCGCCGAAATTTCGCGACTCATGGGCATCAACTCAAACACGGTTTATTCGTGGAAAAAGCGCGACGCATGGGATGACACAACGCCCATCAAACGGGTGACGCAATCCATTGATACCCGTCTCTGCCAGCTGAGCGCGAAAGACAATAAAACCAGTGGCGATTTCAAAGAGATTGATCTGTTAACCCGGCAGTTGAAAAAGCTGGATACCGGGCAGGCCTCCACTACCACAGGCGCTAAAAAAACCAGTCGACGCAAGAAGAAAAATCACTTCTCCGAGGAGCAGATCGAGGCGTTGCGCTTAAAAATTCTCGACTCTCTCGCATGGCACCAGCGCGGCTGGTACGAACAGCGCGATCAGCGTAACCGGATGATCCTCAAATCGCGGCAGATTGGCGCTACCTGGTACTTTGCACGCGAGGCGTTGCTGGGCGCACTGAGAACGGACGTTAAGCACGACTACCAGCGCAACCAAATCTTTCTGTCAGCATCACGAAAGCAAGCGCTACAGTTCCGCAACTTCATCCGCAAAGCGGCTGAAGAGGTGGACGTCGAACTTAAAGGCGGCGAGCAAATCACGCTGTCAAACGGCGCGGAGCTGCATTTTCTCGGGACATCAGCTGCGACCGCGCAGTCCTACACGGGGCACCTGCGATTTGATGAGTTTTTCTGGACCGGTAACTTTATCAATCTGCGTAAGGTTGCCGGCGCTATGGCAACGCTCAAAGGCTTAACGCGTACGTACTTCTCCACGCCATCCAGCGAAAGCCATGAAGCCTATCAGTTCTGGACCGGCGATCGGTGGAATGCGAAACGGCCTAAAGCGCAGCGCGTTGATTTCGATGTGTCCTGGAAGAAAACGCGTAGCGGCGTGCTTTACCCGGACAAAACGTGGCGGCAGATCGTCACTATTCAGGACGTTATCAACAATGGCTGGGACTACACCGACATTGATGAAATCCGGGACGAAAACAGCCCTGATGAATTTGAAAACCTGTACATGTGCGAGTTCGTCAAAGACGGCGAAAGCGCGTTCAATCTTAGCCAGTTACTGGGGTGCGGCGCTGACGGGTATGACGATTGGCCCGACTGGAAACCGTTCGCCAGTCGCCCTATGGGGCAACGTGAGGTGTGGCTGGGCTACGACGCCAACGGCGGCAGCGGCAATGGTGATGCCGGTGCTCTATCCGTGACGGTCCCTCCCCTTGTGGCCGGCGGCCGGTTTCGCACGGTTGAATTGAAGCAACTGCGAGGACTTGAGTTTGAGCAGCAGGCGGCGGTCATCAAAGAGGCAGCCGAGCGCTACAACGTCACTCACATCGCCATTGACGGGCAAGGCGTCGGGGAGGCGGTCTGGCAGATTGTTAAAAACTGGTTCCCGGCGGCTATTTGCTACCAGATGAGCCTCTCTTCCAAGCGCGCCCTAGTCCTCAAAATGTTGCAGGTTATACGCGCCGGCCGCTGGGAATATGACCGCAGCGAGCAGGGTCTGGTCAGAGCCTTCAACGCTGTTCGCAAAGTTGTTACGCCCGGCGGTTTCATCACTTACGAAACTGACCGATCGCGCGGCGTAAGCCATGGCGATATGGCGTGGGCAACCATGCTTTCGATTATCAATGAACCGTTGGGCCAGGAAAGTGGCGGCGGTGGTTTCGCAATGGGATGGTAACTGTGAAAAAGAAATACGGTAAAAAGCCGATAACCAGCACCGCCGGTTCTGACATTGCGGAGTCACTGAAGGCCGATCCTGAGTTAACTGCATTCAGCTTTGACGGGCCTTATCCGGTACGTGATATGGCCGACCTGCTGGACAATCTCTATTGCCTGGATAACGGGCGATACTATGAAACACCGGTAGATTTTTATGGGCTGGCTAAAGCTCCGCGCCAGAGCGCCTGGCATGAGTCTGCCCTGTACTTCAAACGTAATGTGCTCACCGGCTGTTTTATCCCGCACAAGCTGCTCAACCGTCAGACCTTCTCGGCCTTCGCGCTGGACTGGTTCACGTTTGGCAATGCCTACCTTGAACTCCCGCGCAATCGCCTGGGCGGGCCACTTCCCTTCCGTCATTCACTGGCGAAATACACCCGGCGTGGGAGCACAGATCTCGATCAATACTGGTTTATCCGGCGCTGGAAAGAAGAGCACACGTTCAAATCAGGAACGGTTTGTCACGTTCTGAACCCTGATATCAATCAGGAGGTCTACGGCATGCCGGAATATATGGCAGCGCTGCTGGCCGCCAGCCTGGCCCACTCCGCTGACATGTTCCGTAAGCTGTACTACGACAACGGATCGCATGCTGGATGCATTGTCTATATTGGCGCCGGACAGGTTGACGATAAAAGCATGAAGGCAGTCAAAGAGACGTTGACCGGCGCGCGTGGTAAAGGCGCATTTAAAAACCTGCTGCTGCATGCGCCAGGCGGCGGCAAAGACGGCGTGCAAATCCTCCCCTTCCAGCAGATCACTGCGAAAGATGAGTTTATCAACATTAAGAACGCCACACGTGACGACATACTCGCAGCGCACCGTATCCCGCCGCAGCTGATGGGCGCCATGCCAGAGGGAAACGGCTCATTTGGGGATATCGAGAAAGCCGCACGGGTCTACGCTATCAACGAGCTGACGCCCGTAATGGAGGCGCTGAAGGTGGTCAATGAGTGGATCGGAGAAGAAGTGATCCGCTTTAACCCTTACGCGTTGCTTACCGCTGAGAAATAACCGCCAGACAATTCAGTTTCTTTAAACAACATCAGCCATTTATAACAGGCCAGCGTTTTCGCTGGCCTCATCTTTTCTGCTGAAAAAATCCCGCATCAGCGCCCCTCTGCGCGTCGCTGCTTTTTCCCTGCACAAGGGCATGCCGCCAACCAAAACGACCGCTCACCGTGACGCAGAACCGTGAAATTGCGTATTCTGCCGCCTTCCCTGCCCTGACCCGTTTGCGGGGGCTTGCCCCCCGTCACCTGCGCGCAAAGATCCTTTCATTTTTCGTGCATGAACAAAATTGGCCTCAGACCACGCCCCGCATGGGCTAAAAGGGATAAAATACATTAAAAAATTGTGTTAATTTGTGCGCTATTGCGCATCGCACTGAATATGATCATTCATGCTCAGGAACACGAGCTATATTAGATTAAATCTCACCAAATGAAATCTATTTTCAACATCCGCTACTCGCCCGAGTGATGATAAGATACCATCTCATAAAGACTGCTCAACGTGAAGAGCTGCCTTTACAACAACGCTAGATTATTTTGATAATTTCTGGAAAAATATTGTCACCTATAGCAACTCAATCATGTTGCAGATAAAGTGGGAATTATTTTAACCACTATTATATGCATACTGTTTTAATCTTGAACTTATACCAGCAGGAATAGTGAATATGTATAGTTATACTTTTAATAAAAAACTCATGCGAAAAAAAGAGTGTTTGATGTTTATAAAAGACATCATTCTCCCCATTTTCTTGGGGTTATTTGGAATATTAGGGACATTAGGGGGTGTACTTATCACAAACCATCAAAATTCAATTAACGAAAAAGAGTCTCGCCTTTATGCATACCAGACTAAAATAATCGAACAGAGAATTAGCCTTGTCGACAGAGCTGCTAAAATATTTGGTAAGTCACCAGGATTGCAAGATGTCTGGAAAGAATACATTGACACAGTGAAAAATGATAAAGTTGATCAGTTAATTGTTGACAAATTAACTGAGGCCCAAGGAGAGTTTCAAAGCATTATATTTCTTTCCAGTGTTTATTTTGGCCCTAAAACACAGCAGGCACTTAAGGATTTAGATGCATATCCAGGGCCATGGTGGACAAAACCTAAAGAGAAACAAGATAATCTTGTTTCCTCTATGGCTTTAGAGATAAACTATGAAATAAAATCACAATATGATTCGAGAGTGATAAATTAAGACTAATTTCAATGGGGTATTGTAAGCTGACAATCATCCTGAAGAATTTTACGTCAGGATGATTCTTGTAATCGCTTTATAAGCCAGATAGTTCAGGCACACACACCTTATATTCTGCGTTTACCGAAAATTGAACTTCGATAAGTCAGATTAGTTTATCTCAAGTCGATATTCACAAGCCTCACCTTCTATTAAATAAAGGATGGATAATGAAGGTGCGATTAATATCAGTTATATCAAGATCAGGTTTATCATATGAAGAGTATACAACTAGGGTTTCAGTTCTTTTTATTCCTATAACACCAACTATAAACCATACCTTCATTAGCTCATCAAAATTCATTACTATCTTGGTATGTAAGGCATTTTCATCCTCTGATGAAGCTCTGTCAAGAATATACGTTAAAATTTCATTTTTATTATCTTCCGCAATAGACTTTAATGAAAATTCATGTTCCTTTAACAAAGACAAAGAATCTATATAGTCCGCAATATTTTTGTATATAGTTACCCATTCTGAAACTAAAGCTCTTTTTCTAGAAGAAAAAAACTTCTCTTCAGCCATTAAAACCACATCTTGATTAATGCTTACAGTTCCATCGCACTCCTTTAGGCAATAATTTACGAAACTTATTGCATCTCTAGGTCTTAACATTGTTCTATCTAAAATATAATCATCAGCATGAACATTATTAATGTCAAAATCAAAAATATCCCTCATCGTAATAGCGCGAGAACTTTTGTATTTATTTTTAATTAAATGATTAATGCGCATATCAATTATTTGCCGAATTTCATCTTTGCTCCAAGACACTGAATAGATAAGTGACTGATCTTTTTCATCTTGCCTTAATGTTTTGTTATAAATTCCCATGAGTATATCAGTTCTAATCGAAATTAAAATCTTGACTGATTTAACATCTAGCAATTCTCTAAATGCTTCTAACAATGCGTTTATGAAATCATACCTTATATCGCTAGAGCTTAACCAAGAGCGGTCAAGGTCATCAATGCTTATAATAATCCTAAATTGCCCGACCTCCGAAAACTCTTCTTTTAATATTTTTATCAATTCCTTTTGTTTCCGAATTAACTCTCTGCTTACATAACTTGATGTTTCAGACTGTACTCTTTGTGTATCTTCGCGACCAAGTTTACCTCCAAGATCTATACCCTTTATACCTATCTTGGAAGATAACTCACTCTGCATTTTATTGCTTATTTCAACTAAAGCTTTGTCATTAAAAAATACATCTTTAAACTGTTCAATGTATTCGTTTGCCAATTCCGGGTTATATGATTTCTTTTTTCCACCAATTAACTCGTGAATTTTATTGAAAAAACTTTGATAAGTTGATCGATGTAACGCTGGAATGACTTTTATTAGTAACGCGTGTAGCCATAAAGACTTATAAAACACCCTTAAGTCGATCCCACTATCATTTAAAGAGGAAATAAAAACATTATTTTTAACATGTTCAAAGATTGTATTTTCCGCTTCTATTTTATCATAAACTTTTATGCTTCCTTCATCTAAAATCTTTTTTAAAAGTGCTGACTTTCCACTGCCAGTCCTTCCAACTATAATTCTTTTTGTGAAATCAGGGTTTTTCTCAGATGGATCAAAATTCATGATACCCTTGAATATACTTGTCTCTAAAAAACAAGAATCCAAGTAAGTATCTGATTCAGCTTCTAATTTTCCTATTTCATCATTATTTCTGAATATGAAAGTGTTCAATTGGCTTGATCCTTTAAGTAAGTAAACAAATGAGCCCATTTAACAGTAGGCTCTAACCTATTGAAAAATAAAGTTTATAATACAGATACTAATTGGTTTAATGCTTCTATTAAAATAGCAGCTTATTCCTTACTATACAATTGATTAGCTGACTAAAAGATGTCTTCTAGCACTCAGGTGACATTCAAAACAGTTAAGGCCTTGAGGAAACGCTCTCAACATACACACCTCCAGTTGATCCGCCTAGTAGAAAGTTCCACGATAGAGGTAGCAGTGTCAATTGAGTAGCACCGAGGAGCATTTTCGCATAACTTAGAAACGTTATGAACTGAGTCAAGGCCAGTACAGGCCTGTAGACTAAGCAATTTTAGTTAGAACATTTAGAGTCGGAGTATTTATGCCAATTCCAGATAACATTGCTGCCAAAATACTTGTTAAATCAGCTAGACATTGCTGTATTTGCAGAAGATTTTCACCATTGCAAATTCAAATACATCATATCGTCGCGCAGAGTGAAGGTGGTTTAGATGATGAAGACAATCTAATACCAATTTGTATTTCATGTCATTCATCTGTTCATTCAAAGATGCATATGACGAAAGGATTTAGCAGGGCAGAATTAAAAGGACATCGCGATGCTGTGTACGATATGGTTGAAAAAGGAAAGCTTCCTGCGCAACCTCAAGTAACCGGCGATGAAATGCATGCATTATCAACAGTTATTATCGAAACATTGAAAGCAGAGGGGAAAAGTCAAGACCTTTCTGAGCGTGCGACAGAGATTCTATTAGCTGCTGCATGCGAGGAAAGCCCAGCATTAATTAATAGGACAGATGATGGAATTATTATCGAGTCCAACGGACAGACCTTTCATTTTTATTCCAAGGAAGTAAAACAGTATCCTGATGAGCTATTTGAACTTGCACATGCTGGTTTCATGAGCCTTGATGGGGCGACATCAAGCATAACGAACGCCGGTATTGCTCATGTTCAAAAGATTGTAAAAACAACAGCCAAATATACAGAGAAAAAAGTCAGATGCATGAAATGCAGTCTACACTTTACTATCTTTTCTTGGTATCCAGAACTGCATCGAGCTAACACTCTCTATTGTCCAGAATGTGGACAATCTGAGGGATTGTTTATTGTTTGGGCTCAGCAGAAATTTGGTTTTATTTTTCAGAAGGTGCCGGGTAATTCATCGCTATGGGACATGGGGAACCTTCCCTAGTAGTCACTCAGCCACAAATCTTAACTTTTCCATTTTCTCCAGCCCACTGTCTTTACGTTATTTCTTGACTGAGCTGGAGATTCAATTATTATCTTGGAAAGTTACTCTTTGATTTAAATTTTCCGGTACTCTCTTACTTCCCAAAGCAATGAAATTAACTCTTCAACTTTAATATTCACTGCCCCATTCGCATCATACTGATTAATCAGTTCTGCTATGCGCTCATCAGTAATGATCAAACTATAACTAGGGATTTGAGTAACAAAGTTTATTTCCTCAGGCCGTGGATGAGCTGCATCCCAATCTTTTTCCGCTTTTTCTCGTAACAATTGCCATTCGGGATAACGGCTAAAGACCTGCTTCTCAAAATCAGACCTGTTTTGCTGCCCTTTGTCCTCATACTTTGATAAATCGAGATTAATAATTGGAAAAGGTGACTTAACCTCAGATTCTACCTCTGGAACGTCCTCACTATCGAACGGTTGAAGCCCGCGGCAGAGATTGCAAATTCGATCTGTGTAATAAAACTTCTCTTTGTAGTCCAGCTCACGACCACATTTAATGCATCGTTTTATTTTGTTCGACAGGAAGCTGGCAATATTCGCCTCTCGCTTATCATAATCGTCATACATGTTCACCCCCTGTTCTTATCTCCCCCAAAGAGTACAGCCCATCCTCTAGTGTCCAGAGACCTGAGCATGTCGGAATAATGCCCTACTGGATTATCTGTGATGTGACCTACATCTACTTTATTGTGTTTTTTCAACAGTTTCCACACATTCCGAATTTGAACATCTGAATTCTCTGGTTCCATACTGCGCAGCGCCCCATCGTGAGTCGCGTAGTAAATGCGATCACCATAACGTATGCGTTTATCATTAAATAAATGATTAACCTGGGATTCACTAAGTTCGATGCCAATAGATGAAGCAAAATCGCTCAACATGACCTCAAACGGAGAGTAATTGCGTGATTCTACGTGACCCTGCGCTTTCTTCTTGTTATAGATCTCCTCTGTAATCCTTCTCAGTATAGCCCGGCGCTCTTTTGCGGATAGTTTACTCACATCAAGCGCTCCCGTTACTTCACCGGGGGTCATTATCTCGGGTACAGCAACGTCAGTTACCATCTCTTTTTTGCGAATTTTTGGGTTTGGGGGACAGTTATTGCCACGAGTCCAAGGGGCGACGGGGTCGCCCTGGGCGGCGCTTTCAGCGCCTGGGTTAGCGGGAGTCTTCTTCACCATCTTCCAGGTATGGACATGCGTGCATATTTTGTTTTCCTTACCGGTGATTGGCGACCAAATGCCATAAATACGAATCCCGTGATCGCCATACGTTCCTGGTTCGACTGTCGGCTCGTAGGCGGTATGAATGAGGTAATTTTTGCGGGGAACAAGTACACCGCCCTGCTTCATGATGTAAGTGGCAAAACAGCCAACATCAGCAGCAGCGAGCACAGCGTCCAGTTTTGGATCCATAAGTACCGGAGCGCCCGGTTTGCTGGTTTTCATTGCACGAGTTGCCTGCGATGCGAACAATCGTAACTCGCGGTACGCCTGGCGGCCTGGAATCCCAAAAAAACGAAATTGTTGAACACGGTGCAACGATGCCCATGCAGTGACGTACTCGGCACTATCACGTAGTGATTTACCCGTCTCCTTGCTGACGGTGTCACCCAGCCCACGCCCATCGATGTTTTTACTGACGTACTTTGCAATATAACTGGCCGGAGTCCCCTTTCGCGGGTCTATCAGCTTTGACTTGAAACGAGCGCCAGTGTTATTGCCAAGTTCGGCGCGATCTTCTCGGATAGCGAAACGACGCAGCAGCTCTGTGATTGCACGTCGATGTTTTTTGCGCATAAAACACAATAAATGCCAGTGCACAGTTCCATCGTGATGTGGTTCGGCTACGCGGACGCCGTACCAGCGCAGCTCTTTTTTGTGCATTGCCTTACGGAATGCCGCAAACGTATCAACCAGATAGTCGCTGCTTTTCCTAACTGTCGAGTGATCCCATGTAGGGTTAGGCTTCCCGTTCATCAGTGTGGCGTGGTACTTAGAAGGACAGGTGATGGTATAGAACATGGCGCAGTCGCCACGCATTTCAGCTATCAATTCCAGGCCTTTGACACAGGCCATCATCTCATTACGACGGTGCGCTGGATTGCTGGCACTTGCAAGCACCACATCCTCCATGCTGAGCGTGTCGCCATCTTCGTTAATCAGATCATGGTTGCGGAAAAAATCCATCGCCTTACGGCGTTGTTCCCGCTTCTGCAACAGAATGTCATGGCTGACATAAGGTGATGCGTGCCGATGAACAAGGCACGCAGCCCGAAGTAACTCTTCCCGCCATTCGTTGCGGAGTTGCCACAGCTTACGTTGCCACCAGTCAGCACAACGCATACGGGCAAGCGCGCCCGGTATCAGCTCGTAATTAATCGGGTTGCGGCGATTATGTTTGCTGCGGAGCGCTTCATAACCCGGCGGGATAACATCAAGGCGTGACACTTCGGCCGCCACACGACGATAGAGCTCCAGTATTACAATGGGAGAAGCTAATTCATCGGTCAGCATCTCACCGCAAAGCTGGATAAAAATCATATCAATGTGCGCTGCGACCAGCGTTGAAAGCCGCTTAACCTCCCGCTGATTCAGTTCAGCAAGTCGAAGGAGTTGATCAAGGCTATCCCTGCCAGCCATGGCCTTGAATGACAGCGACGCCTGGTTAGCACGGACCCTGTCAATTCTCACTAATGAGGGAGTAATGACCTCATTCAGATAGGTAGGCAAATGGCGCGGATCTTCTGATTTTTCCAAATACTTAATCCTTGTTTCCAGCGGCTTGCGCAGGAAACCAGGCAAGCTGGCGACGTCATCGCGAATCAGGATAAGAGGATCAACACGATGGAGTTCTGCATGTCGCTTAGCCTTCTCAATCAGCGCATCATTCAATTCGTCATAGTGCCAGGGATCGCAATGTGCAACAGAAAAGAGGTACTCTTCTGCTGCACGACTCATTGCTTCAGCCTGCTCGCGTTGATCGCTTTTATCCTGCTCATAAAGCGCAATCCAGACGGCCAGCGCAGAGGGTTTCCGTGCAGGCACATCAACAGCATAAGGGTTTACTGGCTGCTTTCTGGCATTCCAGCTCCATGCCAGGGATGTGGAGTCAGGCATAGCTCACCTTCGAATCTTATTTTGCAAAGCCAACGCTTTAACAAGCCGGCGCGCCAAACATTTCGGCATATGTCGCATCACCCATCACCGCCCCACAGTCCGGACAACCGCCACCACCAGAACGACCGCAACCACCACACACGCGAAGAACGCCAATCACTTCACCGGCCATATCGCGGGTTTTGGCGCTAACGGAACGTCGAACTCTGAAGGCGTGGAGATTGAAAGCGGAGTAGATCTGGCGTGTTTCTGGTGTGTCGCTATTCGAGATGGCCGATCGCGTTCCATGCTGGCGATTAACGTCCAGCAACGCCGTAACCAAAGCGCGGTGATCATCCAGGGTAAATGGCTTGCCGTAAGCGGTAAAATTGGCTGTTTTGCTAGTCGGGATGTACGGTGGATCGCAGTAAATCACGGAGTCCAGGCGATTCCTGGCGACGTACGGAATGGAAGTACGAAAATCATTACAAAGAAAGAGCGCGTGAGTATCCCGCGCCTTTTCGGCAAATAGGCGCATTTCTGCTTCTGGAAAATAAGGCGCCTTATAGCTGCCAAATGGAACATTGAAACCGCCATCCCTGTTGGTGCGATAAAGCCCGTTAAAGCAGTGGCGGTTCAGGTATAAAAATGATGCAGCCCACCGTACAACGTAATCATCTGCACACTCGTCATCCCACGACAGGTGGTTGAACAACTTGCGCTCTTCGTAATAGCTATCTTCGTTATTGCCATTTCTGAATACGTTCCTGGCGATCAGTATCAATCTTTCAGGGTCTTCCCTGAGCGCGAGGAAGAAATTGATCAATGCGCGATTGCTGTCACAAAGCACATAGCGGCGGTATTCCGTATTCATAAAGACTGTGCCACTGCCTACAAAGGGCTCAATCAAGCAATCAGCTTTAGGTAAGTGCTTCAGCAGCTCCGGCAACACGCGGGTTTTACCGCCAGCCCACTTAAGAGGTGATTTAATCATTTGCGGCATTCCTGGTTATAGGTTTCATGGGTCATCAGTCGCCACTGCTTACCACCGTTTTTGCTGAGCAAACGCCAACGGAGGCCAATGCGGATCACGAGATAGGCGTGTGGCTTGACGCGGGTGTAATTACGCTGTCCACGAGCAAAGCAATTCAGGGCGGCAAGCGCCCTCTTACAAACCGGCAACGGCGCGTTACAAACCACAGATAAATGCGAATGCATGGCGGCCCTCACAGCGATCCAATGTGTGGGGAGGTTAAGCGCTGCCAGATTTCGCAGACTTGTTCCGCTTGATATCGCGCGTCAGTGAGCGTGTAACATGCCAGGGCGCTTCTCGCATGAGGCGCATAGTCTGTGGCAGCAGCAAGGTCGAGAAGTGAACGAATGCAGCGGTATTTTGTGCCTTCAGGTAAAATGCCTGACACCTCTAAGCGATCCACGGCATAACGAAGTGAAACCAGTTTTTCCGGGGCATCTTTGAACCATACGAATAACGCCGCGTTCCGGGGACAGGTGTTGTCGGCGATGAAAGAAGCAAGGCTGCAAAGTGCATCTTCTTCAGCTTCGGTTGCGCTCATTACTTCGGCGCGCCAGTGAGAGTCTTTTTTCATCCAATCGAATGCCGTACTAATGCTGATACGGCCCTTCAAGCTTTCAGATTTACGAATGTCTATCGAAGAATAAAAAACCTTTCCGATCTGCCCTGTTGAGGGTTCAAAAAACACAGCTTCAATGGCACACAGAGGTGATGACGGTTTCTTACTAACGTTAATCAAATCGATCATTACGTGATTCATGGTCTACTGCCCTCGCTGGTGATTGTTTCGTGGTTGGCTATCCACTGCTCAAGTGCTGAATAAATCTCTTCGGGGGTAAGGCCTTGCTCTTTCAGCAGGCCCATACGGATGCGCAGCAATCCGAGTAAGTGGGCGCGCTCGCCTTTGCGCGCATTGGTGCTGATTCCCATAAACTCTGGATCGCTTATTCCGCCTTCCGGCTTTATTGACGTAACCGACATGCAACCTCCTGAAAAAGGCAAAACGAATCCCCGGCAAAATGAATGCCGTTGTTTTTAATGCAGGTTAATTAGTGGTTAGGGCGCGGCTTTCTTTTAATCTGCTTAAATATCCTTTCATGCCAGTAATACATGAAATCAATAAAGGTCATTCGCGCGCGATCGTGATTACCGCGAATTGCTTTTTCGAGCCCGTAAATTATTAAATCTTTAGACGGGCTTTTTGAACTAATGGTGATACGAGCGCCATTTTTTAGATGTACAGTGAACCCCTGCTCGGCACTTTCCACTGCTTCTCGAATCAGCATTTCCTGTTCAAAGGATGTTTTTTCTTCGGTGAACATGGCGTACTCCGATGATCAGTTAAAGCGAGGGGGCTCCAGCCGCCAGGAGGCTCTAGCTCCCAGTTTCAGGTGTTCCAGGATCTCCGGTGTAACCTCTACGGTTACCTCCTGCGGCTGAACAAACTTCATAGCCTTCTTCAGTTGCTCAGCGTCCAGAGATAGCAGGTCGTATGGTTTAGGGATATCACCATCGGTGACGGAAATAATGATGTTGCGGAGTTCTTCAAGAGTGCATTCATCATTCTCGCCTTGAAGCATCGCGAAATGATAGAGGTGGGATACGCCGTGGCGTAAAAGCTGGAGAGAGTAATCATGATTCCATTCCAGAAACTCTTTATTGAAATGGAAGCATTGTAAAAGCGAGTTAATTTTTTCTGCATATTCGAGTTTCATTTTCGCCCCCAGAGATTAAAAAGCAATGAAGTGCTTTTTACTCATGATTCTGTCAATCGTTCGACATGCTTCTGATAAAGCAAAGTCGATGCCGTAATAATGGCCTGTGTGCGTAATTTGATAGCGCTGGCGGCTGTACGGTTTTTTGCGTGGGAGTTTCAGAATAGTAAAGCCACAGTAGAGGCTGGTTTTGCTATTGAGCTGTGATACTGATCCGCGGCTACCGTTCTTCATGTTTCCTCTCCTGAAACCGGCTATCGACCTGGCTCACCGAGACCGAGCCACATCAACCACCCTTCCCTGATCTCCTTTGGACGACTTTCGTAGGCCAGTTTCATGCCGTTGTTCCAGGCTGGAAGGTAAACCCAGTATTCGCCGGCACGGCCAGAAGTAGACTGGGGATCGGTCATCTCGATTACAGGAAGCTTCCCTTTCTCGATCATTCCTCTTACCGCAGCCGGCGTTTTCCCGATGAGTCTGGCAAATTCCTGATAAGGAACCGCATCGGTCGTGCTTGTGATTTGCTTTACCATTAACATTTCCTCGTTATTCGGTTCATGGATTGCTCTTAATGGCTTATAGTTGGCTTTAGTGTTCAATACTAAACACTTAACTGTTTACATCTAAACACCATACTATTGAGATCTAAACACCATGTCAAACGCGTTAAACGAGAAAATCGTCTTAATAAGAAAGTCTGAGTATCTAAGTAGACAGCAACTCGCTGATATAACAGGAATTCCTTATGGGACTTTAAGTTATTACGAAAGCGGACGCTCAACCCCACCAACAGACGTAATGATGAAGATTCTGCAAATACCTCAATTTACTAAATACACACTGTGGTTTATGACCGATCAGGTTTCGCCTGAAGCCGGTCAAATCGCACCGGCACTCGCACACTTTGGGCAAGACTTAACAACCTCGCAGCACTCAGACCAAAAGACTGGTTAACAATTAACCAGTCCTACATACATTTCAAATGTCTATTATTGGTCGAAAAGTATTCATCACATAATTGCAACGCGTTGAGGCCTAAAGGCAAACGCACCCATCGGAGGGTTTTCTTATGACTATTAAGAAACTCGATGATGGTCGATATGAAGTGGACATCAGGCCTGCTGGTCGCAATGGAAAGCGTATCCGCAGGAAGTTTGATAAGAAAAGTGAAGCGGTAGCTTTCGAGAAGCATACCCAGTTCAACCACCACACCAAAGAATGGTTATCAAAGCCGACGGATAAGCGGCATCTGTCTGAACTGATACAGCTTTGGTGGAATTTGAAAGGCAAGCATGAGGAGCACGGTCGGATAAACCGCAACAAGTTAGATATTTTTTGCAGGATTACCGACGATCCTTGTGCTTTTCAGATTACAAAAGCGCTGATTAGTCAGTATTACGCGGCAAGAAGAAGCCAGGGCATTAAAGCTTCCACCATTAACCGTGATCTCAACAGCATCAGTGGCATGTTCACAGCGCTTATCGAGGCCGAGTTGTTTTCGGGTGAACATCCGATCAGAGGGCGGAAGAAGTTGAAAGAAGATGTCCCAGAAACTGGCTATCTGACAGAGGACGAAATCAAGCACTTGCTCTTTAAACTGGATGGCGACAACAAGAAGATAGCTGTTCTATGTTTAAGTACTGGTGCTCGCTGGGGCGAAGCGGCTCGACTCAAGGCGGAACACATCATACAGAACCGTGTGACGTTCGTTAAAACCAAGAGTAACAAGCAGCGGACTGTTCCAGTTTCAGCGGAAGTGGCAAAACTCATAGCGGATGGTAAACGAGGGTTGTTATTTGGTAAGGCGTCTTATTCTGACTTCAGGCAGATACTCAGGGAAGTAAAACCTGATCTTCCGACCGGCCAGGCGACGCATGCACTACGCCACAGTTTCGCGACGCACTTTATGATTAATGGGGGAAGCATCATTACATTACAGAGGATCCTAGGACATGCGCGAATTGAGCAAACTATGGCCTACGCTCACTTTGCGCCCGAATACCTCCAGGATGCAATCTCACTTAACCCGCTGAGAGGTGGTGCTGATGCGTAAAATGTCCACATTATGTCCACACTTAGGTAGGTAAATATGGCTTTCAACGGTCTTGCGTGCCGCGCAACCCCGCATTGCACCGTTGAAAGCCGTAGTGTCTGGGGTGGCTAACGCACCCGACGGGGCTTTTTTTTACCGTCGCGATAGCAGATATCCCCCTGCTAAATGTGATACATTCGTTATAAATATGTTTGTTATTAGCTGTTCGCTGCGCCAGCTCGCAGTACTGCGCTAACCTCCGGGGGCCGTTTCATTCATGTCAGACTTCATTCTTGCCCGCGTCTCACAGACGCTTGCTACCGAACGAACGCTCGAAACGTTGGTGCGACAACTGCTGGAAATGCTGGAACTGGTGACTCGTATGGAGTCCACATACCTGACGCGGGTTGATTTAGAAGCACAGCGCCAGTTAGTCATGTATGCCCACAACAGCAGCGAAATGCAGATCCCGGAAGGTTTTTCCGTTCCCTGGGACGAGTCGCTTTGCAAACGCGCAATCGATGATAACTGTATATTTTGCAACGAGGTTGGCCAACGCTGGCGGTCCTGCACCGCCGCGCAGGAACTCGGCATCGCCACGTTCTTTAGTATTCCCGTCCATCTTGCCGATGGTTCGTTATATGGTACGTTGTGCGCCACCAGCCGCGTCAAACAGCCCTATAATCTGGAAGGCGAGCAGGTAATGACATTGTTCGCCGGCCTGATCTCCCATTACGTGGAGAAAGAGACGCTGGTTCAGCAACTGCGTAGCGCAAATGCGGCGCTGGAGATGCACTCCAATACCGATGAACTGACCGGTCTGGCCAACCGCCGCGCGTTGTTTAAACATCTTAAAACGCTGTTTACCCAAGCTCGCGCCCAGCAGCGCAGGCTCCTGCTTATTTTTATCGACCTCGACGATTTTAAAGCGATTAACGATAAACTGGGCCACCCCTGCGGCGATAGTTTTCTCATCCAGATAGGTGAACGACTAAACGCTAGCGTGCGTGACGAAGATGCCGTTGGCCGCCTCGGCGGCGATGAATTTTTAATCATCGGCCCGGCACTTGGATCATCTGAGCAGGAGGCGTTTATCGCCCATCTGCGCCAGCAGCTTACCGGGCGTTACCGCCTGGCCGGACACGGTATAGAATACCCTGGCGCCAGCTTTGGGGTCATCGACGTCGATCCGCAGAATATGGACGTTGAACAGGCGCTACGCGCAGCGGATGAGGCTATGTACCACGACAAAAACGCACGCCGCATGCTGACCATTTTCGATATCGACCAGAAAGCATAACTTTCCAGTATGATAGATAACATTACGTTAAGAGACAGGAACTAAGCATGAAATTGGGTATTCTTTTTCCGGTGGTGATTTTCATTGTCGCCGTGGTCTTTCTGGGCTGGTTTTTTGTTGGCGGCTATGCGGCGCCAGGGGGGGCATGATGAAAAAGACAACCATCATTATGATTATTGTCGCCATCGTGGTGGTCGCCGGCACCGAATTGGGCTGGTGGTAATCTCAAATTTTCCCGCCGCCCCGCTATTGCGGAGTTGTCTTATCTACTCAATAAGTTAAGACGATACACTCATTTCATCAGCCGCTTCGCTGTGTTTATGCAGCAAAGCGGGCATTAACAGGAGAAGTGAGTAATGAAAAAACCGATGGTGTTACCGTTGATTATTGCGCTGTGCACGCTGTTATCGGGATGTATCGTGGATGATGGTTATCATCATCGACACCACCACCACCATCATGATCGAGGCTGGTGACAGATAGAATCATTCAAAAAGGCGAACAAGAGTTCGCCTTTTTTGCATTTAGTCCTGACGGTCAGAACCTAAAAACAGAAAGCCCAGCGGGATAGCAAATAACACGGTGAACACGGTACTGTAAACCATCACCATCGCCCCCTGCAGGAAGAACATCGAGGTTGTCCACTCCGAGTACGGCATGTTGTACTCGCTCACCACGCCACCGAACGTTGCGCGGCCCACGACGGCAAGCGCAATGGCAAAAACTGTCGCCATCGACAACAGAAACTTCTTGCCGTTTTTATTACTGAGGATTTTTTGCAGAATCATCCGGGTTCCCTTCTCTGTGAGCGATAATCGGCTGTATATGTAACACCAATGCAATAAAAATTGAAGGGTTTTTGTTACAACACAGCGATTATCGCTGGCAGATCGTTTCCGGGATCAGGACTGCAGCGTCGCCAGGCGGGCGGCAAAACCCACAAAGACCAGACCGATAAGGCTGTTGCCCAATTTCGCCAGTTTCTTTTTGGTTTTCACATAGCGCGTCACAAACGAGCCAGAAAGGATAAGGAAGCTCATGTAGACAAAGCTAATGATCTCCAGCGTCAGCGCCAGGATAAAGAACGCGATGCCCGGCGATGTCGCATTAACGTCAATGAACTGGACGAAAAAAGAGACATAGAAAAGAATCGCTTTCGGGTTAGTCAGGCTCAGGGTTAACGAGCGTTTGAGGATGGCGCTCCCCGGCTCAGCATCGGCGGCATCATGCCCCTCGCGCTGTTTAAATACCGAGTAGAGCATTTTGGCGCCCAGCCAAAGCAGATAAATCGCGCCAAGATAGCGCACAATATTAAACAGCACCGGGGTCGTTTTGATAAGCGTCGCAACGCCAGCAAAAGCCAGGAACATCAGAACCGCATCGCCGATAAACACGCCAGCGGCGGCAAGGTATCCTTTCTTCACGCCGTGCGCGATACCGGTTTTCAGTACAAAAAAAGTATTGGGACCTGGTACGAGAATGATAAAAATAGCCCCGACCAGGTAGGTCAGATAATTCAAAACACCAAACTCAGCGAACACGCTGCACTCCTTCGCTTTCAACAAAAAGTATGATCCGGCTCACGTTAACGCAACTGCGGTCATTTTGAAAGCGTGGAGCGCAAGTGTTGTACTAATATACCGAGGTTTCGCCAAGCGGGCGGGTTTTGAACCGGCGATGCACCCACAGGTATTGCTCTGGTGCACGCAGGATTTCTCGTTCGATGACCTTGTTGATATAACTGGCGGCAATCTGTTTATCTTCGCCGGGGTAATCATTCATCACTTCACTGATGTGCAGGCTGTAACCTTTTCGATCCAGCTTGCGCACCATACTGATACTCAGCATTTTTGAACCGGAGAGGCGCGACAGCACCCAAGTACCATTAGTCGTCGCCGCCTGTGGAACCGAGAAAAACGGCGCAAATACGCTGCCCTTCGGGCCGTAATCCTGATCCGGCGCAAACCACACCGCCTCACCGGATTTCAGCGCATGCACCAGCCCGGAAAGATTACGGCGGTCGATCATTGCTTTATTCGAGCGCAGACGAGCGCGAGTCTGCACCCACTCCATAAGCGGGCTATTGTGCGGGCGATACGTCGCCATCATCGGACGACACAAGCCCATTGCTCGGCCACCCAGCTCCAGTGACATAAAGTGGATGCCAACAACCATCACGCCTTTATCGGCGCTGAGCGCATTGTTCAGATTGGCGATGCCTTCGACGTCAAACCACTTCTTAACGCGTTCATCGCTCCAGAACCACGCCATACCCGTTTCGATAAGCCCCATGCCGAGGGACATAAAGTTCTCTTCCAACAGCTTTTCACGAGCTGCGCTGGACATTTCCGGGAAGCACAGCTCAATGTTACGCCGGGCGATATGTTCCCGACGCTTCAGGAAGCGACGCGATAGTCGCCCTGCGCTGGTGCCGAGCGTATGTAAAACGGGATAAGGTAGTTGGACGATTAACCAAAGAATGGCCAGGCCAAACCAGGTCACCCAATAGCGGGGAAGCAGTAGATTTTTTTTAAAGGCGCAAGACATGGTTTTTCCTGTAAACATTAAAATATAGGGTAACGCTTAAGGAAAAAACGAGTCCCTTCATCCGTCATTAGGCGATACAACGAGTAAGACAATAGTAATCCTGGTAAATTCACGGCAGCAAGAAAAAATTACACTTAACGCTAAAATACATAATAGACACACAGATGTTACAAAATGTAAAGTAAAAATGAAGTCCGTTCATTCATATTTACGCTGATAATCATTTTCGCGCTAATGATTTTTTCCGATATAGGAATGAACTTAAACTGCTATCTGGCGATTTTACAAACACAACTTCACGCAGGCCACTGCTGACGCCCCCTCCCGGCACATCACAGCCCGAACTCAAACGGTCAACAAACATTCAAGCATCGAATTCATTCACTAAAAATCATCACTGTAGATAATAATATTTACAGGACGCACTGACTCATTAAAATTTTAGTTATTGTGAAATATAAATAAGAACAGGATTATTTATGCTTGCTGATAAATACTGACAAAAGTATATAATTGAGACTAATAGTCACGTTTGCAATAATATAAATTATGCCATAACTGTTATTTTTCGCCCTTTTCAGGCAATAAAACTCCATGACCAATGCCTCCTCGCCAAATAGAGGCGAACAAAACATGAGAGCCGATTTGCACATGCTCCAACCCGCCCTTACAGCGCCGCGAAAGGTGATGTAAAAGCAATCAGTTCTCATCACAGGTAGATATGAATCAAACTGTGAAGAGATTCATCACGCTATTACCACAATGAAAGCGACTATGTGAGCTAAAATGAGTTGTTCACATAAGTGGGTGGCGTTTGAGTCTGGCGTCGATTCACCTGTCAGGCGCCAGGGGGATTTGATCGTGCTTGCCGGCGCCACAGGATTAACGGCAACAGCGGATTGCATGGACGGAGAGAAAAATGCGTATTGCCTTAAAGTCGGCTTTAATGCTGGTCACGCGCGTCATTAACGCCATCAACCCAAGGCTGGATCTGCATCTACAGCGCACGGCGCTAATAAGCTACAAATTATCGCTGGCGTTGGATCTTCCTGCGTCGCAACAAAAAACCATCTTTCTGGCTGCGCTGCTACATGATATCGGCGTGCTTGGCGATAAGCGGCGCATTGATTCGCTAAACGCGATAGACAACCTTTATGACCCGCACCAAATCCGTGGCGTACAGATGCTTGCCGGGCTGGATACTTTTACCCCTATCAGCCCTATTATTGGCGATCACCACTTCAGCCCAAGCCGCAAAGGCAATCTGGAGCAGCATATCGTCTATTTCGCGGACTGTTTTGAGCGTCTACTCCCTTCGCAAGGCGTCGTTGCCCCGGACCAACAAAGTGCTCTCATCGCCCGCTTTGTCGCTGACTATCGCGACATCGATCCTCCACTTTGCGATAGACTATGCGAATTGGCGCAACACCCTACCTTCTGGCGCCATATGCAAGCAGAGCATATTCAGCGGTTGCTGGAGATCGTCGGGCCGATTAATGACGTATATATTGACATCGATGGTCTAAAAGATATTTGTTTGTTGATCGCCAAAATTGTCGATACCTACAGTAGTTTCACCGCCAGCCACAGCATCATGGTTGGCGAAATTTCTTATGCCCTCGCCGTCTATATGCATCTGCCGCCGCCGGTGTGCCGCAAAATTGAAATTGCCGGCTATTTGCATGATATCGGCAAAATATATATTCCACTGGCGATCCTCGAAAAACAGGCTGAACTTAGCGATGACGAAGCACAATTGATCCGCGAGCATAGCTATATGACCGGTGAAATATTACGAGATTTCACCGATCTGGCGGAAATCATCGATTGGGCCGCTAACCATCATGAGAAACTCGATGGCAGCGGCTACCCGCTGAATTTAAATCATCGTTATTTACAACTTCCGGACAGAATTATCGCCGTTGCGGATATCTTTACCGCGCTCGTTGAGGATCGCCCGTATCGGCTCGGTATGCCATATCAGGAGGCGTTACAACTTATAGAAGCTGATGTTATAAATGGCGCTCTGGATAACGATGTGTATCTTGTATTGCGCCAGCATGCCCAGGCGCTACATCACCTCGTCACTCGCATACCGCGCGTCTGAACCTTCCGGTTGGCTACGGGGCTCTATAATAAAAATACCCATTTCTCGTTCATCTGCCTGCAAGGAAATACCCGGTGAGAATCGCCACCATGACTAACTGGGCCTACGGGATCACCGTAGGGCTGACCATTGCATCCGGTATGGCGATGCTAATCGCTTCCGGCGCCGATCGCGCTGAACGCCAGGCTGTACAACAACGGGATACGTTCGTTCGTCTTGTCGATGAGATAGAACGCGACGCGTGGGAGCTTTCGGACCTCACGCGACTGTATGTCATCGAAAAACAACCGGAGACGCTGCAACAGTATCGTCAGCAGATCCAAACGCTCGAATCAATTGAAAATCGGTTGCTTAAACTAAAAGACATTGGCGCCAGCCAGCAGGAGCTGGCGCTGTTGCACGATGGTCTGCGTATTGCCGATGAATTACAAGATGAACAGCAGACCGCCATCGAACGCGTCGCTCATGGCGAAGAGAAAGAGGCGATTTTGCAGGTTTACGGTAAGCCTTATGAGCAGGAGCTGGAGCGGGTGCAAACGCAAATCGATCATTTCCGCCTGCTGCTGGAAGGACGAACAAACAACGCCATGCAGCAAGCGACTGAAAAATCACGCCTCTGGCGGACGCTTTCGGAAGCGATGGTTGGCCTGACCGCCTTGATGTTTTTATTTGTTCTCGGCTTTATTCTCAAACGCCGGGTGCTCACCCCTGTGGTACGACTCAGCGATGTGGTACAGCGTCTGGCATCGCAGGATTATGCCGTCGAACCACCGCACTTCAAACAGATTGATGAAATCGGCGATATGGCGCAGGCGATCCGTATCTTTCGCGAAAATGGCCTTGCCCGCCAGCGTCTTGAACAACAACGCGATGCCGACTGGGCCGTTCGTGAACTGCTGGCGCGAATGACTCAACGCTTGCAGGGATGTGAATCATTTGAGGATGTGGTGAAGGTCGCTGAACTTTTCGCCCCCAATATCGCGCCGGACGTTCCTGGCCGACTGTATATTCTTGATACCGATCCCTGGCAAATGCGCTGCGTCGCGCAGTGGCTTTCGCCGCCGGACGAGGCGGCCGTGTTTTATCCCGATAAGTGCTGGGCAGTACGTCGAGGCCTGAGCCATCCGCCGGTTAACGGCGAACCGGACATCGCCTGCTATCATCTGCCGCAAGAATGCAACGAGCAATCATTGTGCGTTCCACTGATCGCGCAGGGTGAAGCCATTGGCCTGCTCTCTTTTCGTAATGTCACTAGTGAGACAGCCCCCTCTCGCGCTTATCTTGAACTCATGGCGGAAGCGTTGGGCCTGGCGCTATCCAACCAGCGTCTGCGCAATGCTCTGCTGGAAAAAGCGTTGTTTGATTCTCTGACCGGGTTGCGAAACCGCCATCATCTTGAGGAAGCGCTGCATACGCAGATGAATCTGGCGGTGCGCAACAACAGCCCGCTGAGCTGCCTGATGATCGATATCGATCACTTTAAGGCGGTTAACGATAATTACGGCCATGAGGCGGGCGATCTGGTGATTAAAAACGTCGCGGCGATCATCCAGCGCGCGGTACGCGATCTTGGCCTGGCATTCCGCTATGGCGGCGAAGAGTTTTTGGTGCTGCTTTCCGGCAGCGATGAGGCCAGCGCAGAAGCCTGCGCGACTGAAATCTACAACAACGTGAGAAATATGACTTTACGCTGCGGGCTGACGGATATAGGCCAGGTGAATGTCTCTATCGGTATCGCCAGCTATCCGCAACACGCGCAAAGCGACAGCCTGCTACGTGCTGCAGATGCCGCGCTGTATCGGGCGAAAGAGCTGGGACGTTCGCGGATTATCCGCTTTGATATGCTGAAATCAGCATAACGTGTCACGCCAACCGGGAGTATATTGGCTCCCGCTTGGCGCATTACACCGATTTATCCACCCGAGTATCATTTCCCGACGTCAGGATACGCACCTTATCTCCCTTGTTGAAGATAAGCCGACCGTCGTAACCCTGTAGCACCTGTATCACCTGCCCACTATTGGTTTTGATTAGCAGTTCAACCTGCTGAGCGCCCTGCTGCCGATCCTGGTGATAGCGTGAAGCGCCAGCTCCGGCCAGAGCGCCTGCGGCGGTCATTGCCGTCTGGCCTTTTCCGTTGCCGAACTGATGGCCGACCACGCCGCCCAGCGTTCCTGCCGCGAGCGTACGAAGCGGCTGGCGCTGATGCGGAGTGCTAATAATATGGCTTTCCTGTACGACGCCATAATCAACCAACGTTTTAGTCCCGGCGACGCCAGCCTGGCTAAACAACGCGGCCATTCCCAGCGCAATAAAGAGAAACTTCTTCATGATGACACCCTTGTCTTTTCATTGAGAAAAGTCACTATCAATGCTCCGCCGGACAGCGGAGCATTAGGACATTGCTTAGTTGAGAGTCTGCTGCAGATCTTTTTTTACCTGCTCACGTTGTTCAGCCGTCAGCACCTGATTAATGCCGAAGTAATACTTCACGCGGTAATAACGCGTCTGCTGATCCAATTGCGCAAAAGCGGCTAGCTGCTGTTTTACTTTCGCATCGTCCCATTTACCGGACTGAATCACATCCACCAGAGCACCATCCTGGTAACCACCAATTTTGATATTTTTGAGGTTTGTTTCCAGCTCCTGACGCAGGGCCTGAATTTTGCTGACCTGATCGTTGCTCAGCTTGAGATGTTGTACCACCGGGTCCTGGGATAACGGCGGCACTTCGGCTGTCGTCGCGGCCTGAGCGGCAACGGAAAGACCCGCAGTCATCACTACGGCGGCCAGGGTGTTACGCAAGAAAGTATTCACGATAAATTGTCCTTAATACGCTTTATAAAGAGTGCGGATTATTACCTCCGGAATATGATCCATCTGTAACTAAGCGTTAAATTTAAATCTGAACAAATTTACAATAGATTTTATTTAATAGATAAAATAGCCGAGATGTCAGCAGCGGATCTTTTTTTAACTACACTTATTGCTAAATTGGTTGAATATTCTCTTCGATTCATCAGGAACGCCTTATGTCTCCACGTAGCGCCAGCGATCTGTACGCCGAAATGAAAAATATGTCAGTAGAAGAGCGTATTCGCTTTTTCTCGCTTTCGCTTGCGGAAATGCATCGTGAGCTACAGGAGAGCATCAGCGAGATTGAGTCGATGCAGCGAGCGCTGGCCGAAAGCGAGGAGAACCATCGACAGCTGGTTGAGACTGCACAGGATGCGGTGATTACCATCAATCATGCTGGGGTGGTGATTAACTGGAACCAGGCAGCGGAAAGAATGTTCGGCTGGTCCGCTGGGGAGGCTATCGGCAACAACCTGGGCGAGATGATCGTGCCGGAAGAGTTTCGCGAGCAGCACGCCCGTGGTTTAATGCGCTTTCAGGCGGCTCAGCCGTCGAATATCCTTAATCGCACCATCGAAATTACCGCCCTGCATCGAACTAAAGGCAAATTCCCTATCGAGCTGTCGATCTGGCCGCATCAACAATCAGGCAAGCAGATTTTCTCCGCGTTTATTCGCGATATCACCGACCGTAAACAGCGGGAGCAGGTGGTCTGGTTGCACGCCAACTTCGACGCGCTGACCGGATTGCCAAACCGCAGGCTGTTGGTTAATCGCCTGGAGCTGGCGATTACTCAGGCCATCGCCAATGAGACAGAAGTAGCGCTGCTCTTTATCGATCTCGACCGCTTTAAGCCGGTGAATGACGTTTACGGCCACGCCGTGGGTGACGAACTGCTGCGGCTGGTGGCGTTTCGTCTACAAAGCGTTTTACGAGCAGGTGATACGGTGGCCCGCCTCGGTGGCGATGAGTTTATCGCCCTGCTCCCTGGTTTAAAAGCAAACGATCCGCTCCCCCGACAAACGGCGGAAAAAATCAGCAATGCGCTGACTCAGTCATTTTTGATCCACGAGCATGTTATTACGATTTCCGGCAGCATCGGCATTGCGCTTTTCCCTCACGATGCCGCAGATGCCGATACATTGCTGAACAGTGCGGATAAAGCGATGTACAGTAGTAAGAAGGCGACGCCGCGAGAGAGGTAAGTAAGGTATTCAGCCGTTCAACGGCAAAATACAGGACCTGGAAATGCAGCGGGTTATTGATACGATCGGCGTAGACCTCCCCTTTTTCTCCCCATACGCCCGTCTTCTCAGACCACACTATCTCGCCCTGTAATGACGTCAGGCGGTGCTGCCGGCTGCCAGTATCAAAAATACCCTGTGCCGCCGGCTGGAATCTTTTTTCCCGACATTATTCCATTTGCTAAAAGGGCTTTCGCATTGCAAAAACCACCAGTAGCGTGGATTTTTATCATTTAAAGAAATAGTTCTTACTCTCGCTAAAAAATAAACTCTCTCATTTTCGATTACTTTATAAAATTTCCACTATGCCCTTTTATTTAAAAAAAACTCAAGGTACTTCTTAGGTCTGCTTTTAAATGCTCTCTCTTTTCCATAGCTATAAGCATCGTTAAAATATTTGTAAGCTTCATCAAATTGTTCTAGCTCATAACAAACCATACCCAGATCGATCGATGGCGCTGTATCTATCTCCGCCCCTCTCGTTTGCAACGTCATTTCGCCCCATTTTTTTGCCTCATTGTAATCACCAAGGTCAAAATAAGCGCTGAATATATTTGCGGAAATCCAGTTAGCAACTTGCCATTCTGGTTTTGGTTCAGGCAAAATATTCCAGGCTTTTTCATATTGTTCTAACGCCTGTGCATATTTTTTGTCATCATGCAACTCATTTCCTTTTTCAACAAAGGAGTTAACTTTGGATTCAATTCTTGGATTTTCGAGTTCTTTCATAGTGCAATACTCCTTTACTGGAAATACTGAGATTTTTCTTCTGGGCCAATAAAATCTCCAGAATGTTTATATCTGTCAGGAAGCAAGGCTCCCTAAACCCTATGATTCCGTTTATAACTTTTTAATGCTTGACATTATAGATGTACAATCCAATTTATTATTGAACCCTGCATGATAATTAACCAAGCAGGGTATTAAAGAAGTACATCCTTAAATTAAGAGTATCATTACAATCCCGTAGATAACTTCATTCCTTTATTGACTGTTAGATTCATTATACTTCCAAAAAAATCTGAAAAGGCTTTATTTATAAGATAAAGATGGTTTAAATCATCATCATCACTAATATCATAGCTTTGTTTATTATCCTCAGCATGTAGGCAAGTCCGGTCCCAGTAATAAACTCCGGCCAAATCATTTTTAGTTATCAGGACATAGCCATTGTCACTTGGATCCATGCCAATTATTAGTGCACCATCAATATACGATATTTCATCTAGTAACTCTTCATTAATTTCAACTATATCAAAATTACTATTGCTAGTCTTATAACCAAGAAGCGCATCGAATGAAATAAAATCATTATCAACTTTGTCGAATGGTAGATCGCAATAGTCAGGTGCAACGATTCTATATCCATTGTATTTTTTTAAAAAATCTTTGTAATCATCAGGAAAAGCAACAGAGAAATGTTCCTCCAGATAACTAATATCTTGTTTATCAATACTTAATCCAGTCAAAATAGGCATTCTATAACTCCTGATATTATTGACAGTTGCTTTTTATTTTAGATACACCACCTCTATGGGTGAACCGGCGATGAATATTTTTGGGCACTTCCTGCATTGTGATGCCATTTTGATGATGATGCCACGTATTAAGATAATACTAGAAATATGCACCATCTGGTGGAGGTAGGGTAGAAAGTAAGGAACAATCATCATTTAACATACTTAATAAAGTCAGTAACGGTATCAATTTTCTTAAAACATAATCCCCCTCCTTTTTTCATCTAACATTGCCGCATGCAAATTACTAACAAAATATATTTAGCTCTTGTTACAAGTCCGTATGAAAGTATTTTTATGATTATTAAAGAATGATTTCCACACTACCATATCTATCTTATTTTAAACTACAAATGATACAAAACAGCCACTTCCCATTTTGTTTTGGTTCAGGAAATATTTTCCACTTTTTAATACTGACCTAAACTATAATCATATAAATTAGTTATTTTTCAACAAAAAAGTTCATCTTGGTACAAACGAGGAATTTTCAAACTCTCTTTAGTGCTATATCCTTCAAAAAAACGTGTGTCACTCCTGGATTCATTTAATAAATTTAGAATGACACTTTAATGCAAATTAATTATGGCAATTTCTTATATTTTTTTACGGTTAGATTCTACATCGTAAAAATAATCTTTACAAAATACATCTAACGCATTTTCGATTGCCACAAATTTCATTCCCTTGAACCCCTTTTCCTGAATGGTTTCTTTAACTTTTCCATTTATAATTATATAACCACCCAATAATGTTTCTCTAAATGAAAAAATATCATATTGAGATGCTGAATCATTAAATTTAATTTCAAATGGGATAATATCACCAAATTTATCTTCTTGCTCAACGTATTCAGGATAAACGTCTTCATCATCACTAACTTCAGTATACCGATCCAGATAGCAAACAAGTTCGGGGGTAGCAACAGCTTCATATTCCTTTGTGTAAAGGCAAAAATTGTCTTTTGTGTATCCCTGATGAACAATTTTCGTAATTAATTCTTTTAAGCTATATGGCTTTATATACTCGAGTTCTTTCATTAGCATCTCCCTCCTGCTTTACGTACTCTGACTGGTTTTAGATTGTCCGTCAACCAACCATTCCGACAAACCGGGATATCTCCCTGTTGAACCAAATTGCATCTATGGCATGAATGTATTTAGAAAGAATACGATAAATAAACTTATCATGTTAAAAAGAAACCCAATGGAATAAAGGCATGCTGAAGTAGTAAATCAAGCATTAGTTAAACAACAAAACCGGGAAAGTCTAATCTTCTTTCCCGGTGTTTAATTTATCTATTTTTAATAATATCCAAACCATCGTCTAATATTTTAGTATTGTTAACATCCCCCCCACGATCTATATACCTAGACCATTTCGGATAATATTCCTTAAACAAAAGGTTACCGTCCTCCGTTAAATCAGAACTATACAAAACAAGATCTTCTCTTAGGCTACCATCCTCTTCAAACGGTTCTATTATAACTAAATTGTTTTCCTTTAGAAAATTCATTAATACTATTGTTATAGTAGTTATTTGTTCGCGATAAGACAAAGATTTACTTCTTTTCAATAAAGTTGAGTAATTAAATCTTAATAGATCCATGTTGTCACCTCCATTAATCAAGACGTATTATTCTAGATATATCGTCAGAAAGTTCTATCAATTTTTTTGTAACTGGATGACGGACAAAACCACCTCCAGCACTCCGAATAATTTCCTCTTTTGAAGATTGGGCGATTTTAGAAGCTGTTTTGCTAGTTACCTCTATTCCTTTCCAGCCATCCTTAGTCTTAACGACAAAATCAAGGATGCGAGAACCTTTTGTTTTACCTAGTTTGATTTCATCATCAACAAGACCAACAATTTTTCCCTGAGCATTACGTAAATGCCGCTGACTAATAACATTTTCAACACCGAAGATATTTTGCAATCGTGTTAAGAGTTTTGCTTCTCGGGCATCTCCATTAACTTTATTTGGTATACACGTTAGCCCCCACGGATCCACCCATCCCAGCGGGTTCGGCGCATACTGATAAACATTCAGCCCACCGGCTAATCCAATCGGATCCTGGCTAATAAATCCCGCAATTTCAGGATCATAGTAACGATGTCGATTATAGTGCAGCCCCGTTTCAGCGTCAAAATACTGGCCCTGAAAACGCAGCGGGTTGCTGATACGATCGGCGTAGACCTCCCCTTTCTCTCCCCATACCCCCGTCTTCTCTGACCACACTATCTCGCCCTGTAATGACGTCAGGCGGACCGGCGCGCCGTTCGGGTCACAATGATAGTGCCAGCTCTCCTTCCTGCCCGCTTCCTGCGTCAGCAGCGCCAGCGGCTGAAAACTTCCCGGATAGTACACGTACTCGCGCATACTGCTGAACAGCGTTTCCTGCGCTTTCTGCCGCTGCAGTCGGCTGCCGGTATCAAAAATGCTCTGTGCCGCCAGCGGTTCGCGGGTGATAGTGACCGTTTCCCCCGCCAGCGCGTCGCCCTGCCAGTAGAACCAGCGCGTCTCTTCCGCCGTCTGCTTGATATATTATTATGAATTCTGTCGTAGCATTTTCTGGGAAAAGCCTGTTTCAACAATACGAAACATTTTTATCAGAGTAACTTTCCATGTATAATATCTATTTAACTAATTAACTCAATTAAAACTATTGATGGAAAAGCATTTACCAAAGTACTCAATCCCAGAACGGCAAATTAGAGCCTTCTTCACAAAAGATTTTATCCGTGTCTATCAGGCATATTCCGATGAAATAGCTGATAGTGCGATTAAAAACAATACGTTCGTTTCTCCCCCATTTAGCCTGACTAGAATGACATGGATTAAGCCATCATTTTTATGGATGATGTATCGCTCTGGCTGGGGGAAAAAAGACAGCAATCAGACGAGAATATTAGCTATAGACTTGAGTCATGACGCATTCCAAAAAATTCTTCATTTAGGGGTGCCAAGTGATTATCATTCAGCATCAACCTTTCAAAATAAAGAAGAATGGCAAGATAAAATAAAGAATTCAGATATTATATTTCAGTGGGATCCTGAGAGAGATATTCATCTAAATAAACTTAATTACCGTACAATACAAATTGGAATTCGAAACCAAGCAGTCATTAATTTTTGTAATGAATGGATTGTTAATCTACATGATATCACCCATCAGGTACAGGAGATTCACAACCTCGTCTCTTTAGGCGATTTTTGCAAGGCGAAAGCGCTTATCCCTACAGAAAAAACATATCATTTCCAACTTTAAATTAGTTTTAAATATTTTTCTAAATCGCCTGTAATGGACAGGCGACTTTTAACACCCATTAGCTCAACTAATTTTACTTAATTGTTTCATTGCGCTTTTTTTTATTTTTTCATTTTCTACCATAGCCAATTTTTCCAATTTTTCGATTGAGTTTTTATTGTTTATTTTGGCTAGCGCCCTAATACATTTATCTGCCAGAACATAATCCTCATCATAGTCTCTATAATTTAGTTCTAACAACGCCGCTTGATATAAGTATTCAACACTAGTCTCACTATGATAGTAATTTAGAATCGTTGCTAAATCCTCATGTTTTTTATGCCAATCAGCTATTATCAATTCATTCAATAAATCTATACACTTAAAATCATAATTAATAAGAGCTGACAAATATAAAAAAACATCAACTAATTCAGCATCTCTATTTTGACGAGCTAATTCAAGTTCATAGCATATGTTAAGTTCACCGTAAAATGCATTGAAATCATTATAAAATTTTGAGATATCAATTTCTCTTTTCATTAAAGAGACGATTAATTGTTTTTTATCCATTTTCATATGCTGTTAATTTAACCTCTCGAATCGCTGAATCCCTTGATTGAATATATCTAATGCCTTACCTTTACCTAATCCAATATTAATCTGTTCCCCTTCAGCTTTAAAGAATGCACTTGTCTCCTTCCATCCCTTCCCTACATCTGGCATGTCCGGATAAGTAATACTGGTAAGTACTGCTGAATCTTTAACCCCAATTGATTTTAGTTCTGATAATGCATCGTTTTTAAGGTAAAACCTCACTAAAACTCCATCGTAATTCTCAGAGAATGCTCTTCTTGGTGAAATGAATGTTTCAGATGTTCCTCTTAATTTACCTGTAGTGCGTAAATACTCGAAATCTTCATGACTCATTGAACGATAAAATTTTGTTGTTCCACCACATGACTTAGCTAATCCCCACGGATCCACCCATCCCAGCGGGTTCGGCGCATACTGATAAACATTCAGCCCACCGGCTAATCCAATCGGATCCTGGCTAATAAACCCCGCAATTTCAGGATCATAGTAACGATGTCGATTATAGTGCAGCCCCGTTTCAGCGTCAAAATACTGGCCCTGAAAACGCAGCGGGTTGCTGATACGATCGGCGTAGACCTCCCCTTTTTCTCCCCATACGCCCGTCTTCTCTGACCACACTATCTCGCCCTGTAATGACGTCAGGCGGATCGGCGCGCCGTTCGGGTCACAATGATAGTGCCAGCTCTCCTTCCTGCCCGCTTCCTGCGTCAGCAGCGCCAGCGGCTGAAAACTTCCCGGATAGTACACGTACTCGCGCATACTGCTGAACAGCGTTTCCTGCGCTTTCTGCCGCTGCAGTCGGCTGCCGGTATCAAAAATGCTCTGTGCCGCCAGCGGTTCGCGGGTGATAGTGACCGTTTCCCCCGCCAGCGCGTCGCCCTGCCAGTAGAACCAGCGCGTCTCTTCCGCCGTCTGCTTGAACACCCGGCGCCCCAGCCCGTCATAGCCGTAACGCACCAGCCGCTCGCCCTTGCGCACCGCCACCAGTTGGCGGTTATCGTCCCAGCTGAAATCCTCTTTCTCGCCGTTATGCCGGACATCGCGCCGCTGTCGCAGCTCGCCCGCGCGATCGAATACATAACGCACCCCGCGCTGCTGCCCCTCGCGGAACCAGCCTCCGGCGCTCTCATTCACCGCCCGGGTCTGCGTCTGCAGGTGGCTGCCCGCCGCATCCTGCACAAACTGCCGCAGCGTACCGTCCGGCGCGGTATGGGCCGTCAAGCGCCCCACCGGATCGTAAGCGTAACGATCGCTGCCCCACAGGCTGTCATCGCGCCGGGTCAGGTTACCCAGCCTATCCCAGCTGAAGCCGCTGGCGAACAGCGGTAAATCATTCTGCAACACCTGCTGCGACGTCAGTTGGCCGAGCCGGTCGTAGGTGAAATGACGCGTCACCTCCGCCGACAGCTGCTCGCTGACCCGCCGCCCGGCCTCATCGTAACCCAGCACGATTGGCGCATCGTCATTCAGCTGGATCTGGCTCAGCCGGTCATACTCATCCATGGCGTAACGCACCTGATGACCGCTGTCGCTGCGCCGGGAGACCAGCAGGCCGCGCTCGTTATAGCCATAATGCAGCTGAAAACCGTCCTGCTCCTCCAGCAGCACCCGCCCGGCGTCATCATAGCGCCACGCCAGCCGCCGCCACGGATTCTCACACAGCACCATCCGTCCGCAGGGATCGTAATGATACTTCGCCTGCAGGGTATCGCCGCTGCGCCGCTCGCTTAGCCGCCCGCCGCGGTCGTAACCGTAGCGCACCAGCCGCCCCAGCGGATCCTCACGGCTGATCAGCCGGTTGCCTTTATCCCAGCCATAACGGGTTACCTGTCCCCAGTAATCGGTCTCCGCGGCGATGCGCCCCAGCGCGTCGCGGTCCAGCTGCCAGCGCTGACCGTTCTGGTTGATCACCGCCAGCAGGCGATCTTCCAGGTCGTACTGATAGCCAAGCGTCGCGCCATCCGGCGTCTCGCAGGCGGCCAGCATTCCGGTGCGGTTATAACGAAAACGGGTTATCTGGCCGGCTTCATCGGTGAAGTGAAGCGGTGAATCTTCCCGGTCGTAAGCGACGCGAATTTCGCCGCCCTGCGGATTGACCATCGCCACCAGCCGATCCTTGCTGTCCCAGTGGAAACGGCTGCTGCCGCCGCCGGCGTCAATACGCTCCAGCAGGGTGCCGCGCGCGGAATGCCGCAGTTGAGTGGTTCCCGCGCCGGCCTGGCTCAGCGCCTGCAAAAAACCAAACCGATCATAGCGATAGCGACTCTGCCCGGAACCCGGCACGTCCGCCGCGCTCAGCTGCCCGTACTCATCATACTGATAGCGCGAGGTGACGCCGGTAGGGTCCGTTCCCGCCAGCAGGTTGCCGCGTTCGTCGTAGTCCGAACGCCAGCAGGCGCCTTTCTCATCAATCAGCGTCAGCAGATCGCCGTCTTCATTGTAGGCCGCCTGAATCTGGCTACCGTCCGGCAGATGTTCGGCGATCATTCGCCCCTGTTCATCATACTCCCAACGACGCGTGCTGCCGTCCGGCTCAATGAGTTCGACGGTGCGGCCAAAATCATCGTAGTGGAAGACGGTATTGCCGCCGGTCGGATCGATCTCCGAAACCGGCAGGCCGTTATCATCAAAGCTGACAGACGTTACATGGCCGTTGGAATCGGTGATTTCCACTTCGTTGAGCAAGTCGTGCCAGGCGAAATGGTAATCCCATACGCCGCCGTCGCCCCAGGCGTGAACCACCCGCCACTCGTCATTGAACTGGTAATGAAAGCCCTGGCCGTTACGGTCGACATGGCTGGTCATATGGCGCTGTTGATAGTAGAAGCGCCGCGGATGCGAAAGCGCATCGATCTCCGCGCTCAATTGATTATCGCTATCGTATTCATAGCGGGTCAGCGGCGTGATCTCGTCATCCAGCGCGTTGCGCAGGCGTAGCGCCCGCAGGCGGCTATTCTGCCAGGTGACGAGGATCTCCCTGCCGCTCATGCCGCACGTGCTGAACTCGCGAATACGCTCAAGGTCGCGCCCCTGCCAGTCGAACTGCCAGCCGTTACCGTTACGGTCCGCCAGCCGGTAAATCGCCAGCCGCCCGCACTTACCGCGAAATTGCAGCCGCGCGCTCCCTTCCTGCTCAACATGCCAGAAACATTCGCCATTGCGGGTTTCCCGCCACAGGCGGCTGCCGTCCGGCAGGCCGACAATACCCTGCTCGCGCCCGTCGGACTGCGGCAGCGCCGCAAACAGCGTCATCCCTTCCGGCTGAGTCAGCACCGCGACGCCTTCATCGGCCAGTATTTCAAGGCGGGTGTCCGCCGGGGTTGACCAGCCGTAACCGCACAGCCCTTCTTCATCGAGATCCGCCGACGAGTAGCTTCGCGTCCACGCCAGCGGCAGGCGGCCGGGTAACAGAAAATCCTCATGCTCCAGGCTCACGCTACCGTCGCGGATATCAACCGGTTCGGCGCGTAGCACCCGGCATTTCAGGACGCCGGGATCCATGTTGCGAAACAGCTTCTGGCGCAGCTTTTTAAACCGCCGCATAAACAGCCGCCACTGCGGCGTTTTTTTAACTTTCTTCAACCCCTTGCCCAACCCGCTTAACCCGGCGCGCATCAGCAGCGCCATCAGGTTGATGGTTGGCGGCCCGCCGACAATCACGTTGTTGGGAATCGCGAGGTTAAACGTCAGCGGCAGCGTCAGCGAGAGCGGCTTTGGTTTGCTCAGCCGCTTCAGGCGGAACGGCGGCACCATTCCGAGGATGTTACAGCTCAGTACCGGCATGCCGATGCGGGAAAACGGTTCGCCATCGACGGCGACGGTTTTGCTGCCCATAAACAGCTCGTCTTCCATCTGCGGGCCGCCGGGCGCGCGCAGCGGCGGCACCCACACGCCGCCGACCGGAATATGTACCGCAATACCGCCGGTCCCCGCGCTGGCGCGTTTGATGCTGTTGACGTGTACGGTAGTGCCCAGCAGCGGCAGATAATCAAACACGTCGAAAACGATGCCGATATGCGGCGTCGGCAGCGGCCAGGGATAAGTATGGATATCCAGGCCAAGCTGCGGGTCGAAGTGAGCCCCGGAGTGCATCAGACGCGCCTCAGAACATGGCGCGCAGCAGCGCGCGCAGGAAGGTGCGCACTTCGGTGGCGAACCCGCCGTCCGAAAGGCTTAAAAACAGGATTGCCAGCAGCGTCACGGCAACAATAATAATAATCCGGGTCTTCATAGCGGGTTGCTCCCTGCATTTTCAGTGGATGATGCATCGGTATTTCCCCAGGCAGGCAGGCTTTGCCATTCACCCGGCGGGGCATCAAAGGGGTGGGCGATCTCCGGCAGGCCGTTCCAGTGCGGATGCAGCTTCTCCCGCGCCAGGCGGATCACGCGGCGAAAGCTGTCATCGCCGCCGCGGATCAGTTTTTCCCGCGCTTCGCGGATCAGCGCGAACGCGGCTTCCAGCTGTAGCTGTAACTGCCGGTCCACGCGTTTTACCTGTTCGACGGCGGGTTGCCGCGGCAAGCGGTCTTCCGCCTGTTGGATTAAGCGCTGTTTTTCGCTTTGCCAGCGTGTCGCGCAGGCCTCAAGCACCTCGGTCCGTCGTTTATCATGGATGCGCAGCAGATCCTGGAATGCCAGCGGCAGCGTGGTCTGAGCGCGCTCTTGCCGTGGGATCGGCTCCGCCGCCTGGATGGCGTGGGCATACTCCTCCATCGCTTTTGCCCGGTGCCCGGCGAGGTTGAGACAAAAACCGGACATCCGCCAGCCTTCTACGGCAAATACCGGGTGTGGAATGGTTTGCGCTTCGCCCGCCGCCCGCCGATAGCCTTTCGCCGCCTGGAGATACTCTTTGCGCGCGAACCAGGCGCCGGCCTCGCCAAAAGTGCTTTGGGTACGCAGTTGTCCTTTAAGCGCCGGGTCGGCAATTTCGCCGCTGATGTTTTGCGCCTGGCGGTAGTGTTCGACGGCCCGTTGATGATCGTTACCTTTCAACCAACCGCCGGCGATCAGGTTATGCATCATCGCCTGCTGGTCGGCCCAACCGCAGCGCTGGGCGACGCCGAGCGCCATACCGCCGCGCGCGGCCACCTGCGCGGCGCTGCCTTTTTCCAGCAGCAGCATGGCGTCAGCCAGATAGCGGCGAAACAGCAGGCGATCGGGATTCGGATCGCTCTGCCCGCGCGCGGTTTGATGCATCACTTTCATACTGTCGACGTCATCGGTCAGCAGCCGTACCCTGCGCGGATGCGCCTCATACAGCGGCTGCCAAATCGGTTGCTCAAGCGTGTCGATAAGTAACAGTCTGGCGTTGCACGCCTCCTGCGCCAGCCAGCCGTTCAACCAGCGGTTCAACGCCTTTTCATCGCTGACGGCGGAGGGTTTCAGCACCAACACCAGATAACGTAAATCGTCATGAAATGTCGTCGCAAAATCCTGCAGCATCTGCCGCAACTGCGCCGGGCTATAGGTTGGGAGAAAGCGTTCGGCATCCCATATAGCGGCATCCGGCGTCGCTTCGTAGTGTTCCACAAACTCGCGCCCGAGCGCCTCGCTGTAGCCATAGCCGGTCTCAAACGGCGTGGTTAGCCCCAGCAGCAGATCCGGCAGCGAGCGGCCTTCAGGATGCTGCTGCAGCGCGATAAAACCATCAAGCAGCGACTCGCCGCCGGCAGGCGTCCGCCAGATAAATAAGCGGATCTGCTCCGCCTGCTCGCTGGCGTCCAGCCAGCTAAGCTCAAGCTCGATCATTACTTTTTCGGTCGGATTCTTCGCCGCGTTCATTCCCTTTCCCTGTCAGGCATTGAGCTCAATCTTCTTACCATTCACCATCACGCCGGCGGCGTTAATGGTGATCGTCGACCCGCCAGCGGTAATCTCCACGCTGCCGTTGCTTATCAGAATGCCGCTTTCGCCCACGTTGATATGTACGGTATCGGTAGCGCTGTCGGTTACGCTCCCTTGCGTAAAGCGGGTATCACCGCCGGTGATGCTCAGGGTACGCCCGGCGCCGATCGTCACCTCTTGCTTACTGGTGATGGTCTGCGTTTGCTTACCGGTCACGGAAATATCGTGATTGCCGGTCACTCCTAGCGTCTGGTTGCCGGTGACCTGCACGTTACGGTTCTGCTGGACGCTGACGCTTTCGTTACCCTGCACCTGACGGGTGCGATCCTGTACGACCGTCAGTGACTGCTTGCCTTCGACGGTCGCGGTATGGTCGCTTTTCACCGTGGTGGTATGGTTGCCGCTGATGGTTTCATCGCGGTTCTGCTCAACGCTTAGGGTCTCATTCCCCTTCACGCTTTCGGTACGGTTCTGCTCAACGGTGGTGGTTTCATTACCATTGATGGTTTTGCTGCGATCTTTGCCGACGGTAACGCTTTCATTGCCATCCACCGTGCGGGTGCGGTTCTGTTTGATATGGCTGGTTTCGTCTTTGCCGACGGTTTTGGTGCGGTTATTGCCGACATCATGGGTCTCGTCGTTTTCGACTTCAGTATCCATGTTGCGCTCGGCGTGCAGCCAGAGCTGCTCTTCGCCGGGTTTATCTTCAAAACGCAGGGCGTTGGCGTTGTCCGGCGAACCATCCTTTGAACGGCTCACAAAACCCATCTGCGTGGCTGCCGCCGGTAGCGCCCACGGCGGCATACTGGCTTCGTTATAGACGCGGCCAATGACAATCGGCCGGTCCGGCTCACCGTTAATAAAGTCCACCACCACTTCATCACCGACGCGTGGGATCTGCACCCCGCCGTAACCCTGGCCGGCCCAGGCGCTGGAAACGCGCACCCAACAGGAGCTATTTTCATCGCCCTGGCTTTCGCGGTCCCAGTGGAATTTCACCTTAATCCGGCCATATTTATCGGTCCAGATCGATTCTCCTTTCGGCCCTACCACGCGGGCGGTTTGCGGCCCGTAGGTGCGCGGCCAGTCGGTCCTTGACGCAGGGACAAATGGCGTCGCGGCGGGAATAACGGTGAATGCGATGCGGTGCTGCGCGGTATTTCCGCCACCGGAGGCATACTGATTCTCTTCAAAATCATAGCGGGCGCCCACCACCAGCCATTTAGCGTTATCAGCCATGTTAGGCGCATGCGTCAGGGTAAACGTGTGTCCCGGGACGATACCGGTCGCGGTGGCGATACCCTGCGTTTGCTGCTGTTCGGCCTGCCAGGACTGCTGACGAATACGGGCGTAGGCTTCGCCGTCGCCGTGCTCCATAAAGCGCCCCGGCCAGTCGTAAACGTCGATTTTGCCCGGTGTCGGCGAGACCGGATTCTGCAGCGTTTGCAGCATCCAGGCGTGGGGCTTGCGAAAATCATAGTCATCGGTGCTGTAAAGCCCCGGCGTGACGACGTGGCTCGCCATCAGCTGGCTGATGCCCTCTTCGCCGACCGCGCCGCCGCCCGGTTGCGCATGCCAGGGAATAGTTTCATAACCGGGGAAGGATTCAGTCTGCTGATAGTCATCCATCAGCACCAGGGTATGGCCGTCTTTATCGTGGCGGAACAGATAGCTAATACCTTCCAGCTCCAGCAAACGGCTGATGAAATGGAAGCTGCTTTCCGCGTACTGTACACAATAATCCCACTGCCGGTAGCTACGCGTAAGTTTGTCCTCAAACTTAACGTTATGCTCGCTAAACAGTTTGGCCACGATATCCGGCACCCGCTGCTGCTGGAAAATACGGAAGTTGCGGTCGCGCATCATCGGCCAGAAATCGGGTTCCAGCGTGGTCTGATAGACGGCGTAGCGCGTCTCGCCAAGATCTTCGGCGCGTACGGTAACGGCGGTGATTTTGCCGGAAAGATAACGCTCCTGTCCCCATTGGCCGGGAACCGCCACCGTCATGTTTTTGCCGAGCATGGCCTGACGGTCGATAGCAAAATCCTGGCTGAGTAAATCGACCTGAAAGTGGAAAGGTTCGGACAGTTTCTCCTGCCCGCTGAATTTCCAGAATAATAACGAGGAGCTGTCGACAGATGACAGGATCGATATCCGATTAACCATATGGATTCCTTTATGGTGCAGGCAGCCGCGGGGCTAATTCCTTAAGATTAATAAATTATCCTGAATATTTATCAGAAGTCATCTCTCTGCCCGAGATTTCACCCAGGAATACTCTTAATTATTCAACTCTGTGCTTTTGTTCATCTTTATACCGTCATTATTAGTAGTGGAGCTTTCTTAACAGGCGTTAATTACTGGTTTGACTTATTAGAAACGGTAATGAGGTAAGTCTGAAAATAGTCTCCTGGCGCGAAGAAATATGTTTAAACCGGCCCGGACGCTTTAAAATAACCGCGGCTGCGAACTGCCATCACAGCCATTTGCTCACCGGCCTGCTCTTGCATACGGTCGGCCGGTGAGCAATCCCTGGTCGTTAATCGCTCAGACATCCCCTGTCTCGTTAATATCAGATCCTTTACCTCAGTCATATTCAGATTGTTTTTACATAAAATCGTCGCGCTATTTTCGCCAGCTAAACGGCGCAGTCGCTAATATTAGCGATGAGGTAATCTATTGTTTATCAATCGGCTTCAGACATAAAACCCCCGCCTGCCAGGCGCTGGCGCAGGTTTTGATAAGGTACGACCCTCTTGATCTCTGCCATCGATCTACAATACTGTATATACATACAGTAAAGATAATCGGTGATCATCATGCAGTTTTTCACACTAACCGAACTACGCCAGATCGTGGCACTCCCCCTGTTCAGAGATCTTGTTCCCTGCGGTTTTCCTAGCCCCGCGCAGGATTATGTTGAACGGCGTATCGACCTGAATGAACTGCTGATTCAGCATCCTGGCGCCACCTACTTTGTGAAATCAAGCGGTGACTCAATGATTGGCGCTGGCATTGGCGATGGTGATTTACTGGTGGTGGATAGCTCCCGCAAGGCCGTCCATGGCAGCATCGTTATTGCCGCAGTGGATGGAGAATTCACGGTTAAGCGCCTCCAGTTACATCCTGTTGTCATGCTCAAACCTGATAATCCCGCCTACCAGCCGATTATGCCAGGCAGTGAAGAGTGTCTGGAAATTTTTGGCGTGGTGACCTACATCGTGAAATCGGCGGGCTGATCGTGTTTGCCCTGTGTGATGTGAACTCGTTCTATGCTTCCTGTGAAACCGTCTTTCGCCCGGACTTACGCGGCCGCCCGGTGGTTGTTTTGTCCAATAATGACGGGTGTGTGATTTCACGTTCTGCGGAAGCCAAACCGTTTGTG
>ENA-OWZJ01000020-OWZJ01000020.1-human-gut-metagenome-genome-assembly--contig:-NODE-20-length-61375-cov-75.0143_pt1 | contig 61375 bp, 58 predicted proteins | sample MGYA00249760_ERZ652106 | MGnify/ENA primary metagenome ERZ652106 (study PRJEB26925, sample SAMN05827102) | human gut metagenome | biome: ENVO:2100002; feature: ENVO:00000062; material: ENVO:00002003...
GATGGCCTTTGCCGCCTGGACAACCGCTGACTTCCCCGCCTTCACTGAACAGGATGCAGGCCGTTTCACGACGCAAAATGAGGTGACGAAGGGTACCCGCCCTTTGCGGATAAGTTTTGACCAACAGTGCTGGCAGCCTGCGGGGGCGATAAAACTCAATCAGATGCTGTCGCTGGAACCCTGCCGGGATACGCCGCCGCAGTGGCGCGTGTTCCGTGACGGGCGCTATACGCTGGAAGTCGATACCCGCTCCGGTACGCCAACGCTGATGCTGTCGCTGGCGGAACAGCACACTACCAGCACGCAGCCGCTGCTGCGCCAGTGTCCCAAATGGGATGGTAAACCACTGACGCTCGACGTCGGCCAAACGTTCGCTGAAGGAAGCCAGGTCCGCGATTTTTACAGCGGTAATATCGCCACGGTGAAAGCGGGCAAAATCACGCTGCGGCCCGCCGCTGGTAGTAATGGGCTCCTGCTGCTTGAACAAGCGAATAGCGCCGCCAGCGCGCCGTTTAACTGGCACAACGCCACGATCTATTTTGTCCTGACCGATCGCTTCGTCAACGGCAATCCGGCCAACGACAACAGCTACGGGCGCCATAAAGACGGTATGCAGGAGATAGGCACCTTCCACGGCGGCGATTTACAAGGGCTGACCAGCAAGCTGGATTATCTTCAACAGCTTGGCGTCAACGCGCTATGGATAAGTTCACCGCTGGAGCAAATTCACGGCTGGGTCGGCGGCGGCACCAAAGGCGACTTTCCCCACTACGCCTATCACGGTTACTACACCCAGGACTGGACCCGTCTTGACGCCAACATGGGTGACGAAGCCGATCTTCGGCAACTGGTTGATGAGGCCCATCGGCGCGGTATACGCGTGCTGTTTGATATCGTCATGAATCACGCCGGTTACGCCACGCTCGCCGATATGCAGGAATTTCACTTCGGTTCGTTGTACCTGAAAGGCGATGAACTGAAAAAAACGCTTGGCGAGCGCTGGACCGATTGGGAACCGGCGTCGGGGCAAAGCTGGCACAGCTTCAATGATTACATCAACTTCAGCGATAAAGCAGGCTGGGAACAATGGTGGGGGAAAAAATGGATCCGCACCGATATCGGCGACTACGACAATCCGGGTTTCGACGATTTCACCATGTCGCTGGCGTTCCTGCCGGACCTGAAAACCGAATCGACGATCCCTTCTGGCCTGCCAAATTTCTACCGTCACAAGCCGGATACCGCCGCCAAAGAGATAGCCGGCTACACGCCGCGCGACTATCTGACCCACTGGCTTAGCCAATGGGTACGCGACTACGGGATTGACGGTTTCCGCGTCGATACCGCGAAACACGTCGAACTGGACGCCTGGCAGCAGCTCAAAACACAGGCCACGGCCGCGCTGGCAGACTGGAAAAAAGCGAATCCGCAGAAAGCGCTGGATGACGCGCCATTCTGGATGACCGGCGAGGCCTGGGGCCACGGCGTGATGCAGAGCGACTACTATCGCCACGGTTTCGACGCGATGATTAATTTCGATTATCAGGATCAAGCGGCGAAAGCAGCAAACTGTCTTGCAAACATGGACGCCACCTGGCAGCAGATGGCGGACAAGCTGCAGGATTTCAACGTGCTGAGCTATCTCTCCTCGCACGATACCCGCCTGTTCCGCGAAGGCGGCAGCCGGGCGGCGGAACTGCTATTACTCGCGCCAGGCGCCGTACAACTCTTCTATGGCGATGAATCTTCACGCCCGTTCGGCCCCACGGGTTCCGACCCGCTGCAGGGTACTCGCTCCGATATGAACTGGCAGGATGTGGTCGGTAGCGCATCCGATAACGTCGCGCACTGGCAAAAAATCGCCCAATTCCGTGCCCGCCATCCGGCCATTGGTATGGGTAAACAACAGACGCTGACGCTAGAGCAGGGCTATGGTTTCGTGCGTGAAAGCAGCGCTGATAAAGTGATGGTTGTCTGGGCCGGACAGCAATAGCAGACGCTTACCGGGCTCCTTGCCGCTGGCGGGAGCCTTTTCAGCACAAATTACTAATATCTCCCCTATTAGCAGAACAAAAAATAAATCGCTCCCTCCTGTGCCGATTTGCACCGCGTTGACGCTGGCGTTATGGTAATTCCCTTTCCAGAAGACCAACAGAATATCCGCGATGACATTTTCACTTTTCGGCGACAAATTCACCCGTCATTCAGGCATCACCCGCCTGATGGAAGACCTCAATGACGGCCTGCGCACACCGGGCGCGATCATGCTGGGCGGCGGCAACCCCGCGCAAATCCCGGAGATGAATGAATACTTCAATAGCCTGCTGGCCGATATGCTGGATAACGGCAAAGCCCTTGATGCGCTTTGCAATTATGATGGTCCGCAAGGGAAAAGCGAGCTTCTGACCCTGCTTGCGCAAATGCTGCGCGAAGAATTAGGTTGGGAGATCGAACCACAGAATATTGCTCTAACAAATGGCAGCCAGAGTGCATTTTTCTACTTATTTAACCTGTTTGCCGGCCGCCGTGCCGACGGCACCACCCGCAAAGTGCTGTTCCCGCTGACGCCAGAATATATCGGCTACGCCGATTCCGGGCTGGAAGAGGATCTGTTTGTCGCCACCCGTCCCAACATTGAGCTGCTGCCGGAAGGCCAGTTTAAGTATCACGTGGACTTCGAACATCTGCAGATCACCGAAGAGACGGGGATGATCTGCGTCTCCCGGCCAACCAACCCGACCGGCAACGTCATTACCGACGAAGAGCTTATTAAGCTGGATGCCCTCGCCAATCAGCACGGCGTCCCGCTGGTTATTGATAACGCCTATGGCGTGCCTTTCCCGGGTATTATTTTTAGCGAAGCGCGCCCGCTGTGGAATCCGAACATCGTGCTGTGCATGAGCTTATCCAAGCTCGGCCTGCCGGGCACGCGCTGCGGCATTATCATCGCCAACGAGAAAATCATTACCGCCATCAGCAATATGAACGGCATTATCAGCCTCGCTCCGGGCGGCATTGGTCCGGCAATGATGTGCGAAATGATCAAGCGTAAGGACCTGCTGCGGCTATCGGAGACGGTGATTAAACCGTTCTATTATCAGCGTGTTCAGGAAACCATCGCTACCATTCGCCGCTATTTGCCGGAAGAACGCTGCCTGATTCATAAACCGGAAGGGGCGATTTTCCTCTGGCTGTGGTTTAAGGATCTGCCGATCTCTACCGAGCTGCTGTATCAGCGCCTGAAACAACGCGGCGTGCTGATGGTGCCGGGCGATTACTTCTTCCCGGGGCTGGACAAGCCGTGGCCGCATACGCATCAGTGCATGCGCATGAACTATGTGCCGGATCCGGAGAAAATCGAGGCGGGAGTGAAAATTCTTGCCGAAGAGATTGAGCGCGCCTGGCAGGAGCAAGACGCCTGATGGTGTTTCCCGGCCATGACTGACCGGGAACATCCGATTACATTGCCTGCGCCGCCCAACGGCGGCGCTCGGCGCTTAATCTTTCCAGCTCGGCGGGCTCAATACAGCGCAGCGCCTGAGTCGGGCAGGCCGCTACGCACGCCGGCCCCGTTTGCCGGTGCGCGCACAGGTCGCACTTCAGCGCCTGCACGCCTTCGTCAGTCAACATCACCGTCATCGCCCCATAAGGGCACGCCACCATACAGCTTTTACAACCAATGCACAGCCGTTGCTCGACTCGCCAGACGTCGCCTTCATGGCGTATTGCCCCTTCCGGGCAGACGTTCGCGCAGGGCGCATCCTCGCACTGACGGCACAGCGTCGCCGTTGATAGCTCATCGCTCTTAACCACCCGAATCCGCGGCGCAAAGCGTCTTGCAGAAACGGTAGAACAATCTTGATCCTGCTGATGCGACACCACGCAGGCCACCTCGCAGGTTCGGCAGCCGATACACTTTTGCGCATCGGCGATAATAAACCGGTTCATCCTCAACTCCATTCGGGATAAAAACGCAGCGTGCCAGAAAAGCCCCGCTACGCGCTTTGATCCTGAATGGAATCAGCAACGTTTTAGGCAAATGCGACATCAAATTTGGGTAAAACCGGGGAGAATGGCGCTTCACCCGGCGGCGTATCGCCGCCGGGGAGTTTTTAGGATTACATCGCGGCGCGGAAAATCGCCATGATTTCTTCGTGAGTCGCCTGAATCGGATTGGTTAAGCCGCAGGCATCTTTCAGCGCGTTGCTGGCCAGCAGCGGGATATCCTCTTCTTTAACGTTCAGATCGCGCAGACCGGCCGGGATGCCGACTTTACGCGCCAGCTCGCGGATGGCCGCGATGCAGGCTTCCGCGCCCTGCTTATCGTTCAGCCCGGCAACGTTCACGCCCATCGCCTGCGCGCAGTCACGCAGACGCGCGGCGGCGACGCTGCAGTTGTACTCCTGCACAAACGGCAGCAGTACGGCGTTGCAGACGCCGTGCGGCAGATCGTAGAAGCCGCCCAGCTGGTGCGCCATCGCGTGGACGTAGCCCAGCGACGCGTTGTTGAAGGCCATACCGGCAAGGAACTGCGCATAGGCCATCGCTTCACGCGCCTGTTCATTGCCGCCATCTTCCACTGCGTGAGTTAAATTCTGTGAAATCATGGTCATCGCTTTCAACGCGCAGGCATCGGTGATCGGCGTCGCCGCGATAGAAACATAGGCTTCGATAGCGTGAGTCAGCGCGTCCATACCGGTGGCGGCGGTCAGCGATTTCGGCATCCCCATCATCAGCGAGGAGTCGTTAACCGACAGAACCGGCGTCACGTGCTTATCGACAATCGCCATTTTGATGTGGCGATCGACATCGGTAATGATGCAAAAGCGGGTCATTTCGGAAGCCGTACCGGCGGTGGTATTGATAGCGATCATCGGCAATTGCGGTTTTGCCGAACGGTCCACCCCTTCATAGTCACGGATGTTGCCGCCATTTGCCGCGACCAGCGCGATACCTTTCGCGCAATCGTGCGGGGAACCGCCACCCAGGGAAATCACGCAGTCGCAGTTATTCTCTTTTAGCAGCGCCAGACCGCTTTCGACGTTCAGAGTCGTCGGGTTCGGGTGCACGCCGTCATACACCACGCTGAAAATATCCCGCTCCTGTAACGCCTTTTGTACTTCACCCGCCATACCTAATTTATTCAGCATCGCGTCGGTGACAATTAATGCCCGACGATATCCGTATTGCTGGATAGTATTCATCGCTTCAGTAACAGAACCAGCGCCAATAACGTTTACTGGCGGAATATAAAAAGTCGATGCAGCCATGATGATTCCTTCATTTAGGTGAATATCATGGAAGGGTACGAGGATGTCGAAATAAAAAACATGACCTGAACGCCATTTCTGGCAAGAAATTGGATGAAAAACAGTACGTTAATATTTTCATTTTTAACGTACTGTTAAACATTACCGGCTTAATTTTTCATTTGCGTTATTATTCGCCGTTTTTATTTTCAGGGAATAACAGCGCATCGCGGAGAAGATGATCGTTGCCCCGACGGCGGGTAAAGCCAATGCGGTCGAAATATTCGAGAATTTGAATCGCCAGTTTACGGCCAATATTCAGCGTATCGCGAAAATCCGCCGCACAGGTGGAACCACGCTGCAGATCCAGGCGGCGGATCAATTGCGCAAATTCAACAATCCGATCGTTGCGATAATAACGATCTTTCACGATCGCCGTAATCATCCCCTGCTGCGCCGCCTGGCGCAGCACCGCGCGCATCAACGACTCTTCGACGTTCAGATCGCGCGCCAGATCGCGTACCCACCATGGCTCATCGGCGAAGAGCGATTCCGCACGCTGCCAGATGGCCTGCTGCTCATCGGTAAACCCGGCTTTATGTTCCGGCAGGTGTAGCCAGCCGTGATGGCTTTGAATGACGCCGCTGCTGCGCATCTGTTCAATCAATAACAGCACCAGCGCTTCATCTTCCATCGGCAGCGCAATCCGCCGCAGGCGTTCACGCCCCGGCCCCGGCTCATCGCGATGCTGGTCGTGATAACGGGCCAGCGCGTCGAGCAGTTTTTTCTGCCAGCGGGCGGCCAGCGGCGCACTAAGCAGGCTATTCCCGGCCTGCAGGTAGTCCGGACGGTTAATTAATGCCGTCAGGCCGTCGGCGCTCAGCTGCCGCGCCCAGGCAAACTCGTCAAGACGCACCGCATCGCGCTGCAGATGAATATCCAACGCCTGCGCATCGTCGCCCCGCGCCGCCGCCAGTGCGTAAAGCCACTGCAGATACTCCGGCTTGCGTTTACCGCGGCGCGGCGGATTCAGCGTCACCACCCGCGCGCCGGCCAGCGTCAAGCGAGCGGAGATATCGCGCAACACCAGGCGATCGTTATCCGCCAGCCACAGCGGCGTATCCAGCACCAGCTCGGCCAGATTGCCTTCCAGTAACGAAACGCGGCCGGTGATATGACTGGCGGCATGGTGGATATGCAGCGACTGCCACTGGCTGAGCGGCGCGTGACAGGTGAGCTCGACGATCGCCCGCTCGCAAGGTTCTGCGGGCTGCGCCGAGAGCAGCCAGTCGCCGCGGCTGAGATCCTCTTTTTGCGCGTCGCCGACGATATTCAGCGCGATACGCTGCCCGGCCTGCGCCTGTTCAACCGGCTGATTCTGCGCATGCAGCCCGCGGACGCGCATAGGTTTATTGGCGCCGGTCAGCCAGAGGGTATCGCCGATTTTTACCTCGCCGGATAACGCCGTCCCGGTCACCACCAGCCCCGCGCCCTTAACGGTAAAGGCGCGATCCAGCGCCAGACGAAAGCGCTGCTGTTGCGGATGCGCGCGCTCGGCCAGCTGGAGCAAATGACTGCGCAGTTCGGCAATGCCGAGGTTTTCCGTCGCCGCGGTGGCGAAGAAAGCCACGTCGTCGAACCCCAGCTCGCTCAGCGTGGATTCCACCTGTGCCCGGACTTCGGCAACCCGCGCCGCGTCCACGCGGTCCGTTTTGGTCAACGCAACGGTTAACGTCGGTTTTCCCGTTAACTGCAGAATTGCCAGGTGCTCGCGGGTTTGCGCCATCACGCCGTCATCGCAGGCCACCACCAGCAGCGCGTGATCGATCCCGCCCACGCCGGCCAACATGTTGGACAAAAACTTTTCATGCCCCGGCACATCGATAAAACCCAACACCCGGCCATCAGGCTGCGGCCAATAGGCGTAGCCGAGATCGATAGTCATACCGCGTGATTTCTCTTCCGGCAGACGATCGGCGTTGACGCCGGTAATCGCCTGCAGCAGCGTGGTTTTGCCGTGGTCCACATGTCCGGCGGTGGCAATAATCATCTCAATAACATCTCCATAAACCGGGGTTCATCTTCAAGACAGCGCAGATCCAGCCATAAGCGGCCATCATAAATTCTGCCGATCGTCGGTATCGGCAAGGCGCGCCAGCGGGCGGCCAGCGCTTCCAGCTGGCTGCCGCGACCATCGCGCGGCGTAAAGGTTAACGCGGCGCTGGGCAGTCGGTCGACCGGCAACGAACCGCTGCCGATTTGCGATAAACACGCTTCGACGCGCACGTCAAAATCGCTATAGTGCGCCGCCAGCCCAGGCTGAATGCGCTCGCCCTGCTGACGAATATCTTCGGCGCGGCGGGTTAGCAGGCGCAGCGTCGGCAGCTCGTCGGCCAGCGCCTCCGGATGCAGATACAGGCGCAGAGTCGCCTCCAGCGCCGCCAACGTCATTTTATCCGCCCGCAGCGCACGCTTAAGCGGATGACTCTGTAACTTAGCGATCAGCGCCCGATCGCCGACGATAATCCCCGCCTGCGGTCCACCGAGCAGCTTATCGCCGGAAAAGCTCACCAGGTTCACGCCCGCCGCAATCAATTCCTGCGGCATCGGTTCTTTCGGCAAACCGTACTGGCTCAAATCCACCAGCGAGCCGCTGCCGAGATCGGCCACCACCGGCACGCCATGTTCGCGGCCAATTTCCGCCAGCTCCGCCTCATCAACCGCTTTGGTAAAGCCTTCAATGCTGTAGTTGCTGGTATGCACTTTCATCAGCAGCGCAGTCTGCTCATTGATAGCCTGACAATAATCTTTGGCGTGGGTGCGGTTAGTGGTGCCCACTTCATGCAGCAAACAACCGGCCTGGCGCATGACGTCGGGGATGCGAAATGCGCCGCCGATCTCGACCAGTTCGCCGCGCGAGACCACCACTTCTTTCCCGCTGGCCGTCGCCGCCAGCATCAGCAGCACCGCCGCCGCGTTGTTATTGACGATACAGGCATCTTCCGCGCCGGTGATCCGGCACAGCAGATCGGCCAGCGCCCGGTCGCGATGACCGCGCCCGGCATCGTCGAGATCGTATTCCAGCGTGACCGGCGCGCGCATCGCCTGCGCCACCGCCTGCACCGCGGCTTCCGCCTGGATAGCGCGCCCCAGATTGGTATGCAGCACGGTGCCCGTCAGGTTGAATACCGGACGCAGCGCGCTCTGCTGACTATGGTTCAGCCGGCTGGCGGTCTCCTGCGGCCAGTCGTCGCACCACTCTGGCAATGCCTGCGCCTGGCGGATATGTTCCCGCGCCTCATCCAACATCTGGCGCAGAAGCGCCACGATTTGCGAATGGCCATGGCGATCGAGCAGTAAAGCAAAAGCGGGATCGCGAAGTAAACGGTCAATGGCCGGAAGCCGGGTATAAAGCGCGCGAGTATCGATAGACATGAGTGAACCTGACGATAAGTTATTTTCCCCCCTCCCGACGGGAGAGGGAGTCAACAATGAGTGGCGATTGTAACGCCTGCGCGAGGAAACTGTTACCTGCCTGGGTCAACTCCCTGGCGGTTCGGTACGGGCAAAACTGGCTCGCTGAAACAACGTCTCGACCAGTTTGACCAGTTTTGGCCGCGTCGCGCACCAGCCGGGCGCCACGCGACGAAAATTCAGATAAGCAATAGCGCAGGCGGCAGTAATGGTCGCCAGATTCAGCTCACCGTGACGCAAGGTACCGTCGGCGGCGTACCCTTCCAACATATCAAGGCCGCGAGCGATTTTTTCCCGCTGGCGGAGCAGTTCGGTTTCTGACTGCTGGGCCGCCGGACGCGCTTTTTCCCGCACCAGCGCGATCGCCGCCTCCATGATGCCGTCAGACAAGGCTTCCAGTTGGCGCATCTTCAGCGCCGCCAGAGGTTCCGCGGGCAGCATCGCCGGCGCGACGTTTAGCAGTTCCAGATATTGCGCAATAATGGGCGAATCAAACCAGCACGCGCCGTCATCGGTCAGCAAAGCCGGGACTTTTCCCAGCGGGTTGTACTGCGCCACACCGTTGACGTCGTTATAGGGGAATTCGTTCACAAACTCGAAGGGGATCGCCTTTTCCAGCAAGATAACGGAAATTTTGCGTACAAAAGGACTGGTATAGCTGCCGATCAGTTTCATTGCCTGCTCCTTTCGCCAACGAAAAGATCAGTATGGTTCAGGCGCAGGCAAATGGCAGGCGCGACGTTGTCTCAACCTGCCGCCGATCGCATTAATGATCGAGATAGAGGTAGTGCATCCAACTGGTCATGCGCAGCAGCACTTTTCTCATCACCGACACGTGGGTGAAATGGTCGGAATAGACCGCCACCTGGGCGTAGATGCCGTCGGGCAGCGCATCGACCTGCGCATCGGGATCCAGTTCAATTGTCGCCAGCACGCCATCGCTACCCGGCGTGACGCTCAGCGACTGCAGCGAACCCTGCGCCTGATAAGTCCCGCCCGGCACCACCGGCAATACGTTGACCAGTTTACCGTGGAATACCTGACCTGGCAGGGCGTTAAACACCGCTTCGGCATCATCGCCGGCCTCCAGCCTGAGCAACGAGTTCTGGCGGAACTGGGCGACAATTAGCCGTTTCTGTTGCGGAATAAAGACCATCACCGGGCGCAGCGGCAGCGACGCGGCGTAGGTTCCCGGGCGAATCAGCACCTGGGTAATGTAACCATCGCTCGGCGCCCGGACGGTGGTCTGATCGAGGTTATATTTCGCTTCCGCCAACTGCGCGCGCAGGCTCACCACCTGCGACTGTTCGCCATTCAGCGTGCTATCCAGCTGGCTCTGAATCTGCGCCTGCTCGGCAACCGAGGCTTTCACCAACGCATCCTGGGCAAGATAGTTTTGCCGCGCATTATCGATATCGCTTTCCGAAAATGGGTTGACCCGCGCCTGGCTGCCTTTCAAATAGCGCTGATAATCTTTATACAGCCGGTCGCGCTCGGCGGAGACGCGCACGGTGTTCGCCTGCGCTTCCTGCAGTTGGGCTTTCAGGGTATTGATACTGTGCAGAGCGGTGACCAGATCGGCCTGCAGCCTGTCGACACGCGCCTGGTAGCGCGCCGGGTCGATAGTAAATAGTACCTCGCCCTTTTTCACCCGCTGGTTGGCTTTATCGGTCACGCTGCTAACAATGCCGGTAACCTGCGGCGTAATAGGAATAGAAATAACCGCTTTCTGCGCAGTAAAAGTATAAGGGTGGTTATAGTTCATTAATAAAATAAGCGCGCTAACAATAAATACGCCGCCCAGGGCCGCGGTCGGGACCGTCCATTTATTTACCGGAATACGGAATATTTTAAATACCGACCACGCAATGGCCACGTACGTCAAAATGATCAACAGGTCCATGATTATTTCTCCGTCGAGGATGGCGGCGCTGTCGGCTGCAGATGCGCGATTTTATGTTCGAGTTCAGCGATACGCTGATTGAGTTGCGCCAGCTCGCTGTCAGCGCCATCAGTCCCTGCTTCATTCGGCTTATGCTGCATTCCCCAGCCGCGCGCCGGCTGATAGAGAGTGGCCCAGATCCATAAAAATGGCCATATTACGTGCAGCGTAAACAGGCTGACCCACCCCGCGACGTGAATCGCATCGGAGTGCGGATGATTACGTTTCTTCGCAATCAGGTACGGAATATCATGCAAAATAATAATCCCGTAAAAAATAACCAGGAAAACGAAGATTAGAACGCCCAGCGCAAAATAATTGAGAAACATAATTTCCTCGATTCACGCTAATAGATTATTGGAATTGTGAGCGCCGACGAAGCGGCGGCTGGCTGACAATTTGAGCATAATTCACCGTTTTCATTTCCGCCATCAGCGGCAAAAAATGTTCTTCGCGCAGGCGGGTTGCAAAGTTACATCGTTAGCCGCTGGGGAAAGCAGAACCTGCGGCAGATCACACCTGGCGGAATTGAGCGCAAAATATTTTGTGATGCTCATCACAAACAAATAACAAAATCGCAAAGTTATAATGTGACGAATATCACATAAATATGCAATTCAGGGGCTTTCATCGCCTGTTGTTGTTTTTTTACACATCATTTTTGTGATGACGATCACTACATATAAGTACCAGACACCTATATTTATGTGACCAAAATCACATAAAAAGCCGCTCGCTGGACAGCTTAACGATTCAGTGCCAGATTTCGCACTATCAATCAGGGTCCGGCTACCTCTGCCGCCATATTAACAACAAACCTCGGGCGTTCAGCCTGCGCGATAAGCAAAACAGAAGAAGGGGTGTTTTATGTCATCCGATATCAAGATCAAGGTGCAAAGCTTTGGTCGTTTCCTCAGCAATATGGTGATGCCGAATATCGGCGCGTTTATCGCGTGGGGGATTATCACCGCGTTATTTATCCCAACAGGGTGGTTGCCGAACGAGACGCTGGCGAAGCTGGTCGGCCCGATGATCACCTACCTGCTGCCGCTACTGATCGGTTATACCGGCGGTAAGCTGGTTGGCGGTGAGCGCGGCGGCGTCGTCGGCGCTATCACCACCATGGGCGTTATCGTCGGCGCGGATATGCCGATGTTCCTCGGCTCAATGATCGCCGGCCCGCTCGGTGGCTACTGCATTAAGAAATTTGACGCCTGGGTAGACGGTAAGATCAAATCCGGTTTCGAAATGCTGGTGAATAACTTCTCCGCCGGCATCATCGGGATGATCCTTGCCATTCTGGCGTTCCTCGGCATCGGCCCGGCGGTTGAAGTGCTATCAAAACTGCTGGCGGCTGGCGTTAATTTCATGGTAGCGCACGACATGCTGCCGCTGGCGTCTATCTTTGTTGAACCGGCGAAAATCCTGTTCCTCAATAACGCAATTAACCACGGTATCTTCTCGCCGCTGGGTATTCAGCAGTCCCATGAGCTTGGCAAATCCATCTTCTTCCTGATTGAAGCTAACCCGGGTCCGGGGATGGGCGTTCTGCTGGCGTACATGTTCTTTGGCCGCGGCAGTGCGAAGCAGTCTGCGGGCGGTGCGGCAATCATCCACTTCCTGGGCGGTATCCACGAAATTTACTTCCCGTACGTGCTGATGAACCCGCGTCTGATTCTGGCCGTTATCCTCGGCGGTATGACCGGTGTCTTCACCCTGACTATCCTCAACGGCAGCCTGGTTTCCCCGGCTTCCCCGGGTTCCATTCTGGCGGTACTGGCGATGACGCCAAAAGGCGCCTACTTCGCTAACATCGCGGCCATTATTGCGGCGATGGCGGTCTCCTTTATTGTCTCCGCCATCCTGCTGAAAACCAGCAAAGTGAAAGAAGAAGACGATATCGAAGCCGCAACCCGTCGCATGCACGACATGAAAGCCGAGTCCAAAGGCGCGGCGACGCCGCTGGCGGCGGGCGACGTGGCTAACGACCTTAGCCACGTGCGTAAAATCATCGTTGCCTGCGACGCCGGTATGGGTTCCAGCGCCATGGGCGCCGGGGTACTGCGTAAGAAAGTCCAGGATGCCGGACTGAGCAATATCTCTGTCACTAACAGCGCGATTAACAACCTGCCGCCGGATGTCGACCTGGTGATCACCCACCGCGACCTGACCGAGCGCGCCATGCGCCAGGTACCGCAGGCACAGCATATTTCGCTGACCAACTTCCTCGACAGCGGTCTGTATACCAGCCTGACCGAGCGTCTGGTAGCGGCGCAGCGCCACATCGACAACGAAGTAAAAGTCACCGATAGCCTGAAAGATAGCTTTGATAATACTGACAAAAACCTGTTCCAGCTGGGCGCGGATAACATCTTCCTCGGGCGCAAAGCGGCGACCAAAGAAGAGGCCATTCGCTTCGCCGGTGAACAACTGGTGAAAGGCGGATACGTTGAGCCGGAATACGTACAGGCGATGCTCGACCGCGAGAAGCTGACCTCAACCTATCTTGGCGAATCCATCGCGGTACCGCACGGTACCATTGAAGCGAAAGACCGGGTACTGAAAACCGGCGTCGTCTTCTGCCAGTATCCGGAAGGCGTGCGCTTCGGCGAAGAAGAAGATGAAGTCGCGCGTCTGGTCATCGGTATCGCCGCCCGCAACAACGAACACATTCACGTTATCACCAGCCTGACCAACGCACTGGATGATGAAACCGTGATTGAGCGGCTGGCGAAAACCACCAGCGTCGAAGAAGTCCTGTCGTTGCTGAATAAATAACCACAACGCTCCATACCCTCTCCCTTTGGGAGAGGGTTGGGGTGAGGGAAAAGCCTCACCCCAGCCCTCTCAGGTAAAAACATTAATTGAAGGTTAATACTATGAAAGCATTACATTTTGGCGCAGGTAATATCGGACGTGGCTTCATTGGCAAACTGCTGGCTGACGCCGGTATCACCCTTACGTTCGCCGATGTTAATCAGGTGGTCCTTGATGCCCTGAATGCCCGTCATAGCTATCAGGTCCACGTGGTGGGTGAAAACGAACAGGTTGATACCGTCTCCGGCGTGAATGCCGTCAGCAGCATTGGCGATGAGGTGGTGGATCTGATCGCCGATGTCGACCTGGTGACCACCGCGGTCGGCCCCGTCGTTCTGGAGCGTATCGCCCCTGCCATCGCCAAAGGCCTGGTGAAACGTAAAGCGCAGGGTATTGAACGCCCGCTGAATATCATCGCCTGCGAAAACATGGTACGCGGCACCAGCCAGCTGAAAGACCATGTGTTTAACGCGCTGGCGGAAGAGGACAAAGCGTGGGTTGAAGCGCATATCGGCTTCGTCGACTCCGCCGTAGACCGCATCGTGCCGCCGTCGGCTTCCGCCACCCACGATCCGCTGGAAGTCACCGTTGAAACCTTCAGCGAATGGATTGTGGATAAAACCCAGTTTAAGGGCGAGCTGCCGAACATCCCAGGAATGGAATTAACCGATAACCTGATGGCATTTGTCGAACGTAAGCTATTCACCTTAAACACCGGGCATGCTATAACCGCCTACCTCGGGAAACTGGCGGGCCATCAAACGATTCGCGACGCGATTCTCGATGAGCACATTCGCGCCGTCGTGAAAGGCGCAATGGAAGAGAGCGGCGCGGTGCTGATTAAACGCTACAGCTTTGATGCGCAGAAACACGCGGCTTATATCCAGAAGATCCTCGGTCGCTTTGAGAACCCGTATCTGAAAGATGATGTGGAGCGCGTCGGCCGCCAGCCGCTGCGTAAATTGAGCGCGGGCGATCGTTTGATCAAGCCGCTGCTTGGCACGCTGGAATACGGCCTGCCGCACCGGAACCTGGTAAAAGGGATTGCCGCGGCCATGCATTTCCGCAGCGAAGACGATCCGCAGGCTCAGGAACTCGCGGCGCTGATTGCCGAAAAAGGGCCACAGGCCGCGCTGGCGCAGATTTCCGGTCTGGATGCGGCAAGCGCTGTAGTGGCGGAAGCCGTTAACGACTACAACGCGGTAAAATGATGTACAACCTGGCGCGGCCGATGCCGCGCCCAATACCACTCCTGTCAGATATGCAGGAAATAATGGAAGAAACACAGGCATTTGAAAACCGCGTACTTGAGCGTTTAAATGCTGGTAAGACCGTAAGAAGTTTCCTGATAGCCGCCGTCGAACTCCTGACGGAGGCAGTCAATATTCTGGTACTTCAGGTATTCCGCAAAGACGATTACGCGGTGAAATACGCAGTGGAGCCATTGCTGGACGGCAGTGGGCCGCTGGGCGATCTTTCCGTACGCCTGAAGCTTATCTACGGCCTTGGGGTGATAAGCCGCGCCGAATACGAAGATGCCGAGCTATTGATGGCCTTGCGTGAAGAGCTCAATCATGACGGCAATGAGTACGCTTTCACCGACGATGAAATTCTCGGGCCGTTAGGCGAGCTGCACTGCGTCGCCGCGCTTCCGCCAACGCCGCTGTTTGATGAGAGCGATAAGGAACTGCTGGCAATGCAGAAACTGCGCTACCAGCAGATGGTACGTTCTACGATGGTGTTGTCTCTGACTGAGCTGATTTCCCGAATCAGCTTAAAAAAAGCCTTCCAGAAATCAACGCTCTGACTCCGCTTCTTGCTGGTCGCACGTCGGCCGGTACAGCTGCCGGTAATACTCCAGACGACTCAGAAATAGCGCTTTTTTATCCTCAGGAATATCGCGCGGTATCCGCTGTAAACGCGGGCATTTTTTCAGATATTCCATAAACGCCTGGCTCGAGGCCATGAAATCTACCGTTTTATCGATGATACGTGGTACGCCGTCGCCGATTTTCGCCATCACGCTCTCCTCTGTTCAGGGGGATCTTATTAAGGATTGGCGAAAAAAAGGGAGCAAGTTGAGGAAAACGTGCGGAATGGCCGTCAGGCTTCACAAAAATGACAAACAGCTTAATTAAAACTACAATATCATTATTTTTCAAATAATTATAATCTATCTGGTCTCATGCTTATGGCCGTATAGCCGCGAGTATTTCGATAAAAAACTATCAACAAAGGCCCGCCAGGCCCATACTATGTAACGTCGAAGCCCTTTTATTCACAGATAAAATTACCATGAAAGAAGTCGAAAAGAATGAAATCAAGCGTTTGAGCGACCGTCTCGACGCCATCCGCCACCAGCAGGCCGACCTGTCGCTGGTCGAAGCCGCCGATAAATACGCGGAGCTGGAAAAAGAAAAGGCGACCCTGGAAACGGAAATCGAACGCCTGCGTTCCGTTCAGTCGCAGAAGCTGAGCAAAGAAGCGCAGAAACTGATGAGCATGCCGCACCGTCGCGCCATCACCAAAAAAGAGCAGGCCGATATGGGCAAGCTGAAGAAAAGCGTGCGCGGACTGGTTGTCGTCCATCCGATGACCGCGCTGGGCCGTGAAATGGGCCTTAAAGAGATGACCGGCTTCGCGAAGAGCGAGTTTTAATCTTTTGCCGCTGTGAGTTTGTCGTCTTTTACCCGGTAGCCCTACCGGGCCGTGAACTCACAGCCAATTTCCCCTTCCCCGCCAAATTGGCCCAACCAATTATTTCTTAAACCGTCAATCGGTTCACATATCCATCAATTTGCATCACAAACGCGTTGCCATGCCATAACATTTGGTTAACCATCAATTGTCGTTAACCCTACAATCGCAATTTGGCTGGGCCAATTTTACAAACAGTGTGATCGGCAATGGGCGCAGACCCAACCTGATGCATTGGATGTGGCCCGATGGAGACCTGCATGAACCTCTGGCAACAAAATTACGATCCGGCTGGTAATATCTGGCTATCGAGCCTTATCGCCTCACTGCCGATTCTGTTTTTCTTTTTCGCCCTGATTAAGCTCAAGCTTAAAGGCTATATCGCCGCCACCTGGACCGTAGCCATCGCGCTGCTTGTCGCCCTGCTGTTCTATAAAATGCCGGTCGATCGCGCCTTATCGTCGGTGGTATACGGCTTCTTCTACGGCCTGTGGCCTATCGCGTGGATTATCATCGCCGCGGTCTTCGTCTATAAAATCTCGGTAAAGACCGGGCAGTTCGACATTATCCGCTCGTCGATTCTTTCGATTACACCGGACCAGCGCCTGCAGATGCTGATTGTCGGCTTCTCCTTCGGCGCCTTCCTCGAAGGGGCCGCCGGTTTCGGCGCGCCGGTGGCGATCACCGCCGCGCTGCTGGTCGGGCTCGGCTTCAATCCGCTATACGCCGCCGGGCTGTGCCTGATTGTTAACACCGCGCCGGTGGCCTTCGGCGCCATGGGGATCCCGATTCTGGTCGCTGGCCAGGTGACCGGCATCGATAGCTTCGCCATCGGCCAGATGGTTGGCCGCCAACTGCCGTTCCTGACCATTATCGTGCTGTTCTGGATCATGGCGATTATGGACGGCTGGCGTGGGGTGAAAGAGACGTGGCCTGCGGTGATGGTCGCAGGCGGCTCGTTCGCTATCGCGCAGTACCTCAGCTCTAACTTCCTCGGCCCGGAACTGCCGGACATCATCTCTTCGCTGGTGTCGCTGGTATGCCTGACGCTGTTCCTCAAGCGCTGGCAGCCGGTACGTATCTTCCGCTTTGGCGATATGGGCGCCGCGCAGGTTGATCAAACGCTGGCGCGCACGCATTACACCGCCGGTCAGGTCATTCGCGCCTGGTCGCCGTTCCTGTTCCTCACCGCCACCGTCACCCTGTGGAGCGTACCGCCGTTTAAAGCGCTGTTTGCGCCGGGCGGGGCGATGTATGACTTCGTGGTTAACATCCCGGTACCGTTCCTCGACAAAATGGTCGCCCGTATGCCGCCGGTGGTAAGCGCCGCGACGCCGTACGCCGCGGTGTATAAATTCGACTGGCTGTCGGCGACCGGCACCGCCATTCTGTTCGCCGCTATACTGTCTATCGTCTGGCTGCGTATGAAGCCGAAGGATGCGCTGACCACTTTCGCCGGGACGTTGAAAGAGCTGGCGCTGCCGATTTACTCCATCGGCATGGTGCTGGCGTTCGCCTTTATTTCAAACTACTCCGGGCTGTCATCGACGCTGGCGTTGGCGCTGGCGCATACCGGCCACGCGTTTACCTTCTTCTCGCCGTTCCTCGGCTGGCTGGGGGTTTTCCTGACCGGTTCGGATACCTCGTCTAACGCGCTATTCGCCGCGCTGCAGGCGACGGCAGCCCAGCAAATCGGCGTCTCCGATATTCTGCTGGTCGCCGCGAATACCACCGGTGGGGTGACAGGCAAGATGATTTCGCCCCAGTCGATCGCCATTGCCTGCGCCGCGGTAGGCCTGGTGGGTAAAGAGTCGGACCTGTTCCGTTTTACCGTCAAGCACAGCCTGATATTCACCTGCATGGTGGGCCTGATTACCACCCTGCAGGCTTATGTCTTAACCTGGATGATTCCGTGAAAGTGATGCCAAAACGCCTGGCTGACGACGTCGCAAATCGCGTCCGGGCGCTGATAGAAGAACAACAGCTGGAGGCGGGCATGCGTTTGCCCGCCGAGCGCCAGCTTGCCGTCCAGCTCGGTGTTTCACGCAATTCGCTGCGTGAAGCGCTGGCGATGCTGGTCAACGAAGGGGTGCTGCTTAGCCGTCGCGGCGGCGGCACCTTCGTGCGCTGGCAGCATGAGCCCTGGTCGGAGCAAAACATCGTCCAGCCGCTGAAAACGCTGCTCGCCGACGACCCCGACTACAGTTTTGATATTCTCGAAGCCCGCCACGCTATTGAAGCCAGCACCGCCTGGCATGCGGCGATGCGGGCCACCGACGCCGAAAAAGAAAAAATCCGCCTCTGTTTTGAAGCCACCCTCAGCGATGACCCGGATCTCGCCTCACAGGCGGATGTTCGCTTCCACCTGGCGATCGCTGAAGCCTCACATAATGTGGTGCTGCTGCAAACCATGCGCGGTTTCTTCGAGCTTCTGCAATCCTCGGTGAAGCAGAGCCGCCAGCGCATGTATCTGGTGCCGCCGGTGTTCGCGCGTCTGACCGAACAACATCAGGCGGTAATGGAAGCGATCTTCGCCGGCGACGCGGAAGGCGCCCGCCAGGCGATGATGGCCCACCTCGGTTTTGTCCACGCCACCATTAAACGTTTTGATGAAGACCAGGCCCGCCAGGCGCGTATTACCCGCCTGCCCGGTGACCACAATGAAAATTCCAGGGAGAACTCGTGATGATTATTTCCGCCGCCAGCGACTATCGCGCCGCCGCACAGCGTATCCTGCCACCATTTCTGTTCCACTATATCGACGGCGGCGCCTACGCCGAACATACCCTGCGCCGCAACGTTGAAGACCTCTCCGACGTGGCGCTCCGCCAGCGCATTCTGCGCAATATGTCGGATCTGAGCCTGGAAACCACGTTATTCAACGAAAAGCTGGCGATGCCAACGGCGCTGGCGCCGGTCGGGCTGTGCGGCATGTACGCGCGCCGCGGCGAAGTGCAGGCAGCGGGCGCGGCGGACGACAAAGGCATCCCGTTTACCCTCTCTACCGTTTCCGTTTGCCCGATTGAAGAGGTCGCCCCGACCATCAAACGCCCGATGTGGTTCCAGCTGTATGTCCTGCGCGATCGCGGATTTATGCGCAATGCGCTGGAGCGCGCCAAAGCCGCAGGCTGCTCCACGCTGGTCTTTACCGTGGATATGCCGACCCCCGGCGCGCGCTATCGCGACGCCCATTCTGGCATGAGCGGCCCAAACGCCGCCATGCGCCGCTACTGGCAGGCCGTCACTCATCCGCAGTGGGCATGGGACGTCGGTCTCAACGGCCGCCCGCACGACCTGGGCAATATCTCCGCCTACCTCGGCAAACCGACCGGGCTTGAGGATTACATCGGCTGGCTGGCGAATAATTTCGATCCGTCGATTTCATGGAAAGACCTGGAGTGGATCCGCGACTTCTGGGACGGCCCAATGGTGATCAAAGGGATCCTCGACCCGGAGGACGCCCGCGATGCGGTACGCTTCGGCGCTGACGGCATTGTCGTCTCCAACCACGGCGGCCGCCAGCTTGACGGCGTGCTCTCTTCCGCCCGCGCCCTGCCCGCCATTGCCGATGCGGTTAAAGGCGACATCACTATTCTCGCCGACAGCGGTATCCGCAACGGTCTCGACGTGGTGCGGATGATCGCCCTTGGCGCCGACAGCGTGCTGCTGGGCCGCGCGTATCTGTACGCGCTGGCGACCCACGGCAAGCAGGGGGTGGCGAATCTGCTCAACCTTATCGAGAAAGAGATGAAAGTGGCGATGACGCTGACCGGGGCGAAATCCATCAGCGAAATCAGCCGCGATTCGCTGGTGCAGAATGCCGAAGCGCTGCAGACCTTTGATGCGCTCAAGCAGGGCAACGCCGCGTAATTCTCCGCGTTTTCCCTTACGTCGCCCCTCTCCCTCAGGGTGAGGGGCCCGTCCGGCTGGAATCGGTTTTCTCCTTCTCCCTCTGGGAGAGGGTCGGGGTGAGGGTTCAACAAATATCTGCTATTCTGCCCCCCGCAATTAAGGGGGCAGTATGCTGAACATCGTGTTATTCGAACCAGAAATCCCGCCGAACACCGGCAATATCATCCGCCTGTGCGCCAACACCGGCTTCAATTTACATATCATTGAGCCAATGGGCTTTACCTGGGACGATAAACGCCTGAGACGCGCCGGGTTGGATTATCACGAGTTCACCGCCGTACAGCGCCACGCGGATTACGCGGCGTTTGTCGCCAGCGCGAAGCCGCAACGGTTGTTCGCCCTCACGACTAAAGGCACGCCCGCCCACAGCGCGGTAAGCTATCAGGATGGTGATTTCTTGATGTTTGGTCCGGAAACGCGCGGCCTGCCGGCCAGCATCCTCGATGCCCTGCCGGCGGAGCAAAAAATCCGTATTCCGATGATGCCGGACAGCCGCAGCATGAACCTGTCAAACGCGGTGTCGGTGGTGGTGTATGAAGCCTGGCGCCAGTTGGGATACCCCGGCGCCGTGTTGCGCCGCTAACCGGAGTGGTTCCCGGATTGCGGCGCGCTGCGCCTTATCCGGGCTACTTTCTGAGCTTCGCGGCGGCAAATGGCAATAAATCAAATCCCGTCGCCGTACTCGAAAGTATGGTGAATCCCATTAAAATGCTGATCCATATCCATCGCTGGCTTGTCGCTCTCCGGCTTGCCGACGATGCGCGCCGGTACGCCTGCGGCGGTGGTATGCGGCGGCACAGGTTGTAGCACCACGGAACCGGCGCCAATCTTCGCCCCGCGCCCGACTTCGATATTGCCGAGGATCTTCGCCCCGGCGCCAATCATCACGCCTTCGCGAATTTTCGGGTGACGGTCGCCGCTGGTTTTACCGGTACCGCCGAGGGTCACAGACTGCAGGATGGATACGTCGTCTTCAATCACCGCCGTTTCACCGACCACGATACCGGTGGCGTGGTCGAGCATGATCCCACGGCCAATCTTCGCCGCCGGATGAATATCGACCTGGAACGAGACGGAAACCTGGTTCTGCAGGAAAATAGCCAGCGCGCGGCGACCCTGATTCCACAGCCAGTGGCCGATACGATAGGCCTGCAGCGCATGGAAGCCTTTCAGGTACAACAGCGGCGTTGAGTATTTATCGACCGCAGGGTCACGGGTACGTACCGCCTGGATATCACAGGCGGCGGAAGCGATCATCTCCGGGTCTGCGGCATAGGCCTCTTCCACCACTTCGCGAATAGCGATAGCAGGCATAATCGGCGAGGCCAGCTTATTCGCCAGCATATAGCTCAGGGCGCTGCCCAGATTTTCGTGCTTGAGTAGCGTTGCATGGTAAAAACTGGCGAGCATCGGCTCACAGTCGGCCAAAGCCCGGGCTTCGGCTTTAATATTGTTCCAGACGATATCCAGTTCTTCACACGGCATTGCATACTCCAGACGATAAGAATTATGACCGGTCAGTTCTTCGCTGACCGGGTCATACAGGTAACAGACTTTCCCTGCGGCTAGTTGGCGCTGCGTTCGTCCTTGCGTGCGCGACCCAATAAGGTCAATGCTGCCTCGCGCGCAATTTTTCCGCAATACAATACCTGATAAATTTCCTCGGTTATTGGCATTTCGACGCCTAAACGCTGCGCCAGAACGCGAACCTCTTTGGTATTGCGATAGCCTTCAACCACCTGGCCAATCTTGTCCTGCGCGCTTTGCACGTCCATGCCCTGTCCGAGCATCATGCCAAAACGGCGGTTTCGCGATTGGTTATCGGTACAAGTCAGTACCAGGTCGCCCAACCCGGCCATGCCCATGAAGGTTTCCGGATCGGCGCCTAGCGCCGCGCCGAGACGGGACATTTCCACCAGCCCACGGGTGATCAACGCCGTACGTGCATTCGCGCCAAAGCCGATGCCGTCAGACATCCCGGCGCCGATGGCGATAACGTTTTTCACCGCGCCGCCCAACTGCACGCCGATAAAATCCGGGTTGATGTAGACGCGGAAGCTTTTACCGCAGTGCAGCAGGCGCTGAAGGTCTTCCGCAAACTGCGGATCCGTCGCCGCCAGAGAAATCGCCGTCGGCAGGCCGGCGGCCAGCTCTTTGGCGAAAGTCGGACCGGAGATGACCGCTAATGGGATGTCATCGCCCAGCGCTTCACGCGCCACGTCCTGCAGCAGACGGCCGGTTTCGGCCTCCAGACCTTTCGTCGCCCACACCAGACGCGCATCGGAACGCATCAGCGGTTTAATCTGGCGCAGAACCTGGCCGAAGACGTGGCTCGGCACCACCACGAGGATATCGCGGCTGGCGGCCAGCGCCGTCGCTAAATCGCTCTCAAGGCGCAGCGTGTCCGGGAAGGGCACATCGGGAAGGAACGCGGCGTTGCAGCGATCGTGTTGCAGCGTCGCGATATGTTTCGGGTCATGACCCCAGAGGACAACCTCGTGGCCATTTCTTGCCAGGGTGATGGCAAGAGCGGTGCCGTAAGAGCCGGCACCGATCACCGTCATTGCAGCATTAAGCGCGTTCATCAGGCATCCTGATGTTGTTCAGCACCTTCGCCAGCCTGCTGTTGCAGATAGTTCATAAACAGCGCGTCAAAGTTCACCGGCGCAAGGTTCAGTTGCGGGAAGGTGCCGCGGGAAACCAGGCTGGTAACGGTCTCGCGAGCGTACGGGAACAGAATGTTCGGGCAGTACGCGCCGAGGCAGTGCGCCATCTGGTTGCCATCGATGCCGTCGATGGAGAAGATACCGCCCTGCTGTACTTCGCACAGGAATGCGGTTTCTTCGCCCAGCGATGCCGTTACGGTGACACGCAGCACCACTTCATAAACGCCTTCAGCCAGTTGGCTGGAAGCGGTATCCAGATCAAGTTTAACTTCCGGCTGCCAATCTTTCTGGAAAACTTGCGGCGCATTTGGCGCTTCGAAGGAAACGTCTTTGGTGTAGATGCGCTGAATCTGGAAAGTCATTTCGGTGCTGTTTTGTTCTGACATAGTAAAACCCTTTCGTGTTGTCCTTAAATACGCGCCCCTGGATGGGGAAAGCGTAAAAATTAGCGCAAGAGGGGATCAAGTCCACCACGTGAATCAAGCGCATACAAGTCGTCACAGCCGCCAATGTGCTGCGCATCAATAAAAATCTGCGGAACCGTCGTCCGGCCGCTGCGCTGGATCATCTCTTCACGCTTTGCGGCATCGCCATCGATAGGCAGTTCGTTGAACGTCACGCCCTTGCTGTTCAGCAGCGCTTTAGCGCGGATGCAAAACGGGCAGGTCGCTTTGGTATAGATCTCAATATTGGCCATGACTCACTCCTGTTTTTACCCCAAGGGATTTTACGCCGCAGAGGCTCCCCGCCGCCTGAGAGGTTATCGGGGGAACCGCTGCGCCATAACGACGCGGGGGTAAATTATTTGCCGCGTACCAGCGGAAGGTTCTCGCCGCTCCAGCCTGCGATGCCTTCTTTCAGTACAAAGACTTTTTCGAATCCGGCTTTATTCAGCAGGCTGGCAGGTTCTTGCGCCTGCATGCCGGACCCATCCACAACAATAATGGGTTGTGCTTTGTGTTTTTCCAACTCGCCGACGTTATTTGCTTTGATATCGGCAGGCAGCAGATTGATAGCGCCGGCGATATGGCCTTTACGGAAGTCGTCACGCTGACGCAGGTCGACAACAACGGCTTCTTCTTTGTTGATAAGACGCGTCGCTTCACCACGAGTAATGACTTTAACTTTTGACATCAAGCCTTTAAAGGTGGTGAACAGTACCGCACCCAGCAGCGCGATCCACGCGATGCTCAGGACCGGGTGACGGCCGATGAATTGCATAATTTCTTGCATGGGGGGTTACAACTCCCGACTAAGTGATAAAAAAACCAGGGAAGGAGTATACCTGTGCATTGCGGCAAATACAGCCAGTGAGCGCGATGTAATGTATTTTCTGCGGCCCGTCACGAAAAAAAAACCGACTTCGCCATCGACTGTGGCGTCACCCCTTCCCTTTCTTTGATCTTTTACGGTGATTTGATCGATTCAGCTGTAGTAAAATTACGCAAATTTTCTGTCTTTGAGCATGAGGTTGTCGCAATGTCGGTTACTAAAAAACCTATGGTACTGGTGATTCTGGATGGCTACGGCTACCGTGAAGACCAGCAGGATAACGCCATTTATAGCGCGAAAACGCCGGTAATGGACGCACTGTGGGCAAAACGCCCGCACACCCTGATTGATGCATCCGGTCTGGAAGTCGGCCTGCCTGACCGCCAGATGGGTAACTCCGAAGTGGGCCACGTTAACCTCGGCGCGGGCCGTATCGTGTATCAGGATCTGACCCGTCTGGACGTTGAAATCAAAGAACGCACCTTCTTTGCCAACCCGGTGCTGACCGGCGCGGTCGACAAAGCCGTCGCCGCCGGTAAAGCGGTACACATCATGGGCCTGATGTCGCCTGGCGGCGTTCACAGCCACGAAGACCACATCATGGCGATGGTAGAACTGGCCGCGGAACGCGGCGCAGAGAAAATCTATCTGCACGCTTTCCTCGATGGCCGCGACACGCCGCCGCGCAGCGCTGAAGCCACGCTGGCTAAATTCGAAGCTAAATTCACCGCGCTGGGCAAAGGCCGTATCGCCTCTATCATTGGCCGCTACTACGCCATGGACCGCGACAACCGCTGGGATCGCGTAGAGCAAGCCTATGACCTGATGACACTGGCCAAAGGCGAATTCCAGGCCGACACCGCCGTGGCGGGCCTGCAGGCAGCCTACGCGCGTGACGAAAACGACGAGTTCGTCAAAGCGACCGTTATCCGCGCCGCCGGCCAGGCCGATGCCGCAATGGAAGACGGCGACGCGCTGATCTTCATGAACTTCCGCGCTGACCGCGCGCGCGAAATCACCCGCGCCTTCGTTAACGCCGACTTCGACGGCTTCGCGCGTAAGAAAGTGGTTAACCTCGATTTCGTGATGCTGACCGAATACGCCGCCGACATCAAAGTCGCTTGCGCTTATCCACCAGCTTCACTGGTGAACACTTTCGGCGAGTGGATGGCGAAGCACGACAAAACCCAGCTGCGCATCTCCGAAACCGAGAAATATGCGCACGTGACCTTCTTCTTTAACGGCGGGGTAGAAAATCCGTTCAAAGGCGAAGACCGTATTCTGATTAACTCGCCGAAGGTCGCCACTTACGACCTGCAGCCGGAAATGAGCTCCGCCGAGCTGACCGAGAAACTGGTTGCGGCCATCAAAGGCGGTCAGTATGACACCATCATCTGCAACTACCCGAACGGCGATATGGTAGGCCATACCGGGGTGATGGAAGCCGCCGTGAAAGCGGTTGAAGCGCTGGATCACTGCATTGAGCAAGTGGCCGCGGCCGTTGAATCCGTCGGCGGCCAGCTGCTGATCACCGCCGACCACGGCAACGCCGAACAGATGCGCGATCCGGCGACCGGACAGGCGCACACCGCGCATACTAACCTGCCGGTTCCGCTGATCTACGTTGGCGACAAAACGGTGAAAGTGGCCGAAGGCGGCAAGCTTTCCGACATCGCGCCAACCATGCTGTCGCTGATGGGAATGGAAATCCCGCAAGAGATGACTGGCAAGCCGCTGTTCATCGTGGAATAATCCTTCCCCATGAGGGGAAAGGCGACTTATTCAAATACATGGATCGCAACGGCTGTTCGATCCGTTCTTTACGCCAGCGCGCTTAGCGCTGGCGTATTGCTGTGCGCCGCATCCGCTCACGCCGATGACCGCGACCAGCTGAAATCCATTCAGGCCGATATCGCCGCCAAACAGCGCGCGATTAAGCAACAGCAGCAACAACGCGCCTCCCTGCTCGCCCAGTTAAAAGCGCAGGAAGAGGCCATTTCCGCCGCCGCGCGTAAACTGCGTGAAACTCAGGATACCCTCAACCAGCTCAATAAGCAGATTGACGACATGAACGCGTCTATCGCTAAGCTGGAGCGCCAGCGCGCCTCCCAGGAACGGAATCTCGCCGCGCAGCTTGACGCCGCGTTCCGCCAGGGGCCGCATACCGGCATGCAGATGATCCTCAGCGGTGAAGAGGGGCAGCGTAACCAGCGCCTGCAGGCCTATTTTGGTTACTTTAACCAGGCCCGTCAAGAGACCATCGCCCAGCTCAAGCAGACGCGCGAAGAAGTCGCGGTGCAAAAATCGATGCTGGAAGAAAAACAAAGCCAGCAGCAAACGCTGGTTTACGAGCAAAAAGCGCAGCAGGCCAAGCTTGAGCAGGCGCGCAACGAGCGTAAAAAGACGCTCTCCAGCCTCGAATCCTCCATTCAGAAAGGCCAACAGCAGCTCAGCGAACTGCGCGCTAACGAATCGCGCCTGCGCGGCCGCATCGCCCAGGCGGAAGCGGCAGCCAAAGCCCGCGCCGACCGCGAGGCTCGCGATGCCCAGGCGGTACGCGACCGTCAGCAGGAGGCCTCGCGCAAAGGCACCACCTATAAACCAACCGAAAGCGAACGTTCGCTGATGTCGCGAACCGGCGGCCTCGGCGCGCCGCGCGGGCAGGCCTTCTGGCCGGTACGCGGAACAATTCTTCATCGTTATGGCGAACAGCTGCAAGGTGAACTACGTTGGAAAGGGATGGTTATCGCTGCGTCTGAAGGCACCGAAGTCAAAGCCATTGCCGATGGTCGGGTGATCCTCGCCGACTGGCTACAGGGCTACGGCCTGGTGGTGGTCGTTGAACACGGCAAAGGCGACATGAGTCTTTACGGCTATAACCAAAGCGCGCTGGTCAGCGTCGGTACCCAGGTCCGCGCGGGCCAGGCTATCGCGCTGGTAGGCAGTAGCGGCGGTCAGGGTCGTCCGTCGCTCTATTTCGAAATTCGCCGCCAGGGTCAGGCGGTCAATCCACAGCCGTGGTTGGGAAGATAAGTTTTGCTTCAATTTCGCATGATTGCACTTGCTGTAGCCGGTTCACTGGCTATGGCTGCGCCGGTTTTCGCCGGTAAACTCTCCATCGTTATCGATGATTTCGGCTACCGTCCGCAGACGGAAAATAAGGTGCTGGCGCTACCGCCCACCATCTCCGTCGCCGTACTGCCGAATGCCCCCCACGCCCGGGAAATGGCCACTAAAGCGCATAATCTGGGCCATGAAGTGCTGATCCATCTGCCGATGGCGCCGCTCAGCAAGCAACCGCTGGAAAAAGACACGCTGCGCCCGGATATGAGCAGCGATGAGATCGAACGTATTATCCGTGAGGCTTACGGGAAAGTGCCTTACGCCGTCGGCCTGAATAACCACATGGGTAGCGCCATGACCTCAAACCTGTTCGGCATGCAAAAGGTGATGCAGGCGCTGGAACGCTACAATCTCTATTTTCTCGATAGCGTGACCATCGGCAACACCCAGGCCATGCGCGCCGCCCAGGGTACTGGCGTGAAGGTGATTAAACGCAAAGTGTTTCTCGACGACACCCAGAACGAGGCGGATATCCGCACCCAGTTCAATCGCGCCATCGCGCTGGCGCGGCGTAATGGTTCGGCAATCGCCATTGGTCACCCGCATCCGTCAACGGTGCGGGTACTACAGCAAATGGTCTATAACCTGCCGCCGGATATCACGCTGGTGCGCCCGAGCAATCTGCTGAACGAACCGCAGGTCGACAACTCGACGCCAAACACGCCCGTCCAACCAAACGCGCCGCAGCAGCAGAAGCCGCGTAACCCGTTCCATGGCGTGAAGTACTGCAAACCGAAACGTCCGCTGGAGCCGGTGAACGCCAGCCGCTTCTTTAACATTCTCAGTGAAAGCATCAGCCAGAGCGCGCTGGTCCAGTATTACCAGCTTAAATGGCAGGGCTGGGATAGCCCCACCAACTAATCTTCATCAGGGATCCGTGCGCTTCTCCGTCACGGTTCCCTGCCGCTTCCCGTCGTGAGCATACCAGGCTTTAAAATACTTCATGAAGCTGTACAAGGTGGCATACAGTCCGGTGACAGCCCCCACCTTACCGCTACGCCACGCGCCGCTGAACAGATACCACTTAAAAAACGCGCCGATGGCGCTGATAATCCCGCGACTGAGCGACGGCCTGACCTTTTGCGCCTTCACCAGCCGGGTGGTATAGCTGTTGAGCTTGTTAAACACTTCATGCAGTGAATAGAAGGTATCGTGGCGGACAAAGCCCGGCAGCCTGGTCGAGGTCAGATGGCCGACCACCTGATCGTCTACCGGCCGCTGGTTAAAACTGGCCCGCTGACGGTTGAACAGGCGTACCGGGTAATCCGGCGATGAGATGGGATAAATGGTCCGCACCTGCTCGCCAAGCACGAACCAGTAGCGCGGCAGACGCCACGCGCAGCTCGGATCCGGCTCCTCTCCCGCCTTAAGCGCCAGAATCGCCGCAGCCACTTCTTCATCCAGAATTTCATCGCTATCCATACATAGTACCCAGTCATGGGTCGCCAACGAGGTCGCATAGTTCATCTGCATGCCGTGGGCGGCATAGGGGTGATGGTGAACCGTTAAACCAAACTGCTGACATATCTGTAGCGTTTCATCCGTACTGCCGGAATCAACGACAATAAACTCATCTGCCACCCGTAACAAAGGCGGCAAGACTTCCCGTAATAAGCGGGCCGAATTACAGGTCAGCAAGCATACTGAGAGTTTAAACATAGTGTTTATGCGATTAAACGAAGAGTAAACTAACTGTATAAACGAATAGGCAAAAGATCGATGCGGAAATAGTGCGATAGATACGTATTATTTTAGAAATGTTATCCAAATCTAAATAAATCTACCTTGAGATAAATTTCATCACATTGCCCGATACCACCGGGTGTCAGTTATCTGGTTTGAGATGCCCTCTCCTTATGTACCCCCGTTTGTCACTCATACGGTCCGCTTTGCTGTCATCGTAAAGAGCGGCATAGATCCAGTATTTGTTAATAGTGCGTATTTTCACCACCACGTCATCAGCCATAACGGAATATGTATTATTCGCATTATCATCTGGCCATTCTTTGAATGAAAGCTGATTCCATTCATGCTGTAAATGATATGTCGTTAACCAGGGATAGCGCCCGTCCCCGCCGCAGGGGACCTGAGCATTCATATCGTCTATATTTGATGCAGGTTTATTTTGCACAGGAACAAAAGAAAGCAATACGGCGCTATAATTCTCACTGCTGCATTCGATATACTGCGCGATATTATTAACCAGCAGACTACCCTGCTGGTTAACGTACCACTCGCGAAATTTGATAAAATTTTCCGGGATATCACTAAAGTTCTGCCGAATAAACAGCAACTGTTCTTTCAGCGTTGCCTTAACATATATATTGATGACTTTTTTTAATTTCCCCTGGTCATCCAGCCAATAATAGCGAAATCCGAGGGCAGGAACATTAATGGTCGCGTTATCGCTCCATTGCGCCTTCCAGTAGGCTTGCAGTACGCCATGCTCAAGCCTGCGCTCAGCCTGAATGCCAAAACTTACCATTAGCAGTAGTACCGGCAAGATAATATTCTTCAATTGCCAAAGACGGCTGATAAAAATAGGGTGTGCCATATATCTCATCCTTGTTATATGAAGATATGGCAGAATATAAATAAACCCGACACCAGTTCAATAGTGACCGTAGTAATAACAATAACTTTATTATCGATATATATGAAAAGGATAAGCTGCCCATGATTCATGGGCAGCAAGAATGCTTATTATAGTCATCCTGACGATAATTCGCTTAATCCCAGCTCAGTATCACTTTGCCAGACTGGCCGGAGCGCATCGCGTCAAAGCCTTTCTGGAAGTCATCAATACCGAAACGGTGGGTGATAATCGGCGAAAGATCGAGGCCAGACTGGATCAGCGCCGCCATCTTATACCAGGTTTCAAACATTTCGCGGCCGTAAATCCCTTTGATAAACAGCCCTTTGAAGATGACCTTGGTCCAGTCGATAGACATATCCGACGGAGGAATACCCAGCATCGCAATACGTCCGCCGTGGTTCATGGTATCGAGCATGGTACGAAACGCCGGCGGCGCGCCGGACATCTCCAGCCCCACGTCGAAGCCTTCGGTCATCCCCAGCTCGGCCATCACGTCGTTAAGATTCTCTTTAGCGACGTTAACCGCGCGGGTGACGCCCATTTTACGCGCCAGCTCCAGACGATATTCGTTAACATCGGTAATCACCACGTTACGCGCGCCGACATGTTTCGCCACCGCCGCGGCCATCACGCCGATCGGGCCAGCGCCGGAAACCAGAACATCTTCACCGACCAGGTCGAAGGAAAGCGCGGTATGCACAGCGTTGCCGAACGGGTCGAAGATGGATGCCAAGTCGTCGGAGATATTATCCGGGATTTTGAAAGCGTTGAAGGCCGGGATCACCAGATATTCAGCGAAACAGCCCGGGCGGTTTACCCCCACGCCGATGGTATTACGGCACAGATGGGTACGACCGCCACGGCAGTTGCGGCAATGTCCGCAGGTGATATGCCCTTCGCCGGAAACGCGATCGCCAAGCTTAAAGCCGCGAACTTCCTGACCGATACCCACGACTTCGCCAACGTACTCATGCCCCACCACCATCGGAACCGGAATGGTTTTCTGCGACCATTCGTCCCAGTTATAGATGTGCACGTCGGTACCGCAAATCGCGGTCTTACGGATTTTAATCAGCAGATCGTTATGGCCGACTTCCGGTTCCGGTACGTCGGTCATCCAGATGCCTTCTTCCGCTTTCAGTTTGGATAACGCTTTCATCTCACACCCTTATTAGGCGATGACGCCCAGTTGTTTGCCGATGCGGGTAAAGGCTTCCACCGCACGTTCAATTTGTTCAGGGGTATGCGCCGCCGACATCTGGGTGCGAATACGCGCCTGGCCTTTTGGAACCACCGGATAGAAGAAACCGGTGACGTAAATACCTTCTTTCTGCAGTTCGCGCGCGAATTCCTGCGCGATGGTGGCTTCACCAAGCATCACCGGGATGATCGCGTGGTCGGCGCCTGCGAGGGTAAAGCCTGCGGCGGTCATTTTTTCGCGGAACAGGCGCGCGTTAGCCCACAGGCGATCGCGCAGTTCGCTGCCCGCTTCCACCATCTCCAGCACCTTGATGGAAGCGGCGACGATGGCCGGCGCCAGGGAGTTGGAGAACAGATAAGGACGGGAACGCTGGCGCAGCCACTCAACGACTTCTTTGCGCGCGGCGGTGTAACCGCCTGACGCGCCGCCCAGCGCTTTACCCAACGTACCGGTGATGATGTCGACGCGGCCCATCACGTCGCAATATTCATGGGAACCGCGGCCATTTTCGCCGACAAAGCCCACGGCGTGAGAATCATCGACCATCACCAGCGCATCATATTTATCCGCCAGGTCACAGACGCCTTTCAGGTTGGCGATCACCCCATCCATGGAGAAAACGCCATCGGTGGCGATCAGCACGTGGCGAGCGCCAGCTTCGCGCGCTTCTTTCAGACGCGCTTCCAGCTCCTGCATATCGTTGTTGGCATAGCGGAAACGCTTCGCTTTACACAGGCGCACGCCGTCGATGATCGACGCATGGTTCAGCGCATCAGAGATAATGGCGTCTTCCGGCCCCAGCAGCGTTTCAAACAGGCCGCCGTTGGCATCAAAGCAAGAGGAGTAGAGAATCGCGTCTTCCATACCGAGGAAATCCGCCAGTTTTTTCTCAAGCTGCTTATGCGTGTCCTGGGTACCGCAGATGAAGCGCACCGAGGCCATCCCGAAGCCGTGGCTGTCCATGCCGGATTTCGCCGCGGCGATCAGTTCCGGGTGGTTCGCCAGGCCCAGATAGTTGTTGGCGCAGAAGTTAATGACGTGGCTGTCGCCGACGGTGATGTCCGCCTGCTGAGCCGAAGTAATGATACGCTCTTCTTTAAACAACCCTTCCGCGCGCGCGGTATCCAGGTCATTGGTTAACTGTTTATAGAAATCACCACGCATTGCAACTCTCCAGATTCGGCAAAATTTGGCACATATTACCCAAAGCTATACGTTGATACGAGATGATGCATGCCTGAATGAATTATTTGCAGCATAAATCACGCGCAGCCAGCACCTTTTCGGCGAATGGCTGAAGCCTTTCGGATGTAGTGATATGATATGAGTATTCGTGTCCGGATTGTCTCCGGACCCTCTACTTCAAAGGTACAGTTATGATCATCGTAACCGGCGGCGCAGGCTTTATCGGCAGCAACATCGTTAAAGCCCTGAATGACAAAGGCATCACCGATATTCTGGTTGTAGACAATCTGAAAGACGGCACCAAATTCGTAAACCTGGTGGATCTGGACATCGCTGACTACATGGATAAAGAAGATTTTCTGATCCAGATTATGGCTGGCGAAGAGTTCGGCGAGGTCGAAGCGGTATTCCACGAAGGCGCCTGCTCTTCCACCACCGAGTGGGACGGCAAGTATGTGATGGATAACAACTATCAGTACTCCAAAGAGGTGCTGCACTACTGCCTGGAGCGTGAAATCCCGTTCCTGTACGCCTCTTCCGCCGCTACCTACGGCGGGCGCACCAGCGACTTTATCGAATCCCGCGAATTCGAAAAACCGCTGAACGTCTACGGCTACTCAAAATTCCTGTTCGACGAATACGTCCGTCAGATCCTGCCGGAAGCAGATTCGCAGATCGTCGGCTTCCGTTATTTCAACGTCTACGGGCCGCGCGAAGGCCACAAAGGCAGCATGGCGAGCGTGGCCTTCCACCTCAATACCCAGCTGAATAATGGCGAAAATCCGAAACTGTTCGAAGGCAGCGATGGATTCAAACGCGACTTCGTCTATGTCGGCGACGTCGCCGCGGTGAACCTGTGGTTCTGGGAAAATGGCGTTTCCGGTATCTTCAACCTTGGTACTGGCCGCGCGGAATCCTTCCAGGCGGTCGCCGATGCGACCCTGGCTTTCCATAAAAAAGGCAGCATTGAGTACATCCCGTTCCCGGACAAACTGAAAGGCCGCTACCAGGCATTCACCCAGGCCGATCTGACTAACCTGCGTAAAGCGGGCTATGACAAACCGTTCAAAACCGTTGCCGAAGGCGTAACGGAATATATGGCCTGGCTCAACCGCGACGCGTAAGAAACAAGCATGAAAATATTGGTGATAGGCCCGTCTTGGGTGGGCGACATGATGATGTCGCAAAGTCTTTATCGTACGCTCAGGGCGCGCTATCCCCAGGCGATTATCGACGTGATGGCGCCGGCATGGTGCCGTCCGTTGTTATCGCGCATGCCGGAAGTCAATGAAGCGATTGCCATGCCGCTGGGCCACGGCGCGCTGGCTATCGGCGAACGCCGTAAACTCGGCCACAGCCTGCGCGATCGTCGTTACGATCGCGCTTATGTGCTACCGAACTCGTTTAAATCGGCCTTGGTGCCTTTCTTTGCCAACATCCCGCTGCGCACCGGCTGGCGCGGCGAAATGCGCTACGGCCTGCTCAACGACGCCCGCGTGCTGGATAAAGACGCCTGGCCGCTGATGGTGGAGCGCTACGTGGCGCTGGCCTACGATAACGGCGTCATGCGCTGCGCTAAAGACCTTCCACAGCCGCTGCTGTGGCCGCAGCTGCAGGTCAACGACGGCGAAAAGTCACAGGCCTGCAACGCTTTTAATCTCTCAAACGATCGGCCAATTATCGGCTTCTGCCCCGGCGCAGAATTCGGCCCAGCAAAACGCTGGCCGCATTATCACTACGCCGCGCTGGCGAAAAAGCTCATTGACGATGGTTATCAGATAGCGCTCTTCGGCTCAGCAAAAGATAACGATGCCGGCAAAGAGATCATCGCCGCGCTCAGCAGCGAGCAGCAGGCCTGGTGCCGTAATCTGGCCGGCGAAACGCAGCTGGAACAGGCCGTGATTCTGATTGCCGCCTGTCAGGCCGTGGTCAGCAACGATTCGGGGCTGATGCACGTTGCCGCCGCCCTGGACCGTCCGCTGGTGGCGCTGTACGGCCCGAGCAGCCCGGACTTTACCCCGCCGCTGTCGCATAAAGCGCGCGTTATTCGCCTGATTAGCGGCTACCACAAAGTGCGCAAAGGGGATGCCGCTGAGGGCTATCATCAAAGCCTTATCGACATCACTCCAGAGCGCGTCCTGCAGGAGCTGAACGAACTGTTAGCGGAAAAAACCGAGCACGAGGAAGCGTAACGGATGCGGGTATTGATCGTTAAAACCTCCTCCATGGGCGACGTGCTGCACACGCTGCCCGCGCTAACCGACGCCGCGCAGGCCATTCCCGGCATCCGCTTTGATTGGGTGGTTGAAGAGGGTTTCGCACAGATCCCTTCATGGCATGAGTCCGTCGAGCGGGTGATTCCGGTGGCGATTCGCCGCTGGCGCAAAGCCTGGTTTTCCGCGCCTATCAAAGCGGAAAGAAAAGCCTTTCGCGAGGCCGTAAAGGCCGTCAACTACGATGCTATTATCGATGCCCAGGGGCTGGTGAAAAGCGCCGCGCTGGTGACGCGTCTGGCGCACGGCATTAAACATGGCATGGACTGGCAGTCCGCCCGCGAGCCGCTGGCAAGCCTGTTTTATAACCGTCGCCACCATATTGCTGTCCAGCAGCACGCGGTAGAGCGTACGCGCGAACTGTTCGCCAAAAGCCTGGGCTATGCCCGGCCACAAACACAAGGTGATTACGCCATCGCGCGCCACTTTATTCGCCCCGACTCGCCGGTAGCAGAGCCGTATCTGGTCTTTCTACACGCCACCACCCGCGATGATAAACACTGGCCGGAAGCGCGCTGGCAAGAGCTTCTCGATCTGCTGGCAGGTAGCGCCATACGGATCAAACTGCCGTGGGGCGCGCCGCATGAAGAGACCCGGGCAAAACGGCTGGCGGAAGGGCGCGATAACGTCGACGTATTGCCGCGCATGAGTCTTGAGCAGGTCGCCCAGATTCTGGCTGGCGCACGCGGCGTGGTTTCCGTCGACACCGGCCTTAGCCATCTGACCGCGGCGCTCGATAAACCCAATTTCACGCTCTATGGCCCAACCGATCCGGGACTGATTGGCGGATATGGTAAAAATCAGCATATCGTCCGGCCGCCAAACGGCAACAGCACCAGCGATATTACCGCTGAGCATGTTCAGCAATTGTTGCAAGCACAGGGACTCGTGTAATGGGATCGCTGTTTAAGCAAATTTATCGCTATACCCGCCCGCGCGCCTATCGCCACAATGAGAACCTGTGGCCGTGGGTAAAAATCCGCCGGGCGGAAAGTGGTGAAATTTGTACTTTACAGTACAAAGGCAAAACGGTACCGCTGGTCGATTTAACCTCGCTGCGCAATAGCATGCAGGGGGAAGTGCTGCTGACAGCAACCGGCCCTTCAACGCGCAACATTGATTTCTCCCTGCTGCCAAAACACATTCCAGTGATGGGCGTTAACGGCGCATGGCATCTGTCGGACAAAGTCACATTCTCGCTCTATACCATTGTCGATATGGAGTTTTTCGATAAGAAGCCCGAGATTATTCGCCATATCGTCCGCCAAAGCGGCATTATTTTGTTCACCACCATGCACGGCATCGCCAAAATTCTCGATCGCCACGCTGATGAGTTGCATTGCCGTTTAGCCCTTATCGAGGATGGCTGTTATAAGATTTACCAGCCCAAAATCGCGAGTCATGCGATTCAACAAGCGTATCAACATGTCGATACCCTACGCTTCGATCCCCAACGGCCCGAGGTGTGTTTTAGTACCGATATTCGACAGGGAATTTTTGATGCCGGCACCGTCGTCTACTGGGCTTTGCAAATACTGGCCTGGCTGGGTTTCAAAACGATTCTGATAAGTGGTCTGGATATGACCAATTTCAGCCAGCCGCGCTTCTATGAAACGCAACAAAACCAATTACCTTCTTATCTGGCAACAAAAGTAGAAAATCTTGTTATGCCGTCTTTTGCACTTGCGGCTAACGTACTGCAACAAGAGCAGATCCAGGTCATTAATTTTTCGCCAGAAAGCGCTATTCCAGAAACTATCTTCGAAAAGGTTTCGTTTAATGAGTACTTCAAAAATAAGTAATCTTGCAAAGCAGGGTTACTCGGTTGTTTTCCCTTTATTTCTATTTTTTAGCGCTATTTTTTGCATGTCCACCCGCACGAATAACCTGCTGCATTTGTCTATTTTATTACTGCTGTTGTCACTGCTGCGCCAGGATAACCGGCAGGCGCTGGCTGAAGTTTTGCGTGAACAGTGGCAAACATGGGGGGGGTTGGTAGCGTTCTTCGTCTACTTCTCCCTCAGCAATATCTGGGGGCATACGCCGCAGCATATCGACTCACCGCTAACACACGGCGTTTATCTGATTTTTTACCTTCTGCTGATGTCGACGCTCCTGGGTAGCTCGCAAACCCGACGGCTTACGTTGCTGTCTATTGTTGCCGGCGTCACCGTACTTTCAATCTGGACCCTGGCTATTGATCATACTCTGGTATTGACCGAGCGGGCTGTATCGCCAGAAAACCCAGGGCCGACTAACGTGATAGATTTGGCAGGCTACTGCGGTATCGGTCTTTTGATCAGCGGTATGTTATTGAAAGAAAAATCGAACCACTGGTTATATATTCCAATTATCATCATGTTGGTGATGATGTTGTTAACCCAAAGTCGTGGGCCATTGATCTCACTGGCAATCGCTATTTGTTGCACTCTGCATCTACATCTCTTCACGCGGCGTAATTTGCTTATTATTGGCGCACTGCTTGTACTGATCGGATTAGTACTTTGCCTGACGCCAGTGGGCGACATGCTGCTTACCCGTTTTGAAGAGTTGGGAACGCAAAGCGGGCTACGCCTGAGCATCTGGCATCATACGTTGATGGAAATCGCTGACCAACCGTGGCTGGGACGTGGTTTCGGCTATGAACTGAATTTCATCAACTACAGCGGTGAGCACATCACCACCACGCATAGCGTTTATCTCGGTTCACTGCTGAAGGGCGGGATTATTGGTTTACTGCTGTTGCTGGCAGTGATCGTCTGCGGTTTACATCAAGCCTGGCGTAAGCGCCATGACGACAGTCGCTATAGTCTGGCCATCATGCTGTATGCGCTGATATTTATGGCTTCCCAGGGGATGTTTATTGTCAGTAATCCACGTGAGACATGGGTACTTTTCTGGCTACCGCTAGGGATTGCGCTCAGTAAGAGTGTGCTGAAGAAACGCTAGAAAAAGGGCCAACTGGCCCCTTTTTCTATTTCCGCGCGGCGACGAGTCGATCGGCCAGCGCTTTGATATCCGGCCAGAGCGCTTCTATTTTCATATCTGCGACATTTTTTTCTTCACAGACAATTTGCCGCGCTTTTTCATACCCTGGCGCCCAGATAAGATAGCCTGGCAATCCGGTATCCTTAAGCTTGCGCTTGTTGTACACCGCCACCATTGGCTTATCAAATGCTCGCGCGATATGCACAATCGAGGTATCAGGAGTGATCACAAGATCGCAGTGGCGTACTACTTCAACCGCCGAATTAATATTGCTATCAGTAAGATAAAGAACCATATCCAGTTCAAGCTGACGTATTTTTTCGCTGCGTCCTACCATCACAATACTTACGCGATAAGGAAGGTTATGCAGGCGTTCAACGAGCGCTTCTACCTGATGGCGACAAAAATCCTTATCTGTTGAGGCTGTAAATGGATTTATCGCGACACACAGTTGCGTCTCTCCAGCTTTGGCCAGCAGTTCGCTAACCTTTTCTCTTTCTTTCAAACAGCCAGGCAAATAATAGCGGTAATGCTCATCTGGCCCGCCAAAGAGTTTCACTACCTGCTTATAACGCTGCGAAATATGACTATTAGCATCTAAAAAGTTAATGGAGTGATCGTAGAGTTTGTATTGCTCTTTGTTAAAACCAATCACGCAGGGCAAACGCAATTCAGAAAGTAATTTAAATCGCTCGTAGCTTTTCACATCATCAAAATCAACGACAGCGTCAAAACCTGCCGCTTTTAACTGTGTTAACGACATCCGTGGTTGATATAAATATACTTTCTGAAGAAACTCTAAGCCTGCTAATATTTTTTGGCATGTTGGTCCGGTCAATACCGAAACTTTAAATCCTCTATCGGCAAGTAGCCTGGCGCACCCGGTGGTTACCACCATATCGCCAACCTTATCGTCAAGGCGTAATAATAAAACATGACGAATCAAAGATGGATCGAATGGTGCGCGCTCGGGTTTATTTCTGTAACGATGGTTAATTAAATTAAATTTAATATCGCGGAAAAAAGCATTTTTCTTCCGCGTTAATTGTTTAAGGATACGCATCCGGTACCTTGGGCTGTTTTTATCGCTGAGTGATTTTACGCTGGTAATATTCTGCCAACGACATTCCTCGTACCTGCGGGGCCAGCCAACTAAAGAACGCTTCCAGATCGGCATATAAACGCTCGATATCCTGCTCATTCTTAAAGGTTGGACTGCCGCCGGGCATATACTCCGACGAGTGCAGCATATATTCCACGTAGTCATTACCCTGAGTCAATGTTTGTTCTACGACTTTCTTCATCGTCTCGACGTTGCCGCCCATTGGACGCAGCCAGTGCACGGATGGCGAACGAACTTTACCGCGCAAACGATCGTAGCCCTGCTTCACGCTATTCATCCACGCCGAGTGCTTATACTGAATGCTCATCGGCACTTCCAGCAACGGGGAATGCCCTTCGCGACTGATATCATTTTCATCGAGAAAATAAGCATGTTGCGGGAAGCGTCGGTAGTCCGTACCGCCATCGCCCTGCGGCGCGCCCTTAGCGGTCTTCCAGTTCACCCGCGGCGTCACCGAGCAATCCACCTGATAACCGTACTCCACCAGCAGCCGCGCGTAGCGCTCGTCAAACGCCCATCGCCCGGCGCGATGGCTCACCATTTTGGTCTGGAAGGTATCTTCCAGTAGATGGGTCATATAGTCGACCTTCTCACGCATGGCGGCATCGCTATACTCGATGAGATAAGGCTTATGACGCCAGTCATCCGCGGTCAGCGGCTCGGTCGGCGGGCTGTTCCAGGCGTGCAGATGCATACCGATTTCCGCGGTGCCGCGCGCAATGACATCTTTAGCAAACTCGATATAAAAAGGGTCGATGGCCATTTCATAATTGGTCAAATAGACCGGTTTGAAGCCATACTTTTCGCAAAGCTGCTGAAAACGCGGAAGATAGCGCGCATTCTCCGTGGTGATGCTGTCATGTTTTTGCCAGAGGTTATCACCCTCTGTATCAATCGTGATGAGAAATGCGGGATTGTGCACGAAAACGTCCTCAGGCCATACGTATCGGTCCATGGTAGAGCAATACAACGCTTCTCTCAATCTACGCGATCCCCTAGAATCGGAACCCTTATCCTGGATGAAGAACAGAGTATGACGCCTGAAACCCTCTCCTCCGGCCAGCAGAACCCGGCGCGGATCCTGGTCATTAAGCTGCGCCACCATGGCGACATGTTGCTGATCACCCCGCTTGTAAACGCGCTCAAACAGCAGTATCCCGCCGCTCGCGTCGATGTACTACTGTATGCTGAGACCCGCGACATGCTGGCGGCAAATCCGGAGATTAACCAGATTTACGCGATCGATCGCAATTGGAAAAAGCAGGGCAAGCGGCATCAGCTCAAGATGGAATGGCAGCTCATTCGCTCGCTACGCCAACAGCGCTACGACATGGTGCTCAACCTTGCCGACCAGTGGCCCAGCGCGATTATCAGCAAATTAACCGGTGCGCCGACGCGCATCGGTTTCGATTTCCCTAAGCGCCGTCATCCGTTCTGGCGCTACTGCCACACCGCGCTTGCTTCTACCCAGCAGCACAATCAGCTGCATACGGTACAGCAAAATCTCTCTATTCTGGCGCCGCTGGGACTGGAGATTAATGATGCGCCGGCGCGGATGGGCTACAGCGAATCTGACTGGACGACCAGCCGCGCGCTGCTGCCGGACGGCTTCCAGGAAAACTACATCGTGATTCAGCCGACCTCGCGCTGGTTCTTTAAATGCTGGCGCGAAGCGCGCATGAGCGCGCTGATTAACGCGCTATCAGCAGAAGGCTACGCGGTGGTGCTCACCTCTGGCCCTGACGCCAAAGAAAAGCAGATGGTAGAGAACATCATCAGCGGCTGCCCGCAGGCGCGACTGCACTCGTTAGCCGGTCAGTTGACGCTCCGCCAGCTGGCGGCGGTTATCGATCACGCCCGCCTGTTTATCGGCGTAGATTCGGTGCCGATGCATATGGCGGCAGCCCTGGGTACGCCGCTCGTCGCGCTATTTGGCCCGTCAAAGCTGACCTTCTGGCGGCCGTGGCAGGCGAAAGGCGAGGTTATCTGGGCCGGCGACTTCGGCCCGCTGCCCGATCCTGACGACATCAACACCAACACCGAAGAACGCTATCTTGATTTAATCCCTACCGACGCGGTCATCGCGGCGGCGAAAAAGGTACTGGCATGAGTAAATTCAGGCTGGCTCTGGTGCGGCAGAAGTATCGCCCCGACGGCGGCGCGGAGCGCTTTGTCTCCCGCGCGCTGGAAGCCCTCGACAGCACTAATCTGGAACTAAACGTCATCACCCGCGAGTGGCAAGGGCCGGTTAAACCGGACTGGCATATTCACATCTGTAACCCGCGCAAATGGGGGCGCATCAGCCGTGAACGCGGTTTCGCCAACGCCGCGCGCGCGCTCTGGCAGAGTGAATCATTCGATCTGGTGCAAAGCCATGAGCGTATTCCGGGTTGCGATCTGTACCGCGCCGGCGACGGCGTTCATCGCCGCTGGCTGCAACAGCGCTCGCGCATTTTACCGGCCTGGAAAAGCCGCCTGCTGTTTGCCGACCGCTACCACCGTTATGTGATGCAGGCGGAGCGCGAGATGTATCAGGACGCGCATCTGCGCGGGGTGATTTGCAACGCAGAGATGATCAAGCAGGAAATTATCGAAGACTTCGGCCTGCCGGCGGATAAAATCCACGTCATCTATAACGCTATTGATAACCAGCGGTTTCTGCCGCCTGGCGAAGAAACCTTTGCCGCATTACGCGCTAAATGGCAGCTACCGCTGAAAGCTAGCTGCCTGATTTATGTCGGTTCCGGCTTTGAACGCAAAGGGCTGGATGCGGCAATCCGCGCCATCGCCCCCACCGACCGTTATCTGTTGGTGGTCGGCAAAGACAAAGAACAGAACCGCTATCAACAGCTGGCAAAATCGCTGAACTGCGAAGAACGCGTGCGCTTCTGCGGCATGCAGTCTGAAACGCTACCGTTCTATCAGATGGCCGACGGACTGCTGCTGCCGACGCTGTATGATCCATTCCCGAATGTAATTCTGGAAGCGATGGCCTGCGGCCTGCCGGTTATCACCACCACCGGCTGCGGCGGCGCGGAGTTCATCACCGAAGGTGATAACGGCTACGTTTGCGACGCGCTGGATATTACCGCGTTACAGCAGGCGGTGATGGCGCTGCCAACGCGCGCGCTGGGCTCCGCTGAAGGCGCACGCGCCCGCGAACGAATTATGGATTGCACCAGCGCGCGACTGTCGACGCAGCTGCTTTCTCTCTATCAGGATCTGGTGAAATAACGATGCGCATATTGTTTGTTATCGACGGCCTGCCGGGCGGCGGCGCGGAAAAAGTCGTGCTCACGCTGGCGGAACACTTTCTTAGCCAGGGCGAACAGGTATCGCTATTTTCGCTGCGCGACGTCTGCGATTATCCGCTGCCGGAAGGGCTCGATTATCAGGTTATCGCCGACCGCTGCCGCAAACCGTGGCGTAAGCTGACGGAACTCTCCCGCCGCGCGCGTCAGCTTGATCGCGCGATTAAACAAGCAGAACAGCATGGACGCTTCGATCTGGTACTGTCGAATCTGCACAAAACCGATCGCATTGTCGCCCGCAGCCGGGCATTACAGAATCGCAACGTTTGGTTCTGCCTGCACGGCGTTTTCTCAACCTCTTATCTTGGTCATCGCAGCGGTTTTGACCGCTGGATGAAGCAGCAGAAAATCAAGCGGGTATACCAGGGACGCAACGTGGTGACCGTTTCCGATGCGGTTGGAAAGGATTTGGTCGAGCAGTTCGCGCTGCGCCCGGCACAGCTTAAAACCATCTATAACCCGTTCGATATCGCCGCCATTCGCGCGGCGGCTGAGGCGCCGGCCGATATTCCCCAAGGGGACTATATTATCCACGTTGGCCGCTTCCATCCCGGTAAGCGCCATGACCGACTGATTGAAGCCTACGCGCAAAGCGGCATCGACGCGCCGCTGGTGCTGCTGGGACAGGGAAAACCGGAACAGGAACAGCGGCTTCGTCAACTAGCGCAGCAGTTGCAGGTCGGCGATCGGGTGCTGTTTAAAGGCTTTCAGCCCAACCCGCTACCATGGATTAAACATGCGAGAATGCTAACGCTCAGCTCCGACAGCGAAGGGTTTGGCAACGTTATTGTTGAAGCGCTACTGCTGAATACGCCGGTCGCCAGCACCCGCTGCCCTGGCGGGGTAAGCGAGATCCTTCGCGGCGAATTGTCCCGCGGTCTTGCCGACCTCAACAGTTCTGCGCTAGCCCAGACGATGCAAAGCATTTACCATAGCCCGCCGGCCATTGATTCCGCCGCGCTGGAAAAATTCAGCGTAGAGTCGATTTGCCAACAGTACTGTCAGTTGCGCAACGCCTGACGTCGTTTTTTAACCAGGATCGAATGAGTTATGAGTCAAACGCCTTTATTGAGCATCGTGGCCGCCGTGTATAACGGTGAAAAATTCCTTGCGCAATTCTTTGAATGCCTCGAACAGCAACAGTTGGCAAGCTATGAGCTGATCCTGGTGAACGATGGTTCTACCGACGGTAGCCTGGCAGTTATCGACCAATGGAAAGACAGGCTGCAGAACGTCACCGTGCTGGAGCAGGAGAATCAGGGCGTCTCGGTGGCGCGTAATACAGGTATGGCGGCGGCAAGCGGTAAATACCTCGCCTTCCCGGATATTGACGATAAGTTCTATCCCGGCATGTACCGCACGCTGCTGGAAATGGCGGAAAAGGGCAATCTTGATGTCGCGACCTGCAATGGCCGCTATGTGTACGAAAGCCGCGACGACATTCATCCGATTTTCCCGCCAGAACGCCTGCAGTCCACTGGCGTCCTGCCGGGTTACGTCTGGCTGAAGCAGGCGCTCGACTCGCGTAAGTTCCTGCACGTCACCTGGTTGAACATCTATCGCCGCGATTTTATTAACCAGCACCATTTCCACTTTGAGCCGGGCCTGCGCCATCAGGATATTCCCTGGACGACGGAAGCGTTACTGGCCGCCGAGCGTGTGCAGTACACCAGCGAGCAATTTTACGACTATTACATTCACTCGGAATCGGTGTCGCATAAGCCAGACAACGACGATACGCTGATGCGCTCAGCGCGCCATTATATGAAGATCCTCGAGATGCTCAGCGCCATCAACCAGCGCTATCCAGACAAGGTACGGCACATTCCCGCCTGCCGCTGGCAGATAGCCAAAGAAGGGTTGGGGATTATCCATACCTTCGACTGCATGAAAGATGAGTCGAAAAAGCATATTATCATTAAAGAATTCTTCGAACGCGGCATCTGGCGCCTGATCTGGACTAACGCCTGCACGTTCCGTTTACGCTGGCGTCTGGGACGCCGCTATTTGCGCATAAAGCGCTATCTCAACGCCGCATAGGCCGAAATCCCTCGGTTTCCGCCAAAGAGATAGCTTTACGCGGGTTAAATGCTTAGAATTTGCCCGCAAAAAACCTAAAACGGATAAATAGTTTGGAATTGCTTTATACCACCCTACTCTACCTCATTCAGCCGCTGGTGTGGCTGCGACTGCTGCTGCGCAGCCGTAAGGCCCCGGCATACCGTAAACGCTGGGCTGAACGTTATGGCTTCTGTCAAAACAAGGTAGTGCCGGATGGCATTCTGCTGCACTCCGTCTCCGTCGGTGAAACGCTGGCGGCGATCCCGTTAGTACGCGCGCTACGTCATCGCTATCCTTCACTGCCGATCACCGTCACCACCATGACGCCAACCGGCTCAGAGCGCGCGATGTCTGCCTTCGGTAAAGATGTTCATCACGTCTATCTGCCGTATGACCTACCCTGCGCCATGAACCGTTTCCTCAACAGCGTACAGCCGAAACTGGTCATCGTGATGGAAACCGAGCTGTGGCCGAACATGGTCGCCGCGCTGCACAAACGTAAAATCCCGCTGGTTATCGCTAACGCACGCCTATCAGAGCGTTCCGCGAAAGGCTATGCCAAACTCGGCGGCTTCATGCGCCGCCTGTTAAGCCGTATTACGCTTATCGCCGCGCAAAATGAAGAGGACGGCAACCGCTTCCTCGCGCTCGGCCTTAAACGTAACCAACTGGCGGTGACCGGCAGCCTGAAATTCGATATTTCCGTCACCCCGGAACTGGCGGCCCGCGCCGTTACCCTGCGTCGCCAATGGGCGCCGCACCGTAAAGTGTGGATAGCCACCAGCACTCACGACGGCGAAGAACAAATCATCCTGCAGGCACATAAAAAACTGCTGGAAACCTTCCCCGACCTGCTGCTGATCCTCGTGCCGCGCCATCCGGAACGCTTCGGCGACGCCCGCGACATGGTGCAAAAAGCCGGGATGAGCTTCACGATGCGCAGCACCGGTGAAATTCCGTCTAACAGCACTCAGGTGGTGATTGGCGATACCATGGGCGAATTGATGCTGCTCTACGGCATTGCCGACCTGGCGTTCGTCGGCGGCAGCCTGGTTGAACGCGGTGGACACAACCCGCTCGAACCCGCCGCCCACGCTATTCCGGTGCTAATGGGTCCGCACACCTTCAACTTTAAAGATATCTGCGCCAAGCTGCAGCAGGACGATGGCCTGATCACCGTCACGGACGCCGACTCGCTGGTCAGAGAGGTTTCTACCCTGCTGACGGACGAAGATTATCGACTGTGGTACGGTCGCCACGCGGTGGAAGTACTGCATCAAAACCAGGGCGCGCTGTCGCGTCTGCTACAGTTATTGCAACCCTACCTGCCGCAGCGGAGCCACTAATGTCGACCCGACTCTCCGTCGTGATGATCGTCAAAAACGCCGCCGACCTGCTCGCCGATTGCCTGGCGTCGGTAAGCTGGGCGGATGAAGTGGTGGTGCTGGACTCCGGCAGTACCGACAATACCGTCGAACTGGCCCGTAGCCTCGGTGCCCAGGTCTATAGCAACACCGACTGGCAAGGCTACGGCATTCAGCGCCAGCGCGCGCAAGATTACGCCACTCACGACTGGGTGCTGATGATTGATACCGACGAGCGCGTTACGCCTGAGTTGAAAGAGTCTATCCTCAAGGTACTGGACGCGCCGCAGCGCGGCGTTATCTATAGCATCGCCCGGCGTAACTACTTCCTCGGGCGCTTTATGCGCCACAGCGGCTGGTATCCCGATCGGGTGATGCGCCTGTACGAACGCGCGCGTTACCGCTATAACGATAATCTGGTGCATGAATCTCTGGATAGCCTCGGCGCCGAAGTCGTGCCGCTCAGCGGCGATCTGCTGCACCTGACCTGTCGCGATTTCTCCGGCTTCCAGCAGAAACAGCTCGCCTATGCCGCGGCCTGGGCGCTTGAGCGCCATCAGAAGGGCAAGAAGACCTCGATGGCGGGGATTTTCAGCCATACGCTGGGCGCCTTCGTGAAAACGCTGCTGCTGCGCGGCGGCGTACTGGATGGAAAACAGGGTTGGCTGCTGGCGGTAGTCAATGCGCAATACACGTTTAATAAATACACCGAGCTGTGGGCACTCAGCCGCGGCTACTCGGAGAAAGTGTAATTATGGGCACAAAAGCGATCTATCCGGGCACCTTTGACCCTATCACCAACGGCCATATCGATATCGTCACCCGCGCGGCGGGTATGTTTGATAAGGTTTTGCTGGCCATCGCCGCCAGCCCGAGCAAAAAACCAATGTTTAGCCTCGATGAACGCATTGCGCTGGCGGAGCAGGCAACGGCGCATCTGGTCAACGTTGAGGTGATTGGCTTCAGCGATTTGATGGCCAATTTCGCCCGCGCGCAGCAGGCGAATATTTTAATTCGCGGCCTGCGGGCAGTGGCGGATTTCGAATATGAAATGCAGCTGGCGCACATGAACCGCCATTTGATGCCCACGCTGGAAAGCGTGTTCCTGATGCCGTGCAAAGAGTGGTCGTTTATCTCTTCATCGCTGGTTAAGGAAGTGGCGCGCCACCAGGGCGACGTCTCCCACTTCCTGCCGCCTAACGTACATCAGGCGCTGTTAAATAAGCTGAAGTAGCATTTCCTGCCCCCGCTCGCGCTGCGCGTAGCGGGGCTACCAGCTTACCCGGCCTGGCATAATCCGCAACCCTCTCCACTACTTCTGACACTGGCGGCAATAAAAGGTCGCGCGCTGAGCGTGTTTGCTGGCGATAATCGGCGTGCCGCAGATCCGGCACGGCTCGCCTTTGCGGCCATATACCTGCAGTTCCTGGGCGAAATATCCCGGTTTACCGTCGCTTTGCAGGAAATCCTTCAGCGTCGTTCCACCCTGCTCAATCGAGCGCAGCAGCACCAGCTTAATCATCTTCACTAACCACTCGCATTCCTGATGCGAGAGCGACGAGGCCAGCCGATCGGGATGGATCCCGGCGGAAAACAGCGATTCGCTGGCGTAGATATTGCCCACGCCCACCACCAGCTTGTTATCCATCAGCCAGGGTTTAATGGCGGTTTTCTTCTTCGCGCAACGCTGCTGGAGATAGTCGGCGTTGAATTCATCGCTTAGCGGCTCCGGGCCGAGATGCGCCAGCACCGGATGACCATCCAGCTCTTTAGTCCATAACCAGGCGCCAAAGCGGCGAGGATCGGTATAGCGCAGTACTTTACCGTTGCTCAGCACCAGGTCGACGTGGTCGTGTTTTTCAGCCGGCTGCTCCTCACTGAGGATGCGCAGGCTGCCAGACATACCAAGATGAATAATGATCCAGCCGTGACGCAGCTCCAGCAGCAGGTATTTGGCGCGTCGGCGCACGCTCAGCACCGGTTCGTCGCTGAGGCGGTAAATCTCTTCGGATACTGGCCAACGCAGGCGCCCGTTGCGCACTACGGCATGCAGGATGTTAGCGCCCACCAGATGCGGCTCAATGCCGCGACGGCTGGTTTCGACTTCAGGTAATTCAGGCATTTTTTTCCTCTTAACCACACAGTTTCGGGTGACAGGGAGGCAGCGGGAAGAGAGGCCGGTAGGCTTAACGAAGCAAGCGGCCAGGCTGAACGCATGCAGCCAACGCACCTGTAGCTCGAAGGATGAAGCATAAAACAAAAAACCCCGCCGGAGCGGGGTTTTAGTACAAGGAGACTAAAATTATTTGATTTTAGCTTCTTTGTAGATAACGTGCTGACGTACAACCGGATCGTACTTTTTCAGTTCCATTTTTTCCGGTTTGGTACGCTTGTTCTTCGTGGTGGTATAGAAGTGACCAGTACCAGCGGAAGAAACCAGCTTGATTTTCTCACGAATACCTTTAGCCATGATTTATTTCCTCTAAGTACTTAGTACTTTTCGCCACGGGCACGCAGTTCAGACAGAACTGTATCGATGCCTTTTTTATCGATTACACGCATACCTTTAGCAGATACGCGCAGGGTGACAAAACGCTTCTCGCTCTCAACCCAGAAACGGTGAGAGTGCAGGTTCGGCAGGAAACGGCGTTTAGTCGCGTTCAGTGCGTGGGAACGGTTGTTACCGGTCACCGGACGCTTGCCAGTAACTTGGCAGACTCGGGACATGTCTATTCTCCAAAAATCAAATTAGCTCGAGCTTCGTATGGGGTATTGGCGCCTCGTCAGGCTTTACAGCCCGGTCATCGCATAGTTCTATTGAACTCTCGATTGCCAGGCCCAAATGCCAAACCCGAGATTCTCAAAGGTGGCGTAGTATACGCTGACTCGGCGGTGTGCTCAAGTCCCGAACAGACAAAGATCCCGATAGATCGCATGATCGGGGCTAAATCCAGCCACGTTCGGCAAAAGAGACGTACGCGCCGCGGCCAATAATCAGATGATCAAGCACGCGTATCTCCATGAATCTACAACACTTAACCACCCTGTCGGTCATCAACTTATCCGACTTACTCGGTTCAGGACTACCTGAAGGATGATTATGGGCAAGGATCACCGCGGCGGCGTTCACTTTGATTGCTTCGCGTACAATTTCTCGCGGATGCACCTCTACGTGGCTAAGAGTACCAGAAAAAAGGCGGCTATGTTTCAATACCCGGTTCTGATTATCTAAAAAGATCGCCATAAAGATCTCCCGCTCTTCATCGGCGAGCTGGCTTTGTAAAAATTCTCGCGTCATGAGCGGCGTGACCAGCGACGGTTCCTCTCTCATCCGCAGGCTAAAATAACGCCGCGCCAGCTCGGCAATACCTTTAAGTTGCGCATATTTCGCAATGCCGATACCGTCGATATCTGCAAATTGTTCTATCTCAGCCGATAACAGCCCGTACAGCGAACCGAAGCGCTGTAGCAAGCTGTGTGAAAATGTCAGTACATCCTGGGTACGCGTACCGGTACGCAAAAACAACGCCAGCAGCTCAACGTCGCTCAACGTTTCAATACCGTCGCGCAGCATTTTTTCCCGCGGCATCAATGATTCCTGTATATCCATTACCCTGTCTCCTTTCCCGTTCCTCGCCCATCCTGGCATACCCTTTTCGCGCTGCCGACCGGTGATTTCAAGGCCTGCGTAGCCCCTCGCAAAGTGAGTGTCCGGCATACGCACGATGCCACCGGGATTGTGATAAGATGCGCGGATTCTGGTGTATTTCAACAGGACAAAATCATGATGAGTCTGGCTGGTAAAAAGATCGTTCTCGGCGTGAGCGGCGGCATCGCCGCCTATAAAACGCCAGAACTGGTGCGCCGACTGCGAGAACGCGGCGCCGATGTACGCGTCGCCATGACCGAAGCCGCCAAGGCCTTTATTACCCCGTTGAGCCTGCAGGCGGTTTCCGGTTACCCGGTCTCCGATAGCCTGCTGGATCCGGCTGCCGAAGCGGCAATGGGCCATATTGAACTGGGCAAGTGGGCCGATCTGGTTATCCTTGCCCCGGCAACCGCCGATTTAATCGCCCGCGTCGCCGCCGGTATGGCGAACGATCTGGTCTCCACGATTTGCCTGGCTACGCCCTCTCCGGTGGTCGTCGTTCCGGCGATGAACCAACAGATGTATCGCGCCGCCGCCACCCAAGACAACCTTGCCACTATTGCCGCCCGCGGCCTGTTGGTATGGGGCCCCGATAGCGGCAGCCAGGCCTGCGGCGACGTTGGCCCGGGCCGCATGCTCGATCCGCTGACTATCGTGGAGATGGCGGCGCAGCATTTCTCGCCTGTCAAAGATTTGCAACATCTCAACATCATGATTACCGCGGGCCCAACCCGCGAGCCGCTGGACCCAGTGCGCTACATCACCAACCATAGCTCCGGCAAAATGGGCTTCGCGATTGCCGCCGCCGCCGCACAACGCGGTGCGAACGTCACGCTGGTTAGCGGCCCGGTGTCGCTGCCGACGCCGCCGTTTGTGCAGCGCATCGATGTTGGCACCGCGCTGGAAATGGAAGCGGCGGTGCAGAATGGCGTGCAACAGCAGCATATTTTCATCGGCTGCGCCGCCGTTGCCGACTACCGCGCAGCGATTGTCGCCGACGAGAAAATCAAAAAACAAGGTGATGAATTAACAATAAAAATGGTCAAAAACCCGGACATCGTCGCCGGGGTGGCCGCACTAAAAAATCACCGCCCGTACGTTGTTGGATTTGCCGCCGAAACAAATAATGTGGAAGAATACGCCCGGCAAAAACGTGCCCGCAAAAATCTCGACCTGATTTGCGCCAATGATGTTTCTCAGCCAAATCAAGGTTTTAATAGCGATAACAACGCATTACACCTTTTCTGGCAGGATGGGGATAAGCGCTTACCACTTGAGCGCAAGGAATTCCTGGGCCAATTATTACTCGACGAGATCGTTACCCGTTATGATGAAAAAAATCGACGTTAAGATTCTGGACCCGCGTGTTGGCAAGCAATTTCCGTTGCCAACCTATGCCACCTCCGGCTCAGCCGGACTTGACCTGCGTGCCTGTCTTGACGACGCCGTAGAGCTGGCGCCGGGCGCAACCACCCTGCTGCCGACTGGCCTTGCGATTCATATCGCCGATCCGTCTCTGGCGGCGGTGATTCTGCCGCGTTCCGGCCTGGGCCATAAACATGGCGTCGTGCTGGGCAACCTGGTCGGACTTATCGACTCCGACTACCAGGGCCAGCTGATGGTGTCCGTCTGGAACCGCGGCCAGCAGAGCTTTACTATCGAGCCGGGCGAGCGCATCGCGCAGATGGTCTTTGTGCCGGTGGTACAGGCGGAGTTTAATCTGGTGGAAGAATTTGACGCCACCGACCGCGGCGAAGGCGGATTCGGCCACTCAGGGCGCAAATAAGCCCGGCTATACGGAACCCGCATCCCAAAGCGCATAATGCAATAACATCACCGCAAACTAAGGTTTGCGGTCGCTTTGTGGATGCCTGCCTGACAAGTGCTTATTTTCAGGGGTATTTTAAAACATGGCAGAAAAACAAACTGCGAAAAGGAATCGTCGCGAAGAAATACTTCAGTCTCTGGCGCTGATGCTTGAATCCAGCGATGGTAGTCAACGTATTACCACGGCGAAACTGGCGGCCTCCGTCGGTGTTTCCGAAGCGGCGTTATACCGTCATTTTCCCAGTAAAACCCGCATGTTTGACAGCCTGATCGAGTTCATTGAAGACAGTCTGATTACGCGCATCAATTTGATTTTGAAAGATGAAAAGGACACCACGGCTCGTCTGCGCCTGATTGTTCTGCTGATTCTTGGGTTTGGCGAGCGTAATCCTGGGCTGACGCGTATCCTCACCGGCCACGCCTTAATGTTCGAACAGGACCGTCTGCAGGGTCGTATCAACCAGCTATTTGAACGTATCGAAGTTCAATTGCGTCAGGTGATGCGTGAAAAGAAAATGCGTGAGGGAGAAGGCTACACCCTCGACGAGACGCTACTGGCAAGCCAGCTGCTGGCATTTTGCGAAGGCATGCTGTCGCGTTTTGTGCGTAGCGAGTTCAAGTACCGCCCTACGGATGATTTCGATGCCCGCTGGCCGCTGGTCGCCGCGCAACTGCAATAAATCTCAATATGCAGCCGCAAGGCTGCATGACTCATGCATTCACCTTCTTAGCGTGCTCTGGCTATACCGGCAGCCAGGCTGCCGGTTTCTGCATCAGACGCCGTAGGCTTCGCGGTAAGCGCGTACCGATGCCAAATGCTCAGCCATCTCAGGCTTTTCTTCCAGATAGGCGATAAGATCTTTCAGAGTGACGATAGAAATCACTTTGCAGCCATAATCACGTTCCACTTCCTGAATCGCAGAGATCTCGCCGCGGCCGCGTTCCTGGCGGTCAAGCGAGATCAGCACGCCGGCCAACTCAGCGCCATTAGCCTGAATAATTTCCATTGATTCACGAATTGCGGTACCGGCGGTAATCACGTCGTCCACCAGCATCACGCGGCCCTGTAGCGGGCTACCGACCAGGTTGCCGCCTTCACCGTGGGTCTTCGCTTCTTTACGGTTGAAGCAGTAAGGCAGGTCACGGTCATGATGCTCAGCCAGCGCGACGGCGGTGGTGGTGGCGATAGGGATGCCTTTATAGGCCGGGCCGAACAGCAGGTCGAACTCGATCCCGGAATCCACCAGCGCCTCGGCGTAGAAACGGCCCAGCAGAGCCAGATCGCGCCCGGTATTAAACAGGCCGGCGTTGAAGAAATAGGGGCTCTTACGCCCGGATTTCAGCGTAAATTCGCCAAACTTAAGAACCTGCTTGCTAAGCGCAAACTCAATAAACTGGCGCTGATACGGCTTCATGGATTCGCTCCTTTTAGTACTGTCATCATTGTCGGACTACGCGCCCTATCCTTCGCAGGTGTAATGAGGGATAAAGCGCAAAAAAAAGGCGACTTCTCAGTCGCCTTAATCATTAATTTTCTAACGCCGCTTTCTGCGTCGCAATAATGGATTCGATTCCCCCTCGCGCTAACGCCAGGAGAGTGAGAAGTTCTTCATGGGTGAACGGCTCGCCTTCCGCCGTGCCCTGCACCTCAATGATGCGACCGTCTTCGGTCATTACCACATTCATATCGGTTTCCGCGGCGGAATCTTCCACGTACTCCAGATCGCAAATGGCTTCGCCATTAACGATACCCACGGAAACGGCGGCCACCATTCCCTTCATTGGGTTGGTTTTGAGTTTACCGGCAGCAACCAGCTTGTTCAGCGCATCGGCCAGCGCAACGCAGGCGCCGGTAATGGACGCGGTACGGGTACCGCCATCGGCCTGCAGCACGTCGCAATCGAGCGTAATGGTGAACTCGCCCAGCGCTTTCAGATCCACCGCGGCGCGCAGCGCGCGGGCAATCAAACGCTGAATTTCCATCGTGCGGCCGCCCTGTTTGCCTTTAGCGGCTTCGCGAGCGTTACGGGTATGGGTGGAGCGCGGCAGCATGCCATATTCGGCGGTGATCCAGCCCTGGCCCTGACCTTTCAGGAAGCGCGGTACGCCTTCGTCGATGGAGGCAGTGCACAGCACTTTGGTGTCGCCAAATTCGACCAGCACGGAGCCTTCAGCATGTTTTGTATAGTTACGGGTCAGGGTTACTGGACGCACCTGATTAGCGCTACGGCCTGCTGGACGCATGATTACTCTCCGGCTTGAAACGAATGTGGCTGCGCATTATACACAAATTCGACCAAGTTGCATCGCGACGACGCACGCCTGCCGATGCGGATAATGCGCGCTTATTCCTATCCTGAAAGAGCCTCGAAAGCTATAATCCTCCCCACTCTCCTTAAAAAACAGGAACGTCTATGATCCGCAGTATGACCGCCTATGCCCGGCGTGAAATCAAGGGTGACTGGGGTAGCGCCGCGTGGGAACTGCGCTCGGTAAACCAACGCTATCTGGAAACCTACTTCCGCCTGCCGGAGCAGTTCCGGAGCCTGGAACCCGTGGTTCGCGAGCGCATCCGCTCTCGTCTGACTCGCGGCAAAATCGAATGCACCCTGCGTTTTGAACAGGATCCCAGCGCCCAGGGTGAATTGATCCTCAATGAGAACCTGGCGAAGCAGCTAGTAAACGCTGCTAACTGGGTAAAAATGCAGAGCGATGAAGGCGAGATCAACCCGGTTGATATCCTGCGCTGGCCTGGAGTGATGGCGGCGCAAGAACAGGACCTTGATGCGATTGCCGCTGAAATCCTCAACGCCCTGAACGGCGCGCTGGACGACTTTATCGTCGCCCGTGAAACCGAAGGTCAGGCACTGAAAACGCTGATCGAACAACGCCTGGAAGGCGTCAGCGCCGAAGTCAGCAAAGTCCGCGCCCATATGCCGGAAATCCTGCAGTGGCAGCGCGAGCGCCTGGTCGCCAAGCTTGAAGACGCCGAAGTGCAGCTGGAAAACAACCGTCTCGAGCAAGAGCTGGTGTTGATGGCTCAGCGTATCGACGTCGCCGAAGAGCTCGATCGCCTGGAAGCGCACGTTAAAGAGACCTACAACATTCTGAAGAAGAAAGAAGCCGTGGGTCGCCGCCTCGACTTCATGATGCAGGAGTTCAACCGCGAGTCGAATACTCTGGCGTCAAAATCCATCAATGCCGACGTGACCAATTCAGCGATCGAGCTGAAGGTGCTGATCGAGCAGATGCGCGAGCAGATTCAGAATATCGAGTAATGTCCTCTCCTGCTGGCTCGCCTTACGGGCCAGCATTATTTTTTCTTATCACTTTTAAAAAAGAAAAATATACATAACCCCATATCAGGGGACTACTCCTTCATTTTTGCATTAGATTTTTTCATGTAAATGAGCTCGCTTTAGAAAAACTCAATCGTGATCTGCCGCACAAATCGCTACCCTTTGCCCATCATTGTGGGGGATTTATGCTGCTTCATGTTCTTTATCTGATTGGTATTACGGCGGAAGCGATGACTGGCGCTTTAGCAGCCGGGCGTCGCCGTATGGACACCTTTGGGGTGATTATTATCGCCACCGCTACCGCACTCGGCGGGGGTTCTGTACGCGATATCCTTCTCGGCCATTATCCGCTCGGTTGGGTGAAGCATCCGGAATACGTCATTATTGTGGCGGTTGCCGCCGTCCTCACCACCATCGCTGCGCCGGTGATGCCGCACCTGCGCCGCCTGTTCCTGGTGCTGGATGCCCTGGGCCTGATCGTGTTCTCGATTATCGGCGCGCAAATCGCGCTGGATATGGGTGAAGGGCCGATAATCGCGTCTATTGCCGCCGTGATCACCGGCGTCTTTGGCGGCGTGCTGCGCGATATGTTCTGTAAGCGTATCCCGCTGGTGTTTCAGAAAGAACTGTACGCGGGCATCTCTTTTGCCGCCGCGGTGCTCTATATCGCGTTGCAGCACTACGTCAGCAGCCATGACGTAGTGGTCATCGCCACGCTGCTCTTCGGCTTTACCGCGCGTATGCTCGCCCTGCGCTGGAAGCTCGGCCTGCCGGTCTTCTACTACAAGCACGACGCTCATTGATTCCTCAGAATCCCGGAATACGTTGCCCGCTGAGCCACTGCGCCAGCGCGGCAATATCCGGGTTTTGCAAAAAGGTGACCAGCTGGCGCGCCCTTTCCTGCCCCACTCCCGGTAATCGCCGCCACTGAGACTCATTGCGTTCCCGCAGTTGCTGCCAGTTTTCTGCCGCAACGCTCGCCTGCGCGGCCTGAGGTATCGGTACCCCTAGCGCCAGCACCCAACGAATAAACGGCTGCTCGCGAGCCAAATTGAACTGATGCCACAACCGCAGGCCACGCTTGCTGGTAATGCCTGGCACGCTCTGTAGTTGTTCAGGCGTCAAGGCCAGCCATGAGAAAAGATGTGTCATGCGGCGATCGTCCATTAGCGTGCGCCAAAGCGCCTCTCCTGCGCCCGCAATATCCAGAACCGGCTTAGACGATAGCCAGACCAGCCGGGAGCGCAACTGCCCGGCACATTCGGTCGTCGCAAAATAACAGGTTAAGGAATGAAAGCGAGGCGAAGGCAACTGTGGCGCATCTCTCTGGCTGGCCCGCCAGACCACGCTATCCAGACGCGGGATCCCCTGTCCGGCCAGGCTTATCAGTACCTGGTCCCCGGCGACAATGTCTAACCGCCGCCAGCGGGCCACCGAGCCAATATTGACCCGACGCACCAGCTTATCGTCCAGTTTTACCGGTTCGAGATGCGCCACAACGGCTATCTTGCCGCTGCGCCCGACAGTGAACTGGATTGTGGTCACTTCCGCCACCTGCGAAAACGGCTGATATTTCCAGGCCGCCAGCCAGTGCCCCTGCCCTGGAAGCCAACTGCTCCCGGCAGGTTCTTTTTCTGCACGGATCACAATGCCATCGGTGACAAAGGGCAGCGGCGAGGTGAACCATCGCTCGCGCCAGACGGCGGTCTCCTGCCAGTCTTTCACCGAATGGGAATAGCGCTGCGCCAGAGGAAACCCACCGTCAGCAAGCAGCGCCAGACGGGTAGACATCCGGGCCGGACCGTCGGGCCAGGCCCAGATAAACACCCCCAGCGTGTTCAGCGTCGCCGATGGCGCTTTGCGCATCAGTATCCCGGCGACTTTCGCCCGTGAGTTCATACCGCCCGCCTGTTTTTGTAGATGCCCCTCTTGCAGCTGAAAAATCTCGCCCTGTAGCACGCTATTTGCCAGCGCTCCTGCGGTAGTTTGCGGTACGCCGGGGATCTGGCGCACTTTTGCCGTCCAGTCTTCCCCCGCCAGACCGTCGCCGCGGCTAATCGCCTGTATTAACCTCCCCCCGCGATAAACCAGCGTCACCGCCACACCGTCGACTTTCGGTTGTACCCACAGGTCGGTTTTATCGCGCATCCAGCGGCCAACGCTCGTGGCATCGGGCAGTTTGCGCACGCCGGTATGCGCGATAGGATGCTTGACTTCGCCGCGTGGCGGCGGCAGATCGTCTTCAGGCGGCGCCTTCTCACCGAAGCAGCGCCGCCACTGCGCCAACCGGGCCGAGAGCATGTCGTAGACCTCGTCGCTGACCCCGCTGCTGCCCTGCTGCCAGTAGGCCGCTTTCCAGCCGGCAATTTGCCGACTGAGGTGGCCTATCTCCTGCTCCGCGCGTTGCAAAGACCACGCCGGGCAGGCCGCCATTGGGCTTGCCGCCGCCATCCATAACGCTGCCGCTATCAGCCATCTGCGCATGTTTACCTCCTTGTTCTACCTTGCGGCATCGTGCGCTAAAGACCGGAGCCGCGGCGACAGGCAAATCATCACGCTGCGAGCGGCTTTCCAGAATTTACGCATGGTTGCTGCAACCGCTTAAGAAATCAGGAAAGCGGCAGGCAAAATGAAAGAAACAGCGGCAAAAAGTGTGACAATGACTGCCTCACGCGGCGGCGGCGTGTATAATAGGCTCGTATGTAGGATCTCTTTCGACAATCACATACAAAAGACACTCATGGCTCAAGGCACGCTTTATATTGTTTCCGCCCCTAGCGGCGCGGGTAAATCCAGCCTGATTCAGGCTTTATTGAAAACCCAACCGTTGTACGACTCCCAGGTTTCTGTGTCGCATACCACGCGCAATCCGCGCCCGGGTGAAGTTCACGGTGAACACTATTTCTTTGTCGATCATGATAAATTCAGGTCGATGATTAGCGAAGACGCTTTCCTTGAGCACGCTGAGGTTTTTGGCAACTATTACGGTACCTCTCGTGAAGCTATTGAGCAGGTTCTGGCGACCGGCGTCGATGTTTTCCTCGATATCGACTGGCAGGGCGCCCAGCAAATTCGTAATAAAATGCCCGGCGCGCGCAGTATCTTTATTCTGCCGCCGTCAAAAGACGAGCTTGACCGCCGCCTGCGCGGCCGCGGTCAGGACAGCGAGGAAGTCATCGCAAAACGTATGGCGCAGGCAGTTGCAGAAATGAGCCATTACGCGGAATATGATTACCTTATTGTGAATGATGATTTTGATACCGCTTTAGGCGATCTGAAAAACATTATCCGCGCTGAACGTCTGCGCATGAGCCGCCAAAAGCAGCGACATGGCGCTTTAATCACCAAACTATTGGCAGACTGAACCCACATTCAGTATCATGCCCAGTCATTTCTTCACCTGTGGAGCATTTTAAGTATGGCACGCGTAACTGTTCAGGACGCTGTAGAGAAAATTGGTAACCGTTTTGACCTGGTACTGGTCGCCGCGCGTCGCGCTCGTCAGATGCAGGTAGGCGGAAAGGATCCGCTGGTACCGGAAGAAAACGATAAAACCACCGTTATCGCACTGCGCGAAATCGAAGAAGGTCTGATCAACAACCAGATCCTTGACGTACGTGAGCGCCAGGAACAGCAAGAGCAGGAAGCCGCTGAATTACAAGCCGTTACCGCGATTGCTGAAGGTCGTCGTTAATCACACAGCGGGTCGCCCTTGTATCTGTTTGAAAGCCTGAATCAGCTGATTCAAAACTACCTGCCGGAAGAGCAAATCAAGCGCCTTCGGCAGGCGTATCTCGTTGCACGTGACGCTCACGAGGGTCAGACACGTTCAAGCGGTGAACCCTATATCACGCACCCGGTAGCGGTGGCCTGTATTCTGGCCGAGATGAAACTCGACTACGAAACGCTGATGGCCGCGCTGCTGCATGATGTGATTGAAGATACCCCTGCAACCTACCAGGACATGGAACAGCTTTTTGGTAAAAGCGTCGCCGAACTGGTAGAGGGGGTGTCGAAACTTGATAAGCTCAAGTTCCGCGATAAGAAAGAGGCGCAGGCCGAAAACTTTCGCAAAATGATCATGGCGATGGTGCAGGATATCCGCGTCATCCTCATCAAACTTGCCGACCGCACCCACAATATGCGCACCCTGGGCTCGCTACGCCCGGATAAACGCCGCCGCATCGCCCGCGAAACGCTGGAAATTTATAGCCCGCTGGCGCACCGTTTAGGTATCCATCACATCAAAACCGAGCTCGAAGAGTTGGGCTTTGAAGCGCTGTACCCTAACCGCTACCGCGTCATCAAAGAAGTGGTTAAAGCAGCGCGCGGTAATCGTAAAGAGATGATTCAAAAGATCCTCTCTGAAATCGAAGGGCGTTTACAGGAAGCGGGGATCCCCTGCCGCGTCAGCGGTCGCGAAAAGCATCTGTACTCCATTTACTGCAAAATGGTGCTTAAAGAGCAGCGTTTTCACTCGATCATGGATATTTACGCCTTCCGCGTTATTGTTCACGATCCCGATATCTGCTATCGCGTGCTGGGCCAGATGCACAGCCTCTACAAGCCGCGTCCCGGTCGTTTCAAAGATTACATCGCCATTCCAAAAGCGAACGGCTATCAATCTTTGCACACCTCGATGATTGGCCCCCACGGCGTCCCGGTCGAGGTACAAATCCGTACCGAAGATATGGACCAGATGGCGGAAATGGGGGTTGCGGCGCACTGGGCTTATAAAGAGCACGGCGGCGAAAGCAGCACGACCGCGCAAATCCGCGCTCAGCGCTGGATGCAAAGCCTGCTGGAACTGCAGCAGAGCGCCGGTAGCTCGTTTGAATTTATCGAGAGCGTTAAATCCGATCTGTTCCCGGATGAGATTTACGTTTTCACCCCGGAAGGGCGCATTGTCGAACTGCCTGCCGGCGCCACGCCGGTGGACTTCGCCTACGCGGTGCATACCGATATCGGCCATGCCTGCGTCGGCGCGCGCGTCGACCGTCAGCCCTATCCGCTGTCGCAACCACTCTCCAGCGGCCAGACTGTCGAAATCATTACCGCGCCGGGCGCACGCCCGAATGCCGCATGGCTGAACTTTGTCGTCAGCTCAAAAGCGCGCGCCAAGATCCGCCAACTGCTGAAGAACCTTAAGCGCGACGATTCGGTCAGCCTTGGCCGCCGGCTGCTTAACCACGCGTTAGGCGGCAGCCGCAAGCTGGCAGAGATCCCGCCAGAGAACATCCAGCGCGAACTTGACCGCATGAAGCTGGCCACGCTTGACGATCTGCTGGCGGAAATCGGTCTCGGTAACGCAATGAGCGTGGTGGTGGCGAAAAACCTGCAGCAGGGCGAAGCCTCTGCCGCACCGGTGCCGGCCAACGCGTCGAATCACGGCCATCTGCCGATCAAGGGCGCCGATGGCGTGCTGATTACTTTCGCCAAGTGCTGTCGTCCGATTCCGGGGGATCCGATCATCGCCCACGTCAGCCCAGGCAAAGGGTTGGTTATCCACCATGAATCCTGTCGTAACATCCGCGGCTACCAGAAAGAGCCTGAGAAGTTTATGGCGGTTGAATGGGATAAAGAAACTGCGCAGGAATTTATCGCCGAAATTAAGGTGGATATGTTCAACCACCAGGGCGCGCTGGCTAACCTGACGGCCGCAATCAACACCGCGTCTTCCAATATTCAGAGCCTGAATACGGAAGAAAAAGATGGCCGCGTTTACAGCGCCTTTATCCGCCTGACCGCGCGCGATCGCGTGCATCTGGCGAATATCATGCGCAAAATTCGCGTCATGCCGGACGTGATTAAAGTCACTCGTAACCGAAATTAGCTTTTACAAAAATCGAATCCCCAGGAAGGTACTGAAGTACGTGACTGGGGTGAGTGAGTGCAGCTAACGCCGAGGCAGTTCGAAGGATTAAGTAGAATGAATTCACAGCGTTATGCGCGTATCTGCGAGATGCTCGCCAGGCGTCAGCCTGATCTGACGGTCTGCATGGAGCAGGTCCATAAACCCCATAACGTCTCTGCGGTCATCCGCACCGCAGACGCCATCGGCGTACACGAAGTACACGCCATCTGGCCTGGCAGCCGTATGCGCACCATGGCCTCTGCCGCCGCCGGCAGCAATAGTTGGGTGCAGGTGAAAACACACCGCACTATCGGCGATGCCGTCAGCCACTTAAAAGGCCGGGGCATGCAAATCCTCGCGACGCACCTTTCCGACAAAGCCATCGATTTTCGCGAAATCGACTATACGCGCCCGACCTGTATCCTGATGGGTCAGGAGAAAACCGGCATCACCCAGGAAGCGCTGGCGCTGGCAGACCAGGACATCATTATCCCTATGGTCGGTATGGTGCAGTCGCTGAACGTCTCCGTCGCCTCCGCGCTGATCCTTTACGAAGCGCAGCGTCAGCGGCAGAACGCTGGAATGTACCAACGCGCCAATAGCATGCTGCCGCCTGAAGAGCAGCAGCGGCTGCTATTTGAAGGCGGTTACCCGGTGCTGGCGCGCGTCGCCAGGCAAAAAGGTCTGCCTTATCCCCACGTCAACGAGCAGGGTGAAGTCGAAGCCGATGCCTCGTGGTGGGCAACGATGCAGGCGGCGAGGTAAATCCAATGTCAGGCCGCCTGTTAGATGCCGTCCCGCTCAACTCGCTGACCGGCGTTGGCGCCGCACAGAGCAGCAAACTGGCGAAAATCGGTCTGCATACGGTTCAGGACCTGCTACTTCACCTGCCGCTACGCTATGAAGACCGAACCCACCTGTATCAAATCGGCGAACTGCTGCCGGGCGTCTACGCAACCGTAGAGGGTGAAGTGCTCAACAGCAATATCACCTTCGGCGGCCGCCGGATGATGACCTGTCAGATCAGCGACGGCTCCGGCATCCTGACCATGCGTTTTTTCAACTTCAACGCGGCGATGAAAAACAGCCTGGCGACCGGTCGTCGCGTGCTGGCCTACGGCGAAGCTAAACGCGGCAAGTTTGGCGCCGAGATGATCCACCCGGAATATCGCGTACAGGGTGATATGAGTACCCCGGAGCTGCAGGAAACCCTCACTCCGGTCTACCCAACCACTGAAGGCATTAAGCAGGCGACGCTGCGCAAACTCACCGATCAGGCGCTTGAGCTGCTGGAAACCTGCGCGATTAGCGAACTGCTGCCGCCGGAGCTGGCGCAGGGGATGATGAGCCTGCCGGAGGCGCTGCGTACGCTGCACCGCCCGCCGCCGTCGCTACAGCTCAGCGAGCTGGAGAGCGGTAAACATCCGGCACAGCAGCGTCTTATCCTGGAAGAGTTGCTGGCGCATAATCTCAGCATGCTGGCGCTTCGCGC
>ENA-OWZJ01000033-OWZJ01000033.1-human-gut-metagenome-genome-assembly--contig:-NODE-33-length-48787-cov-84.1793_pt1 | contig 48787 bp, 43 predicted proteins | sample MGYA00249760_ERZ652106 | MGnify/ENA primary metagenome ERZ652106 (study PRJEB26925, sample SAMN05827102) | human gut metagenome | biome: ENVO:2100002; feature: ENVO:00000062; material: ENVO:00002003...
CAAACTCTTCAATTTAAGTTTGATGCTCGTGAATTAAACTTCGTAATGAATTACGTATGTTCACTCAGAGACTTGGTATTCATTTTTCGTCCGAGGACGTTAAGAATCCATGTCACTTTGAGTGCCCACACAGATTGTCTGATAAATTGTTAAAGAGCAGTTGCAACGCGGCTTTCAGCTCACCGTTGCGAGGTCACGTATATTACGTTTTCCTCATTCAGAGTCAAGCGTTTATTTTCACTTTTCTCTGTCGGTTTTCAGCGTTGTTATTTACCGCTGAAACCCTGCTGACCCGGCGGCTTGCTTGCCGTTGTTCCGTGTCAGTGGAGGCGCATTATAGGGAGTTCTGAGACGTTGACAAGCCCTGTTTTCAAAAAACTTTTCAACCGTCTCTTTTTTCACCAAAGGCGGTGTCAAAACCGTAAAAAATCGCCCTTTTGCTGTTTTAACCACCGAAACAAGCCGCCAGGTGGCATACTGATGAAGTAGAAAAGAGAAAGGAACGGCATTTATGTCTATAAGCGCACAGCAGCTGGCGGCACAAAAAAACATCTCCTGGGTCATCGCGGAGAAGATCGCCCAAAAAATTCTCACCGGCGAATATCCGCCAGAGAGCATTCTTCCTGGTGAAATGGAACTGGGCGAACAGTTTGGCGTGAGCCGGACGGCAGTACGAGAAGCGGTAAAAACGCTGGCAGCTAAAGGCATGCTGCTTCCGCGCCCGCGTATCGGAACTCGCGTTCTGGCACGCAGCAGCTGGAACTTTCTGGATAAAGAGCTGCTTGCCTGGTGGCTGACGGAAGATAATTTTGCCGAGGTGGTTAGCCATTTTCTGGTGATGCGTAGCAGCCTGGAGCCTCAGGCCTGTTTTCTGGCGGCGATAAACGGCACCTCCGAGCAGAAAGCGCAGCTCAATACGCTAATGGAAGAAATGATCGAGCTGAAAAGACATTTTATCCGCGAACGCTGGATTGAAGTCGATATGGCCTGGCATGAACATATTTATGCGATGAGCGGCAACCCGTTTCTCACCTCTTTCGCGTCGTTATTCCATTCGGTATATCAGACCTATTTCACCTCGATTACGCAAAATGAAGTCGTTAAACTCGATCTACACCAGGCTATTGTTGACGCCATTCAGGAAAGCGACGGTCCACGCGCGCAGCTTGCCTGCCAGACATTATTGAACACCCCAAACCACACAGGTAAATAAAGAAGGAAATGGCATGACCGGGAAGAAAGGGCTGAGTATGGCCGGACTGCCATGGATTGCGGCCATGGCTTTCTTTATGCAGGCGCTGGACGCCACTATTCTTAATACCGCGCTTCCCGCGATTGCGCATAGCCTCGGTCACTCCCCGCTGGCGATGCAATCCGCCATTATCAGCTACACCCTGACGGTAGCGATGCTGATTCCGGTGAGCGGCTGGTTGGCCGATCGCTTTGGCACCCGCAAGGTCTTTATCGTTGCCGTTAGCCTGTTTACCCTGGGCTCCCTCGCCTGCGCGCTTTCCACTTCGCTTCCCGAATTGGTTGTCTTCCGCGTCATCCAGGGGATCGGCGGCGCAATGATGATGCCGGTTGCGCGCCTGGCGCTGTTACGCGCCTATCCGCGTAGCGAACTGCTGCCGGTACTCAACTTCGTTACCATGCCCGGACTGGTCGGCCCCATCCTCGGCCCTGTACTCGGCGGCGTGTTAGTCACCTGGGCCAGTTGGCACTGGATTTTCTTGATTAACATCCCGATTGGCATCATCGGCATTCTCTACGCCCGCAAATATATGCCGGACTTCACCACGCCCCGCCGTCGTTTCGACACCAGCGGTTTTGTGCTTTTTGGTTTAAGCCTGGTGCTGTTCTCCAGCGGTATTGAGCTCTTTGGCGAGAAAATCGTCGCCAGCTGGATAGCGCTGGCCGTCATCGCCCTGAGCGTCGTGCTCATGCTGGCCTATATTCGGCATGCTCGTCGCCATCCCACTCCGCTGATTTCGCTCTCTCTATTTAAGACCCATACCTTCTCTGTCGGGATCGCCGGTAACCTGGCGACACGGTTAGGTACCGGCTGCGTGCCGTTCCTGATGCCGCTGATGCTACAAGTCGGTTTCGGCTACCCGGCCATTATCGCCGGCTGCATGATTGCGCCGACGGCCATCGGCTCGATAATCGCCAAGTCGACCGTCACGCAGATCCTGCGCTGGTTTGGTTATCGCAAAACGTTGGTGGGAGTCACCATCTTTATTGGTTTGATGATCGCGCAGTTTGCGCTGCAGTCGCCGGGAATGCCGCTGTGGCTGCTACTACTGCCGCTATTTGTACTGGGGATGGCGATGTCCACGCAGTTCACCTCGATGAACACCATTACGCTTGCTGATTTAACCGATGACAATGCCAGTAGCGGCAACAGCCTGCTCGCGGTAACCCAGCAGCTGTCGATTAGCCTTGGCGTAGCCATTAGCGCGGCGGTTCTGCGTTTTTATGAAGGGTTTGATAACGCCAGTACCATCGAACAATTCCACTATACCTTTATCACGATGGGTGCGATCACCGTGGTGTCAGCGTTGATGTTTATGCTGCTCAGAGCCAAAGATGGCCGCAACCTGATAACGGAGCGGCACAAGCACTAAGCTGAACCGCGAATCACCAGCTCTGGAGTGAGCTGCACGCGCTGCTGTTTTTGCCCGGGATCCGCCATGCGGTGAATCAGCACATCGATAGCGAGCTCTCCCAGTTCATCTTTAGGTTGATGAATGGTGGTGAGCGGCGGGGTCATATAGCGCGCCAGTTCAATATCGTCATACCCCACCAGCGCCATATCCTGCGGAATATGCAACCCGGACTGATACAGCGCCTGATACGCGCCGACCGCCATCGCATCATTACCGACAAAGACCGCCTGCGGCCGTGGCGTTAACGCCAGCAGTTGCTGCATCGCAGTAAAACCGCCGCCAAATTCAAAATCGCTGGTAATGACATAACCTTCGGCGACATCCAGCCCGGCGCGCGCCATCGCCGCATGATAGCCCTCCAGCCGCAGTCGCGACGGCGTTTTATCCAGCGGCCCGGCAATGCAGGCAATACGGGTATGACCGCGATCGATCAGATACTGGGTCGCCATATCGCCACCAAGCAACGAATTATCCTGAATCAGATCGCTGTCGCCGTCGAACGGCGCCCAATCCATCATCACCGTCGGCACCGACGGATAACGCTGCATGATCTCCTGGGAAGGTTGATGCGTTTCGGTGCACAGCAGCAGCAGACCATCGACGCGTTTTTGCATCAGCGTTTCCAGATTGCGGTTCATCCGCTGCTCATCGCCTTCGGTATTACATAGCACCAGGCTGTAGCCGCGCTCGAAACAGCTGCGTTCCACGCCGCGCACCAGCTCCGAATAGAACGGGTTAGTACTGGCGGTGATCAGCATGCCGATGGTTCGCGTCTGATTTAACTTGAGGCTGCGCGCCAGCGCCGAAGGCGCGTAGTTAAGACTTTTGATCGCCGCATCAACTTTGGCGGTAATCGCCTCGCTGACAAAGCGGTCTTTATTAATGACGTGAGAAACGGTCGAGGTGGAAACGCCCGCGACGCGGGCCACATCCTTCATGGTAGCCAAGCATTACCCCTGTTGACGCAAGAATTCGTCGATCTCTTTGCGCCACGGCACAGACGGTTGCGCCCCCTTACGGGTGACGGCAATCGCGGCGGCGGCATGGGCAAAACGGATGGCGTCTGACACTTCACGGCCTTCCAGCAGCGCGGTGACAAATGCGCCATTAAAAGTGTCGCCAGCGGCAATCGTATCGATGGCCTGAACTTTAAATCCTGGAACCCGGCGGCTTTCGCCCTCGCAGCTTAACCAAACGCCGCGGCTGCCGAGAGTAATCATCACCGTACCAATTCCCTTCGCATGAAGCGCACTGGCGGCTTTCGCGGCATCGTCGTCGCTCTCAACGCGAATACCGGTCAGCTTTTCCGCTTCGGTTTCATTCGGCGTAATAACATCCACCAGCGCCAATAGCTCATCCGAAAGTTCACGCGCCGGTGCGGGATTGAGTACCACCGTCGTCTGATGCTGATGAGCGATTTTCGCGGCAGCCATCACGCTCTCCAGCGGCGACTCCAGCTGCATTAACAATGCCTGCGCGTTGGCGATACGTTCTTTCTCCGCCTCTACCTGAGAAACCGATAGCGCTGCATTAGCGCCGGCATGAATACCGATGACATTCTCACCTTCCGCGTTAACGAAAATTAACGCGACGCCAGTAGATTCGCCAGCAACGGTACGCACCGGCGCCACGTCGATGTTATCGCTCGCGAGCTGGCGGCGGACGCGTTCGCCAATGTCGTCATCGCCGGTACAGGCGATGAAGGCAATATCCGCGCCGCTACGCCCGGCAGCCACCGCCTGGTTAGCGCCTTTACCGCCGAACGCGACCTGATAGTGGTTTCCGGTGACGGTCTCACCTGGAGTAGGGAAGGATTCAAGGTTAAGAATGTGATCGGCATTGATGCTGCCAAGGACGACAAGTTTGCCTGCGGTTTTCATCATCTTTATTCCCGGGAAAGCGCGCCACCGGACTCCGGTGGCGCATGCCCTGCTTTTCTTTTTATGTTGTCCCTCGGGCCGTTGCCGGCCCGAATCGCATTTTACTGCTTAATGACCAGTTTCAGCTCAACCGGATAGCTGGCATCCACTTTTTCGCCCTTCAGCACTTTATCAGCGGTTTCGACGCCTTTAACGCCGATCTGCTCCGGCAACTGGGCGATAGTCGCTGCCAGTTTGCCACTATTTACTGCTTTTTCGCCATCCGGAGTACCGTCAAATCCAACCACCATCACATCAGATTTTCCTGCAGTCTGCAGCGCACGCAGCGCGCCCAGCGCCATTTCGTCGTTCTGCGCAAACACCGCCTGCACGTCCGGATGCGCCGTCAGCAGGTTCTGCATCACGTTCAGACCTTTAGTACGGTCGAAGTCAGCGGGCTGGCTGGCCAGTACGTTGAACTTATGCGCCGCCACGGCCTGTTTGAAACCTTCGCCACGCTCGCGCGCCGCAGAGGTACCAGCAATACCTTGCAGCTCAATCACTTTCGCGCTTTCGCCGACTTTCTTCGCGATATAGTCGCCGGCCATTTTACCGCCCAGCACGTTATCGGAAGCAATATGGCTCACCACATCACCTTTAGAAGCCTGGCGGTCAAGGGTAATGACCGGGATTTTAGCCTGGTTCGCCATCTTCACCGCATTGCCGACAGCATCGGAGTCGGTTGGGTTAATCAGCAGCAGCTTAGCGCCACGCACCGTTAAGTCCTGTACGTTCGCCAGCTCTTTTGCCGGGTTATTCTGAGAATCCAGCACCACCAGGTTGTAACCCAGCTTATCGGCTTCTTTCTGCGCGCCGTCTTTCAGAGAAACGAAGAACGGGTTATTCAGGGTAGAGATAACCAGTGCGATGGTATCTTTCGCCATCGCGTTTGCGCTAACGGTCGCGCTTAGAGCAACAGCAGAGACCAGGGTCGCCAGTTTTTTCATATTCATAGTTAAGATGTCCTGTAGAGTTCTCAGTTACTGCTTTTTGTTATCTACCAGTACCGCCAGCAAAATCACCACCGCTTTGACGATCATCTGGTAATAGGAAGAAACGCCTAAAAGGTTCAGACCATTATTCAGGAAGCCAAGGATCAGCGCGCCAATCAGCGTGCCGACGATACGACCTTTACCACCGGCCAGGCTAGTGCCGCCAAGTACGACCGCTGCGATCGCGTCTAATTCATAGCCCGTCCCCGCCGTCGGCTGCGCAGAGGAAAGACGCGCCACTTCGATGATCCCGGCCAGTGAAGCCAACATTCCGCATAACGCATAGACGATGATTTTCACTCTATTTACGCTGATGCCGGAAAGCCGCGTCGCCGCTTCATTACCGCCCAGGGCATAAATATAACGACCCAGGCGAGTATGGTGCAGCATGTACCAGGCCGCCAGGAAGACAATCGCCATAATCCATACCGGCGTAGGGATCCCCAGCGGGCGTCCGATACCGAACCAGCCGAACAGATCGGCGTTATCGCTAAAGCCGGTGTTGATCGGGCTGCCGTTGGTGTAAACCATCGTCACGCCGCGCAGCAGCAGCATCATTACCAAAGTGGCGATAAACGCCTGCACACGCCCTTTCGCGACAATCACCCCGGTCACCGCGCCAATAGCCGCACCGAGCGCCAGAGCGGCGGCAACGGCCACCAGCGCATTCACTTCGATACCGACGATAGACGCCGCGACGGCGCCGGTCAACGCCAACAGAGAACCGACGGACAGATCGATCCCCGATGTCAGAATGACCAGCGTCATCCCGACCGCCATGATGGCGTTAACGGAAGTCTGCTGCAGAATATTGAACAGGTTATTGACGGTAAAAAAGTTGGGGCTCATGGTCGAAACGATCGCGATCAGCACCAGCAGGGCGATCAGCGATTTTTGCTCCATCAGCCACGCTTTAGTGAAATAGCGGCGACCAGTAACAGCCTGGGTAGTCATCTTTTTTACTCCTGATTCACACGGTTAAGCTTGCCCACAGCGGCAGCCATCAATACTTCCTGGGTGGCCTGCTCGCGTGTGAATTCACCGCCGAGATGCCCTTCATGCATCACAATGATGCGATCGCTCATGCCCAGCACTTCCGGCATCTCCGAAGAGACGAGAATGATGCTCAGGCCATCGGCTTTAAACTGGTTAATCAGTTGGTAGATTTCTTTCTTCGCCCCAACGTCGACGCCACGGGTCGGTTCATCGAGGATCAGCACTTTCGGCCGGGTCATCAGCCCGCGAGCGATAGCGACTTTTTGCTGGTTACCGCCGGAAAGCAGGCCGATTGCCTGCTCCATTGAAGGCGTCTTCACATTAAACAGCCGAATGAAATCACTGACCGCCTGCTGTTCATCTTTATGCTTAAGGCTGCCGCCCGCCCGGCTGAAGTAGCGTAGCGCGGTCAATGACATGTTTTCTTTGACCGACATTCCGAGCACCAGGCCATCACGCTTACGGTCTTCGGAGATATAGACAATGCCGTTCGCCAGGCCATCCTGCGGCGAACGGGTGACGACTTCATGGCCATCCAGCGTCACGGAACCGCTGCTACGCGGCAGCGCGCCGTACAGCACTTTCATCAGTTCAGTACGCCCGGCGCCCATCAGCCCGGCGACGCCGAGGATTTCGCCCTGACGCAGGGTAAACGTCACGTTTTCCACACCGGAGCCGCAGAGATTATCGACCTTCAGACGTACCGCGCCCGGCGCCTTATCGAGATGCGGATATTGATCTTCCAGCTTACGGCCAACCATCATCTCGATCAGTCGATCCTCATCCAGCGAAGCCACTTCGCGCTCGGCAATAAATTGCCCGTCGCGAAATACGGTGACGTCATCGCAGATTTCGAAGATCTCTTTCATGCGGTGGGAGATATAGACGATACCGCGCCCCTGCGACTTCAATTCGCGGATGACGCGGAACAGCGATTCGGTCTCGGTATCGGTCAGGGCATCTGTAGGCTCATCCATAATGATGACCTTCGATTCGAAGCTCAGCACTTTAGCGATTTCCACCATTTGCTGATCGCCAATCGACAGATCGCCCACCAGCTTCTGGCTGTTAAAGCGTAAATTCAGCTTCGCCAGCAGCTTGTCCGCTTCGGCATACATCTTTTTCCAGTCGATTTTGCCAAAGCGGTTCACGAACTCGCGGCCGAGGAAGATGTTCTCGGCAATCGTTAATTGCGGGATCAGGTTGAGTTCCTGGTGAATAATGCCGATACCGGCTTCCTGTGAGGATTTTGGGCCGTTAAAGGTCGTTTCTTTACCTAACCACAGCAAAGAACCGGCATCACGGGTATAGATACCGGTCAGTACCTTCATCATTGTAGATTTACCGGCGCCATTTTCCCCTACCAGCGCCATCACCCGGCCGGCATAGACATTCAGCGCCGCGCCGGAGAGCGCTTTGACGCCAGGGAACGCTTTATCGATCCCTTTCAGCTGTAATAAAGCTTCCATGACGGCGACCTCAGAAAGTGACGCCGGCACAGAGAATAATATTCGCATACGGGGAACACTCCCCGCTGCGAATTACCGCCTGACTATCTGCGGTTTGTTTTTTGAACTGCTCATGACTGGTGTAACGAATTTCAATCGTATTTCCCTGGTGCTGCTGCAGCTGCTCAAGATGATTGAGCAACGTCGCGTGGAGTTGCGGATTATGGGTTTTAATCTCTTCCGCGATGACCGCCGCCTCAACCTGCATTTCCGCCGTTACGACTTCCAGTACCTGCATAAAAGAAGGTACGCCCTGAGTAAGCGCCATATCAATGCGCGCGCTGCTGCGGGGAACCGGCAATCCGGCGTCGCAAACAACCAGCGTATCGGTATGACCGAGGCGGGAGATAACGGAAGAAATATCAGCGTTAAGTACGGTGCCTTTTTTCATTTTGTCTCTTTTGCTCCACTAGCGAAACGTTTCGCTGCCCTAAGTATTGTCAATCAGCGAACAGAAAACCACCGGCAGAAGAGAGAAATGTGATCGCCATCGAAACGTTTCGCAACGCGGGGACAAGAAGTTACATCAAGATGTGAGAGACAAAAAAGCCCTTCGTTATTGAAGGGCTTTTTGACATCAGATTTCCACCTGCGTACCGAGCTCAATAACCCGGTTGGGCGGGATTTCAAACTGATCCGGCGCGCGCAAGGCGTTACGCTGCAGCAGCAGATACAGCTTGCCACGCAGGCGCAGATACCATGGCCGTTTGCCAATAATCAGCGACTCGTGGGACATAAAGAACGACGTTTCCATCATTCGACAGCTCAACCCTTCCAGGCCGCAGCGATGGAACACCTCTTCGACGTTCGGCGTTTCACGCCAGCCATAGCTTGCCACGACGCGCCAGAACGACGGCGACAGTTGCTCAATCTGCACGCGGCGAACGTTATGCACATACGGGGCATCTTCGGTACGCAGAGTCAGCAGAATCACGCGTTCATGCAGCACCTTGTTGTGTTTCAGGTTATGCAGCAGAGCAAAAGGGATCACGTTCAGGGCGCGAGACATATAGACCGCGGTACCCGGTACGCGCACCGGCGGCGATTTCTCCAGCGAGGAGATCATCGCTTCCAGCGAGTTGCCATGCTCGTGCATCCGGCGCAGCAGGCGGAAACGCTCGCTCTTCCAGGTGGTCATCACCGTAAACATCACCAGGCCCAGCGATAACGGCAACCAGCCGCCGGAGACGATTTTATCGAGGTTCGCCGAGAACAGCGGAATATCGATACACAGGAAGGCCACCAGCATCAGGCCGACAAACAGCTTATTCCAGTGCCAGTTTTTGCGCGCCACGGTCGCCGAAAGAATGGAGGTCAACACCATGGTGCCCGTTACCGCAATACCGTACGCCGCCGCCAGATTAGAAGAGTGCTCGAAGCTGACAATGACGATGACCACAGAAACGTACAGCAGCCAGTTAATGAACGGGATGTAAATCTGCCCGGACTCCATTTCCGAAGTATGGATAATGCGCATTGGTGACAGATAGCCCAGACGCACGGCCTGGCGAGTCAGCGAGAAGACCCCGGAAATCACCGCCTGCGAGGCGATAACCGTCGCCAGGGTCGCGATAATCAGCATCGGGATCAGCGCCCATTCCGGCGCCAGCAGAAAGAACGGGTTTTTAATGGCTTCCGGGTGCTTCAGCAGCAGCGCGCCCTGGCCAAAATAGTTAAGCACCAGTGATGGCAGCACCACCGAGAACCACGCCACGCGAATCGGTAGTTTGCCGAAGTGGCCCATATCGGCATACAGCGCTTCCACACCGGTAATCGACAGCACCACCGCGCCAAGCGCAATAAAGGATACCGTTTTGTACTGCAGGAAGAAATGTACTGCCCAGTAAGGGTTCAGCGCCTGCAGAACTTCCGGGTTATCGAGGATACTGCGCGCGCCAAGCACCGCCAGCAACAGGAACCAGATCAGCATAATTGGCGCGAACAGCTTGCCGACCATCCCGGTACCATGTTTTTGAATAGCAAATAGCAGGGTCAGCACAATAATGGAGATGGGGACAATCCAGGTATCCAGCTGTGGGGCGATAATTTCCAACCCCTCTATCGCCGACATCACCGATATTGCCGGGGTTATTACTACTTCACCATAGAAGAAGCTACCGCCAATCAGGCCGAGGATCACCAACACGGAGGTCATCTTTGCCGAGGTGTTACGCCCCGCCAGCGACATCAGCGTTAAGATCCCGCCCTCGCCGGCGTTATCCGCCCGCATCACGAAGGTGATGTATTTAATTGATACGGTAAAGATCAACAGCCAGAAAATCAGCGACAGAAAGCCAAACACCGCATCGCGTTCAACGCCAAAGCCAAACTGGCCTGACAGACATTCGCGAAGAGTATACAGTGGACTGGTACCGATATCGCCGTAAACCACGCCGATTGCCGCCAGCGTTATTGCCGGCAACGATTGTTTATTATCAGTGCTCATAGACTAGTCTTTTCGTTTATAAAACAAATGTGTGCCTAGTCCCTTGGCCCACAAAAAGCGCACAGTATGCACGATTATTTGCTGAATCGTACCCCTAACTGACACCATATTAACTTAGCTCAAAGAAAATAAATCGATTCTTCAGGCTATTACCACCCCTAATCAAACATCTATACTCGACGCAATAACGACACACGACAAAGCACGCAACTCTATTATGGCTCAATCACATTTACTGGCAGAAAGAATTTCCCGACTTAGCGCCGCCCTGGAAAAAGGACTCTTTGAACGCAGCCACGCAATACGTCTGTGCCTGCTGGCTGCGCTCAGCGGCGAGAGCGTATTCCTGCTGGGTCCACCCGGCATCGCGAAAAGCCTCATAGCCCGCCGGCTTAAGTTCGCTTTCAAGCAAGCGCGCGCTTTCGAATATCTGATGACCCGCTTCTCCACCCCGGAAGAAGTTTTCGGCCCGCTGTCGATTCAGGCGCTCAAAGATGAAGGGCGCTATGAGCGTTTAACGGCAGGCTATCTGCCAGAGGCGGAAATCGTCTTCCTGGATGAAATCTGGAAAGCCGGCCCGGCTATCCTTAATACCCTGCTGACGGCCATCAACGAACGCCACTTCCGCAACGGCGCCCATGAAGAGAAAATCCCGATGCGCCTGCTGGTTGCGGCGTCGAACGAACTTCCCGAAGCGGATAACAGCCTCGAAGCCTTATATGACCGCATGCTGATCCGCCTGTGGCTGGATAAAGTACAAGATAAAACTAACTTCCGCTCGATGCTGGTGAGCCAACAGGATGAAAACAGCAATCCGGTTCCCGAAAACCTGCAAATCAGCACCGAAGAGTTCACCCAGTGGCAGCATGACATTGGTACCGTGAAGTTGCCGGACAATGTCTTCGAGCTGGTTTTCCAACTGCGCCAACAATTAGATGCCTTGCCTAATGCGCCTTACGTTTCCGATCGCCGCTGGAAAAAAGCCATCCGTCTGCTGCAGGCCAGCGCCTTCTTTAGCGGCCGCGACGCCATCGCCCCTATCGACCTGATCCTGTTGAAAGATTGCCTGTGGCATAACATCGAAAGCATGAATCTGATGTCTCAGCAGTTGGAATCCCTGATGACCAGCCATGCCTGGGGCCAGCAGGCGATGCTGACTAAACTGGGCGCTATCATCCAACGCCGCATCCAAATCCAGCAGCAGCACAGCGATAAAACCGCGCTTAAAGTCACGCGCGTGGGCGGCATGTTCAGCCGTAAGCCGCATTATGAACTGCCGGACGGAATTGAAGGCGAGACGTTGACGCTGCTTCTCCAGCAACCGCTGAAATTGCACGATCTCGAAGTCATTCATATCGCCTTCGAACGCGAAGCGCTGGTCAACTGGCTGGAAAAAGGCGGCGAGATCCGCGGCAAGCTCAACGGCATCGGTTTTGCCCAGCCATTGACGATGGATGTCGATGCCAGCCAGCACCTGGTGGTGCGCGACGTCAGCCTGCAAGGCTCACGCCTGTCGCTGCCAGGCAGCGAATCTCAGGAAAATATGCCAGCCGAGATCCGCCAGCAGCTGGAAGCGCTGGATGACGAGTGGCACCAGCAACATAACCGCTTTAGCGAACAGCAAAAATGCCTGTTTATTCCCGGCGACTGGCTGGGGCGTATCGAAGCCAGCCTGCAGGACGTCGGCGCGCAAATTAAACAGGCGCGCCAGCCATGACGCTCGACATGCTGAATGTCATGCTGGCGGTCAGCGAAGAAGGGATGATCGAGGAGATGCTGCTGGCGCTGCTGGCCTCTCCTCAACTGGCGGTGTTCTTTGAAAAATTTCCGCGGCTGAAAAATATCATCGCCGCCGATATTCCGCGCTGGCGAGAAGCGGTTCGCGCCCGGCTCAAAGAGACGCAAATCCCTCCCGAACTGGACGCCGAAGTGCAGATCTATCAGCAGGCTCAGCTGCTTTCAACGTCGCAATTTATTGTGCAACTGCCGCAGATCCTCGGCAAGCTGCATAAGCTACAGTCACCCTTTGCCGCTCAGGCGCAGCAGCTGGTGGACGATAACGCGACCTTCACCCCAGCGCTACATACTCTGTTCTTACAACGCTGGCGCTTAAGCCTCGTGGTACAGACCACCACCCTCAACCAGCACCTATTAGACGATGAGCGCGATCAACTGCTCAGCGAGGTGCAGGAACGAATGACGCTCAGCGGGCAGCTAGAGCCGGTGCTGGTGGAAAACGACAACGCCGCTGGCCGCCTGTGGGATATGAGCGCCGGCGAGCTTAAACGTGGCGATTATCAGCTGATCGTGCGCTATGGCGATTTTCTCAGCCAACAGCCGGAACTGATGCAGCTTGCTGAGCAGTTGGGCAGATCGCGGGAAGCCAAACTGGTGCCGAAGAAAGATGCGCCGATGGAGACCTTCCGCGCGATGGTTCGTGAACCGGCAACGGTACCAGAGCAGGTCGATGGCCTGCAGCAAAGCGACGATATTCTACGTCTGTTGCCGCCAGAGTTGGCAACGCTCGGCATCACCGAACTGGAGTTCGAGTTCTACCGTAAGCTGGTGGAAAAACAGTTGTTAACCTATCGCCTGCACGGCGACGCATGGCGGGAGAAAATAACCGAACGCCCGGTAACCCGGCAGGATTTTGATGAGCAGCCGCGGGGGCCATTTATTGTCTGCGTAGATACCTCAGGTTCGATGGGCGGCTTTAACGAGCAATGCGCTAAAGCCTTTTGTCTGGCGCTGATGCGCGTCGCGCTGGCGGATAACCGTCGCTGCTACATCATGCTGTTCTCCAGCGAAGTGGTGCACTACGAGCTAACCGGCCCGCAGGGGCTTGAACAGGCGATCCGTTTTTTAAGCCAGCGTTTTCGCGGCGGCACCGATCTGGCCAGCTGTTTTCGCGCGATCGTTGAACGTTTGCAAAGCCCGCAATGGGTCGATGCCGATGCGGTGGTGATTTCCGATTTTATCGCCCAGCGGTTGCCGGATGAGGTGGTCAATAAGGTGGGGGAGTTGCAGCACAAACATCAGCACCGTTTTCACGCGGTGGCGATGTCGGTACACGGCAAACCCGGCATCATGCGCATCTTCGATCATATCTGGCGCTTTGATACCGGATTGCGTAGCCGCCTGCTGCGTCGCTGGCGGCGTTAATCTTTACAACAGAGCGGCGACGCTTTCACGCAACTGCGTGGGCCATACGCCGCACTGTACCTGGCCGATATGGTCAAGCTGCAGCAACAGCATGGTTAAACGCGACTGGCCAATACCGCCGCCAATGGTCTGCGGCATTTCGCCGCGCAGCAGCGCCTGGTGCCATTCAAGCTGCAGACGGTCTTCATCGCCGGTCACCGCCAACTGGCGCTTCAGCGCCTCGGCGTCAACACGGATCCCCATAGAAGAAAGCTCAAAAGCGTCTTCCAGCACCGGGTTCCACACCAGGATATCGCCGTTCAGGCCGGCAAAACCCTCCGCCGATGGCGAGCTCCAGTCGTCATAATCCGGCGCGCGAACATCGTGGCGCTTGCCGTCAGACAGTTTACCGCCGATACCGATTAAGAAGACGGCGCCAAGCTCTTTAGCGATCGCCCGCTCGCGGCCTTTGGCATCCAGATCCGGATAACGGCTCAGCAGCTCCTGACTGTGAATAAAGTGGATCTGTTCCGGCAGGAATGGCGTCAGGCCAAATTCCTGACTTACCGCCAGCTCGGTGGCTTTGATCCCGGCGTAGATCGCCTCAACGGTCGCTTTCAACGTGCCAGTATGGCGTTCGCCGTCGCCCATGACGCGTTCCCAGTCCCACTGGTCAACGTAAACGGAGTGAATTGGGGTGAGGCGGTCTTCATCGGGGCGAAGGGCCTTCATGTGCGTGTACAGCCCTTCGCCCGCGCTGAAGTCGTGTTGTCCCAGGGTTTGACGCTTCCACTTCGCCAGTGAATGAACCACTTCGAATTGGGCGTCTGGCAGTGTTTTCACTTTTACCTGAACCGCTTTCTCGCAGCCGGACAAGTTGTCCTGCGTCCCATCTCCTACGCGGCTTAAGATCGGCGCCTGCACTTCAATCAGGCCAAGCTTCTCTTCCAGCTGACGGGAAAAATGGGATTTAACGAAACTAATCTGGCGTTGTTTTGCGATGTATGCGGTTTTCATTTTTTATTACTCCTGCGTCCTGTTGATATTGATTAAGCAACAGAAATGGCACTGAATTCAATAATCAATCAATAAAAAGACGCCTTGAGTTTTGATTCATTAAATTAAAAAGCTAAAATAGAAAGAATCATCAAACATCATAAGAAAAAACAATGGAAAATTATCAGATCGACAATCTGGACCGCGGCATTCTTGATGCCCTAATGGCGAATGCGCGCACCGCTTACGCCGAACTGGCCAAACAGTTCGGCGTGAGTCCAGGTACGATTCACGTACGCGTAGAGAAAATGAAACAGGCGGGCATAATTACGGGGGCGCGAATCGACGTCAGCCCGAAACAGCTCGGTTATGACGTCGGCTGCTTCATCGGCATTATTCTTAAGAGCGCCAAAGACTATCCTTCCGCTCTCGCCCGGCTGGAGAGCCTGGAGGAGGTGACCGAGGCTTACTACACCACCGGCCACTACAGCATCTTTATTAAGGTGATGTGTAAATCCATCGATGCCCTGCAGCAGGTACTTATCAACAAGATCCAAACAATCGATGAAATTCAGTCCACTGAAACCCTGATCGTGCTGCAAAACCCGATCATGCGTACCATCAAGCCCTGATCGTTTTTTTTAATCCCACATTTTTCCACAGGTAGATCCCAGCTCGCTCACAGCGTACAATACGCCACTCAGAATAGTTGAGCGAGCGATCGGCGATCATGGCAGACATTACACTTATCAGCGGCAGCACCCTGGGCAGTGCGGAATATGTAGCAGAACATCTGGCGGAAAAGCTGGAAGAAGCGGGCTACAGCACTGATATCCAGCACGGTCCGCTGGTTGACGATCTGCAGGCAGAAGGGATCTGGTTAGTTATCTCTTCTACCCATGGCGCCGGCGATATTCCGGACAACCTGGTCCCCTTTTATGAAGCGTTGCTGGAGAAGCAGGTCGATCTTTCTGCCGTTCGCTTTGGCGCGGTGGGTATCGGTAGCCGCGAATATGACACTTTTTGCGGCGCAATCGACAAACTCGAAGCAGCATTAAAGGCCAACGGGGCAAAACAGATCGGTGAAACGCTGAAAATTAATGTCCTCGAACACGAGATTCCTGAAGATCCGGCCGAGGTTTGGGTGGGATCCTGGAAAGATTTACTCTGAGTTTTGTAAAGATCCGCAGCTTCTTCTGTGGATAACCCTGCTCAAAAGCTTGGATCAACCGGTAGTTATCCAAAGAATAACCGGAGTACGCTTTTTGAGCTGTGCATAACCCTTCATTCTGATCCCAGCTTATACGGAACAGGATCACCGATCATTCACAGATTGCGATCCTTCTTAAGCGTTTGATCTTAAACAGTGGATCCGACTTATCCACAAAGAGAGTCGATCCTAATAAGAGATCACAATAGAACAGATCTCTAAATAAAAGATCTTCTTTTTAATACTCAGGATCCCGGCCCCTTTCTCGAAAGAGCAAAGTTGAGTAGAATCCACGGCCCGGGCTTCAATCCATTTTCAAACCGCGTTATGCGAGGCAGATCACCATGTTTTATCAGGATCCTTTTGACGTCATCATCATTGGCGGGGGTCATGCAGGCACTGAGGCCGCGATGGCAGCAGCGCGAATGGGCCAACAAACCCTGCTTTTGACACACAATATCGACACGCTGGGGCAGATGAGCTGCAACCCGGCGATTGGCGGCATTGGGAAGGGACACCTGGTAAAAGAAGTGGACGCGCTCGGTGGTCTGATGGCGAAAGCGATCGATCAGGCAGGTATTCAGTTTAGGATACTAAACGGTAGCAAAGGCCCAGCTGTCCGCGCTACCCGCGCCCAGGCCGACCGCGTGCTGTATCGCCAGGCGGTACGCACCGCGCTGGAGAACCAGCCGAACCTGATGATCTTCCAGCAGGCGGTAGAAGATCTGATTGTCGAAAACGATCGTGTCGTCGGCGCGGTGACCCAAATGGGCCTCAAGTTCCGCGCTAAGTCGGTGGTACTAACCGTCGGCACCTTCCTGGATGGCAAAATCCACATTGGGCTGGACAACTACAGCGGCGGTCGCGCCGGCGATCCGCCGTCGATCCCGCTGTCTCGCCGTCTGCGTGAACTGCCGCTGCGCGTAAGCCGCCTGAAAACGGGTACTCCGCCGCGTATTGACGCACGCACCATCGATTTTAGCGTGCTGGCGCAACAGCACGGCGATAACCCGATGCCGGTCTTCTCGTTTATGGGTTCCGCGGATCAACATCCGCGCCAGGTACCGTGCTATATCACGCACACCAACGAGAAAACCCATGATGTGATCCGCAGCAACCTCGATCGCAGCCCCATGTACGCCGGGGTGATTGAAGGTATCGGCCCACGTTACTGCCCGTCGATCGAAGACAAAGTCATGCGCTTTGCCGATCGCAACCAGCATCAGATCTTCCTTGAACCAGAAGGGCTGACTTCAAACGAAATTTATCCAAACGGTATCTCCACCAGCCTGCCGTTTGATGTACAAATGCAAATCGTCCGCTCAATGCAGGGGATGGAAAACGCGAAGATCGTTCGCCCTGGCTATGCCATTGAGTACGATTTCTTTGACCCGCGTGACCTGAAGCCGACGCTGGAGAGCAAATACATTCAGGGTCTGTTCTTCGCCGGCCAGATTAACGGCACTACCGGTTATGAAGAAGCCGCCGCACAGGGTTTGCTTGCCGGTCTTAATGCCGCCCGCTTCTCAGCGGAAAAAGAGGGTTGGGCGCCGCGTCGCGATCAGGCCTACCTTGGCGTGCTGGTGGATGATCTGTGCACACTTGGCACCAAAGAACCGTACCGCATGTTTACCTCCCGTGCGGAATATCGCTTGATGCTGCGTGAAGACAACGCCGATCTGCGCCTGACCGAACAGGGGCGTGAGCTGGGGCTGGTGGACGATGAGCGCTGGGCGCGTTTCAACGAGAAACTGGAAAACATTGAACGTGAACGTCAACGCCTGAAAACCAGTTGGGTTAACCCGCTGGCGGAAAGCGCTGCCGAAGTGAACGCTCACCTGACTGCGCCGCTATCGCGTGAAGCCAGCGGCGAAGATCTGCTGCGTCGCCCGGAAATGACCTACGAACAGCTGGTTCAGCTTTCTCCGTTCGCGCCGGGCCTGCAGGATCAACAGGCGGCAGAGCAGGTTGAGATTCAGGTTAAGTACGAAGGCTATATCGCTCGTCAGCAGGACGAAATCGAAAAGCAGCAGCGCAACGAGAATACTTTGCTGCCGGCAACGCTCGATTACCGTCAGGTATCCGGCTTGTCCAACGAGGTTATTGCCAAGCTGAACGACCATAAACCGTCATCGATCGGCCAGGCATCGCGTATTTCCGGGATTACCCCGGCGGCAATTTCTATTTTGCTGGTGTGGCTGAAAAAGCAGGGGATGCTGCGCCGCAGCGCCTGATAATCGTCAGAGCGCGTTAATTTGGCGGATGCAAAATCAGCGTTCGCCTTTATAATTCACAGCCCGGTAAGCGTTAGCGCCTCCGGGCTCATTATTTTTAGAAGGTACTCACCGTGCTCAACAAACTTTCTCGTCTGCTGGATGAAGCGGGTATTTCGCTCACCGATCACCAGAAAAACCAGCTGGTGGCGTATGTCGGGCTGCTGGATAAGTGGAACAAAGCCTATAACCTGACCTCTGTTCGCGATCCTAACGAGATGCTGGTTCGCCATATCCTCGATAGCATTATCGTTGCGCCATATCTACAGGGCTCCCGCTTTATCGATGTGGGAACCGGCCCGGGCCTGCCGGGTATTCCGCTGGCTATCGTGCGCCCGGAATCTCATTTCACATTACTGGATAGCCTTGGCAAGCGTGTGCGCTTCCTGCGCCAGGTCCAGCATGAGCTAAAACTGGATAACATCACCCCCGTGCAGAGCCGTGTGGAAGCGTTTCCCGCCGAGCCGCCGTTTGATGGCGTCATTAGCCGCGCTTTTGCCTCGCTGAACGACATGGTGAGCTGGTGCCACCACCTGCCGGCGGCAGATGGGCATTTCTACGCGTTGAAAGGGCAGGCGCAGGAAAGTGAAATGGCAGACCTGCCAGAAGGTTACCAGGTTTGCGACGTGATTAAACTGCATGTACCCCAGTTGGAAGGGGAGAGACATTTGGTGGTCATTAAGCCAAACGCCTTATAATTTTTATCAAAAAATGTGGAAAAAATGTGGCCTGCGCATGTTACAAAAATCAAAGTTACCTGCGGGTATTATCTGGCCACTTTTAACCTTGTTTTTACTATGGCTTTTCTAGTGTTTAACTTTAGCGTGGTGGTTTACTGGCAGAATAGTCAACTTTGAAAATATCAGGGTGCTAAAAATCGATGAACTGTCAGTTCATATTGATGTTAAATTTTTATTATAAATGTCAATAAAAGGTTTTTATTGTATGTGGGGTTGTTTTACAAAAAGACCTCACTTTTTATCTTGAATATCAAAAAGATGAAAACTTACTGATTCTGTACAGATTTAATTCGATTGCGCCGAAAATGTTTATTATGTGATCTGATGCACGCTTTAATGGCCGCGTTTTCTCATTATTTGCACTTCTGGTTGATCCCTCACTGATTGACGAAATGCATGAAAAATTGCCGCTCAGAAAATAATTAAACATTTATTCACTATTTTGCTACTTAATGTTTGAAATCACGTGTTGTCACCGTATAATTTGTCCGCTTTTTGACGCTTGACTCTTGGTCTTAAAGAACGTTTTATACGACACGCGGCATACCTCGAAGGGAGCAGGAGTAAAAACGTGATGTCTATGTCGCTCGTGAGTCGAAACGTTGCTCGAAAGCTTCTGTTTATTCAGTTACTGGCAGTAATAGCAAGTGGACTGCTGTTCAGCCTCAAAGACCCCTTCTGGGGCATCTCCGCCATATGCGGAGGTTTGGCAGTCGTTTTGCCAAACGCGTTGTTTATGATTTTTGCCTGGCGCCATCAGGCGCATACACCAGCTCAAGGCCGAGTGGCCTGGACCTTCGCCTTCGGTGAAGCATTCAAGGTGTTGCTGACCTTCGCCCTACTGGCGATGGCGCTGGCGGTTTTTGAAGTGGTATTTTTGCCGCTGATAGTGACGTGGGTTTTGGTGCTGGTGGTACAAATTCTGGCTCCAGCTGTAATTAACAACAAAGGGTAAAAGGCATCATGGCTTCAGAAAATATGACGCCGCAGGATTACATAGGACACCATCTGAATAACCTTCAGTTGGACCTACGTACATTCTCGCTGGTGGATCCGCACAACCCCCCAGCCACCTTCTGGACGCTCAATATTGACTCCATGTTTTTCTCGGTGGTTCTCGGTCTGCTGTTCCTTGCCATGTTCCGTAACGTTGCTAAGAGAGCGACCAGCGGCGTACCAGGGAAATTCCAAACCTTCATCGAAATGATCATCGGCTTCGTCCATGGCAGCGTCAAAGACATGTACCATGGCAAGAGCAAGGTCATCGCGCCGCTGGCGCTTACCGTGTTCGTCTGGGTATTCCTGATGAACCTGATGGACCTGCTGCCAATCGACCTGATTCCTTATATCGGCGAACACATTTTCGGCCTGCCTGCACTGCGCGTGGTTCCGTCTGCTGACGTGAACATCACCCTGTCAATGGCGCTTGGCGTGTTCATCCTGATTATTTTCTACAGCATCAAAATGAAAGGCGTTGGTGGGTTCGTTAAAGAACTGACCATGCAGCCGTTCAATCACTGGGCGTTCATTCCTGTCAACTTAATCCTTGAAGGGGTAAGCCTGCTGTCCAAACCGGTTTCTCTCGGTCTGCGACTGTTCGGCAACATGTATGCCGGTGAGCTGATTTTCATTCTGATTGCTGGTCTGTTGCCGTGGTGGTCACAGTGGATTCTGAATGTGCCTTGGGCCATTTTCCACATCCTGATTATTACGCTGCAAGCCTTCATCTTCATGGTTCTGACGATTGTCTATCTGTCGATGGCATCCGAAGAGCATTGATTTTTACCAACACTACTACGTTTTAACTGAAACAAACTGGAGACTGTCATGGAAAACCTGAATATGGATCTGCTGTACATGGCTGCCGCTGTGATGATGGGTCTGGCGGCAATCGGTGCTGCGATCGGTATCGGCATCCTCGGGGGTAAATTCCTGGAAGGCGCAGCGCGTCAACCGGATCTGATTCCTCTGCTGCGTACTCAGTTCTTTATCGTTATGGGTCTGGTGGATGCTATCCCGATGATCGCTGTAGGTCTGGGTCTGTACGTGATGTTTGCTGTCGCGTAGTAAGTTGTTCGAAAGAAACCTAAGCCACAGAGTTAATTTAAGAGGTATTGTGCTGTGAACATGAACGCAACAATCCTCGGCCAGGCCATCGCGTTTGTTATCTTCGTATGGTTCTGCATGAAGTACGTATGGCCGCCGTTAATGGCTGCCATCGAAAAGCGCCAGAAAGAAATTTCTGACGGTTTAGCTTCTGCAGAACGCGCTAAGAAAGATTTGGACCTTGCACAGGCCAACGCGACCGACCAGCTGAAAAAAGCGAAAGCGGAAGCCCAGGTAATCATCGAGCAAGCGAACAAGCGTCGCTCTCAGATTCTGGACGAAGCTAAAGCTGAAGCAGAACAGGAACGCACCAAAATCGTCGCACAGGCGCAGGCTGAAATCGATGCCGAACGTAAACGTGCTCGCGAAGAACTGCGTAAGCAGGTTGCTATCCTGGCTGTTGCTGGCGCCGAGAAGATCATCGAACGTTCCGTGGATGAAGCTGCTAACAGCGACATCGTGGATAAACTTGTCGCTGAACTGTAAGGAGGGAGGGGCTGATGTCTGAATTTGTAACGGTAGCTCGCCCCTACGCCAAAGCAGCTTTTGACTTTGCCGTCGAACACAAAAGTGTTGAGCGCTGGCAGGATATGCTGGCGTTTGCCGCTGAAGTGACTAAAAACGAACAAATGGCAGAGCTTCTCTCCGGTGCCCTGGCGCCGGAAACGCTCTCAGATGCGTTTATCGCTATCTGCGGCGAGCAACTTGACGAAAACGGTCAGAACCTGATTCGGGTGATGGCTGAAAATGGTCGTCTGAAGGTGCTCCCGGATGTTCTTGAGCAGTTCATTCACCTGCGTGCGGCCAGCGAGGCCATCGCAGAGGTAGATGTTATTTCTGCCAACCAACTGAGTGAAGAACAGCTTGCGAAGATCTCCGGCGCGATGGAAAAGCGTCTGTCACGCAAAGTTAAGCTGAATTGCAAAATCGATAAGTCTGTTATGGCAGGAGTTATCATCCGCTCGGGTGATATGGTCATTGATGGTAGCGTACGCGGCCGTCTTGATCGCCTGGCAGACGTCTTGCAGTCTTAAGGGGACTGGAGCATGCAACTGAATTCCACCGAAATCAGCGAACTGATCAAGCAGCGCATTGCTCAGTTCAATGTTGTGAGTGAAGCTCACAACGAAGGTACTATTGTTTCTGTAAGTGACGGTGTTATCCGCATCCACGGCCTGGCCGATTGTATGCAGGGTGAAATGATCTCCCTGCCGGGTAACCGTTACGCTATCGCACTGAACCTGGAGCGCGACTCCGTTGGTGCGGTTGTGATGGGTCCGTATGCTGACCTCGCCGAAGGCATGAAGGTTAAGTGTACTGGCCGTATTCTGGAAGTTCCGGTCGGTCGTGGTCTGTTAGGCCGCGTAGTGAACACCCTGGGTGCGCCAATTGACGGTAAAGGTCCTGTTGAGCACGATGGTTTCTCGCCAATCGAAGTTATCGCTCCGGGCGTTATCGATCGTCAATCCGTAGACCAGCCGGTACAGACCGGTTACAAATCTGTTGATGCCATGATTCCAATCGGCCGTGGCCAGCGTGAGCTGATCATCGGTGACCGTCAGACCGGTAAAACCGCGATGGCAATCGATGCGATCATCAACCAGCGTGATTCCGGCATCAAATGCGTATACGTAGCTATCGGCCAGAAAGCGTCCACCATCTCTAACGTGGTGCGTAAACTGGAAGAGCACGGCGCGCTGTCCAACACTATCGTTGTTGTGGCGACCGCTTCTGAATCTGCTGCGCTGCAATACCTGGCGCCGTATGCCGGTTGCGCAATGGGCGAATACTTCCGCGACCGCGGTGAAGATGCGCTGATCGTTTACGATGACCTGTCTAAACAGGCTGTTGCTTACCGTCAGGTTTCCCTGCTGCTCCGTCGTCCGCCAGGACGTGAAGCATTCCCGGGCGACGTGTTCTACCTCCACTCCCGTCTGCTGGAGCGCGCATCCCGCGTTAACGCGGAATACGTTGAGAAGTTCACCAATGGTGAAGTTAAAGGTAAAACCGGCTCCCTGACTGCGCTGCCGATTATCGAGACGCAAGCGGGTGACGTTTCCGCATTCGTTCCGACCAACGTAATTTCCATTACCGATGGTCAGATCTTCCTGGAAACCAACCTGTTCAACTCCGGTATTCGTCCGGCGGTTAACCCGGGTATCTCCGTATCCCGTGTTGGTGGTGCTGCTCAGACCAAGATCATCAAGAAACTGTCCGGTGGTATCCGTACCGCGCTGGCGCAGTATCGTGAACTGGCTGCGTTCTCTCAGTTCGCATCCGATCTGGACGAAGCGACTCGTAAGCAGCTGAGCCACGGTCAGAAAGTGACCGAACTGCTGAAACAGAAACAGTATGCCCCTATGTCTGTAGCACAGCAGGGCCTGGTACTGTTCGCTGCTGAACGCGGTTACCTCGAAGATGTGGAACTGGCGAAAATCGGTAGCTTCGAAGCCGCTCTGCTGGCTTACGTTGACCGTGACCACGCTCCGCTGATGCAAGAGATTAACCAGACCGGTGGCTATAACGACGAGATCGAAGGCAAGCTGAAAGGCATCCTCGACTCCTTCAAAGCAACCCAGTCCTGGTAAAGTCTGGCGGCTTGCCTTAGGGCAGGCCGCAAGGCATTGAGGAGAAGCTCATGGCCGGCGCAAAAGAGATACGTAGTAAGATCGCAAGCGTCCAGAACACGCAAAAGATCACCAAAGCGATGGAGATGGTCGCCGCCTCCAAAATGCGTAAAACGCAGGATCGCATGGCGGCCAGCCGTCCATATGCAGATACTATGCGCAAAGTGATTGGTCACCTTGCGAACGGTAATCTGGAATATAAGCACCCATACCTGGAAGAACGCGACGTTAAACGCGTGGGCTACCTGGTGGTGTCGACCGACCGTGGTCTGTGCGGTGGCTTGAACATTAACCTGTTCAAAAAACTGCTGGCGGATATGAAAGCATGGTCCGATAAAGGCGTTCAGTGCGACCTCGCAATGATCGGCTCTAAAGGCGTGTCTTTCTTTAACTCCGTGGGCGGCAATATTGTGGCCCAGGTGACCGGTATGGGTGATAACCCGTCCCTGTCCGAACTGATCGGCCCGGTAAAAGTGATGTTGCAGGCCTACGATGAAGGCCGTCTGGACAAGCTTTACGTTGTCAGCAACAAATTTATTAACACCATGTCTCAGGCTCCGACCATCACTCAGCTGCTGCCGTTACCGGCTTCAGAAGATGATGATCTGAAACGTAAGTCCTGGGATTACCTGTATGAGCCCGATCCGAAAGCGCTGCTGGATACCCTCCTGCGTCGTTATGTGGAGTCTCAGGTTTATCAGGGCGTGGTAGAAAACCTGGCCAGCGAGCAGGCCGCCCGTATGGTGGCGATGAAAGCCGCGACCGATAATGGCGGCAGCCTGATTAAAGAGCTGCAGTTGGTATACAACAAAGCTCGTCAGGCCAGCATTACTCAGGAACTCACCGAGATCGTCTCGGGGGCCGCCGCGGTTTAACCAGGTTATTTCGTAGAGGATTTAAGATGGCTACTGGAAAGATTGTCCAGGTAATCGGCGCCGTGGTCGACGTCGAGTTCCCTCAGGATGCCGTACCACGCGTGTACGATGCCCTTGAGGTACAGAATGGTAATGAGAGCCTGGTGCTGGAAGTTCAGCAGCAGCTCGGCGGTGGCGTAGTCCGTGCTATCGCCATGGGTTCTTCCGACGGTCTGCGTCGTGGTCTGGAAGTTAAAGACCTTGAGCACCCGATCGAAGTCCCGGTAGGTAAAGCGACTCTGGGCCGTATCATGAACGTCCTGGGTCAGCCGATCGACATGAAAGGCGACATCGGCGAAGAAGAACGTTGGGCTATCCACCGCGCGGCGCCTTCCTATGAAGAGCTGTCCAGCTCTCAGGAACTGCTGGAAACCGGCATCAAAGTTATCGACTTGATGTGTCCGTTCGCTAAGGGCGGTAAAGTTGGTCTGTTCGGTGGTGCGGGTGTAGGTAAAACCGTAAACATGATGGAGCTGATCCGTAACATCGCGATCGAGCACTCCGGTTACTCCGTGTTTGCGGGCGTTGGTGAGCGTACTCGTGAGGGTAACGACTTCTATCACGAAATGACCGACTCCAACGTTCTGGATAAAGTATCCCTGGTTTACGGCCAGATGAACGAGCCGCCGGGAAACCGTCTGCGCGTTGCGCTGACCGGCCTGACCATGGCTGAGAAATTCCGTGACGAAGGTCGTGACGTTCTGCTGTTCGTCGATAACATCTATCGTTACACCCTGGCCGGTACTGAAGTATCTGCACTGCTGGGCCGTATGCCTTCAGCGGTAGGTTATCAGCCGACTCTGGCGGAAGAGATGGGCGTTCTGCAGGAACGTATCACCTCCACCAAAACCGGTTCTATCACCTCCGTTCAGGCGGTATACGTACCTGCGGATGACTTGACTGACCCGTCCCCAGCAACCACCTTTGCGCACCTTGACGCAACCGTGGTACTGAGCCGTCAGATCGCGTCTCTGGGTATCTACCCGGCCGTTGACCCGCTGGATTCCACCAGCCGTCAGCTGGATCCGCTGGTTGTTGGTCAGGAACACTACGACACCGCGCGTGGCGTACAGTCCCTGCTGCAGCGTTATCAGGAACTGAAAGACATCATCGCCATCCTGGGTATGGATGAACTGTCTGAAGAAGATAAACTGGTGGTAGCTCGCGCTCGTAAGATCCAGCGCTTCCTGTCCCAGCCGTTCTTCGTAGCAGAAGTATTTACCGGTTCCCCGGGCAAATACGTTTCGCTGAAAGACACCATCCGTGGCTTTAAAGGCATCATGGAAGGCGAATACGATCACCTGCCGGAGCAGGCGTTCTACATGGTCGGTTCCATCGAAGAAGCCGTGGAAAAAGCCAAAAAACTTTAACGCCTTAATCGGAGGGTGATATGGCAATGACTTACCACCTGGATGTCGTCAGCGCAGAGAAACAGATGTTCTCTGGCCTGGTCGAGAAAATCCAGGTAACGGGTAGCGAAGGTGAGCTGGGTATTTTCCCGGGTCACGCGCCGCTGCTCACCGCCATTAAGCCTGGTATGATTCGCATCGTTAAACAGTTCGGTCACGAAGAGTTTATCTATCTGTCCGGCGGCATTCTTGAAGTGCAACCGGGCAACGTGATCGTTCTGGCCGATACGGCAATTCGTGGTCAGGATCTCGACGAAGCGCGAGCCCTGGAAGCGAAACGTAAAGCGGAAGAGCACATCAAGAGCTCTCACGGCGACGTGGATTACGCTCAGGCGTCCGCGGAACTGGCCAAAGCGATCGCTAAACTGCGCGTTATCGAATTGACCAAAAAAGCGATGTAACACCGGCTTGAAAGCTAAAAGCCAGTCTGGAAACAGACTGGCTTTTTTTATGCTTAATACGACAGCGGTGACGTCGGACAAAACACACTCCCCCTTAATTGTTATTGATTAGTTAAATGATGAAGCGTAGACTGATTTTTGTGATGCAAATCACAAAAAAAACACTATCAAACCGCACCTGCAATCTGGAAATCATCATGAAACTGTTCCACAAAATCATCGCCAAATTTAGCGCCCTGAGCTTCTGATCGCCGCGCTACCGTCCTGCTTTCACGCACTATCGCTCATCAAAACGACAACACATGCGATGTGAAACAACGGAAAAGAGGTCACCCGAGGGTGGCCTCTTTGCTTTTTATGCCTCTCTTTAACCACTTTCCAGCCCAAACTCATTGACCTTTCCCGCCCGGGACAGGCTAAAATTCTGTCAGGTTATAAACTTACGGTTTATCAGCGATAACGGTAAACACTGCTTTATTCAAGTGGTAAAAAAACAGCAAAAGCAGTGAGATAGAAGGTCATTCCCCTCACTATCATCGTTTTTCAGCGTTAAACTGTTTTACGATGGTTAAAAATAGCGCCCTAAAATGGTGTATAGCATTGAGCCTGGACGTTTTCTCCGCGTCTCGTTTCATGATGAAAAATATGTAGCAATTTCAACGTGAAAGGCTTTTACTTTTCGTTCTAACAGCTGTCAGGATGCGTATGTCAAACAGTGCGATGAGCGTGGTTATCCTTGCCGCAGGCAAAGGGACCCGCATGTATTCCGATCTTCCTAAGGTGCTGCATACTCTGGCCGGGAAGCCAATGGTGCAACACGTCATTGATGCGGCTAAAGATTTAGGCGCTGCCGCGGTACACCTGGTGTACGGCCACGGCGGCGATCTGCTGCGTCAAACGTTGCATGAAGATAACCTCAACTGGGTGCTGCAAGCAGAGCAGCTCGGTACCGGCCATGCGATGCAGCAGGCGGCGCCGTTCTTCAATGATGATGAAGATATCTTGATGCTCTATGGCGATGTGCCGCTGATTTCGGTTGAAACCCTACAGCGCCTGCGCGCCGCAAAACCGCAGGGCGGTATTGGCCTGTTGACGGTGAAGCTGGATGATCCAACCGGTTATGGGCGTATCACGCGTGAAAATGGCCAGGTGACAGGTATCGTTGAGCATAAAGACGCCAGCGAAGCTCAGCGCCAGATTCAGGAAATCAATACCGGGATTCTGGTTGCTAACGGCGCGGACCTGAAACGCTGGCTGGCGAAGCTCACCAACAATAACGCCCAGGGCGAATACTACATCACCGATATTATCGCGATGGCCCATCAGGAAGGTCATGAGATCGTTGCGGTGCATCCTCAGCGCCTGAGCGAAGTTGAAGGGGTGAACAATCGCCTGCAACTTGCGCGTCTGGAAAGAGTGTATCAGTCAGAGCAGGCGGAAAAACTGCTGTTGGCGGGCGTGATGCTGCGCGATCCGGCGCGTTTCGATCTGCGCGGCGTGCTGAAACACGGGCGCGATGTCGAAATTGATACTAACGTTATTCTGCAAGGTCATGTCGTGCTGGGCGATCGCGTGAAGATCGGCGCCGGCTGCGTCATCAAAGACAGCGTCATCGGTGATGACTGCGAAATCAGCCCGTATAGCGTGGTTGAAGATGCGCAGCTGCAGGCCGCCTGCACCATCGGCCCGTTTGCGCGTTTGCGTCCGGGGGCTGAGCTGCTGGAAGGCGCTCACGTCGGCAACTTTGTCGAAATGAAGAAAGCGCGTCTGGGCAAAGGTTCGAAGGCAGGTCATCTCTCCTACCTCGGCGATGCTGAAATTGGCGACAACGTTAATATCGGCGCGGGTACTATCACCTGTAACTATGATGGCGCAAATAAGCATAAAACGATCATCGGCGATGATGTGTTTGTCGGTTCTGATACGCAACTGGTCGCGCCGGTCAGCGTCGGTAATGGCGTGACGATTGCCGCGGGCACCACCGTCACGCGTAATATAGCTGACAACGAACTGGTGCTAAGTCGCGTGCCGCAGGTCCACAAACAGGGCTGGCAGCGACCGGTGAAGAAAAAGTAGTGATTAGATTGTCGCCGGGTGAGAGATCGCCCGGCGAACCAGGATGAGAGGATCAATATAGGTCCCCGTCCGCAGGCAGTACTATAAAAATAACCCCACTCTCTACAAGGCTCGGGGCGCCCGTAAAGGGCAAATACAGGTCAGCGACAACGCATGGCATATCGCCATTATCAGGAAATTTAACTATGTGTGGAATTGTTGGCGCAGTCGCGCAGCGTGATATTGCTGAAATCCTTCTCGAAGGTTTACGTCGTCTGGAATACCGTGGCTATGACTCTGCCGGTCTGGCTGTGGTCGATAACGAAGGTCATATGACCCGCGTTCGTCGTCTCGGTAAAGTTCAGATGCTGGCTCAGGCGGTAGAAGAGCAACCGTTACACGGCGGTACCGGGATTGCCCATACCCGCTGGGCGACGCACGGCGAGCCGTCTGAGAGCAATGCGCATCCGCATGTTTCTGAACATATTGCGGTGGTCCATAACGGGATCATCGAGAACCATGAGCCGCTGCGCGCCCTGCTGCAGTCTCGCGGCTATGTCTTCGTCTCTGAGACCGATACCGAAGTTATCGCGCATCTGGTGCACTGGGAGCTGGAACAGGGCGGTACCTTGCGTGAAGCCGTACTGCGTGCAATCCCGCAGCTGCGCGGCGCCTATGGTACGGTGATCATGGATACCCGCGATCCGGGGACGCTGCTGGCGGCACGCTCAGGCAGCCCGCTGGTCATTGGCCTGGGCATGGGCGAAAACTTTATCGCTTCTGACCAGCTGGCGCTGCTACCGGTGACCCGCCGCTTTATCTTCCTCGAAGAGGGTGATATTGCCGAAGTTACCCGTCGTACGGTGGTGATTTTCGATAAATCCGGCGCGGAAGTGAATCGCCAGGAGATCGAATCTAATCTGCAGTATGACGCCGGTGATAAGGGGATTTATCGCCACTATATGCAGAAAGAGATTTATGAGCAGCCGAACGCGATTAAGAACACCCTGACCGGGCGCATCAGCCATGGCGAGGTCGATCTCAGCGAGCTGGGGCCGAATGCCAACGCGCTGCTGTCGCAGGTTGAGCATATCCAGATTGTTGCCTGCGGAACCTCGTATAACTCCGGGATGGTCTCCCGTTACTGGTTCGAAGCGTTAGCCGGCGTGCCGTGCGATGTCGAGATTGCTTCGGAATTCCGCTACCGCAAATCCGCGGTGCGCCGCAACAGCCTGATGATCACCCTCTCCCAGTCCGGTGAGACGGCGGATACCCTGGCGGCGCTGCGCCTCTCTAAAGAGCTTGGCTATCTGGGTTCGTTGGCCATCTGCAACGTTCCGGGCTCTTCGCTGGTGCGCGAGTCTGACCTGGCGTTGATGACCAAAGCCGGTACCGAAATCGGCGTGGCATCGACCAAAGCCTTTACCACTCAGCTGACCGTGCTGTTGATGCTGGTGGCGAAACTGGCGCGTCTCAAGGGCCAGGATGCGGCTATCGAGCAGGATATCGTGCATGGCCTGCAGGCGCTGCCGAACCGTATCGAGCAGATGCTGTCGCAGGATAAGCGCATCGAACAGCTGGCGGAACGTTTCTCCGATAAGCATCACGCGCTGTTCCTTGGCCGCGGCGATCAGTACCCGATCGCGCTGGAAGGGGCGCTGAAGCTGAAAGAGATCTCCTACATTCATGCTGAAGCTTATGCGGCGGGCGAGCTGAAACACGGCCCGCTGGCGCTGATTGATGCCGAAATGCCGGTCATCGTTGTTGCGCCGAACAACGAATTGTTGGAAAAACTGAAATCCAATATTGAAGAAGTTCGCGCCCGCGGCGGTGAACTGTACGTCTTCGCCGATGGAGACGCCGGTTTCAGCGGCAGCGACAACATGCACATCATCGAGATGCCACATGTCGAAGAGGTGATTGCGCCGATCTTCTACACCGTGCCGCTACAGCTGCTGGCTTATCACGTTGCGCTGATCAAAGGCACCGACGTTGACCAGCCGCGTAACCTGGCGAAATCGGTGACCGTAGAGTAATCAGGCTGTACGGACCGACACTCTTGTGAGTGACGCTATAATCCGGTATTTCTGCAAAGGGATACCGGATTTTTATATCAGCTATCAGCGGTTGATTGTGTGTTTGTGGATAGCGTTACCGCCATTGCTTATAAAAACCAATGAAATTTACTCAGTGGCGCTTCTAAAATGAAAAACTTATGTGGTAATAATTTCTTAGCGCTTCTCAAGCATGGTGTGGAAATCGATCAACTTATCAAGCGAAGAGATAGAGATGAGATCGCGCAGCATACAACAACAGATATGATGAGTTTGTCTCATGGGCAACGCTTATCACCTTCTCCGCTAGTTCCTGCTTGTATTTATTTGATATTAATTGTTATTTTTTCAGTTAATGCGGCTTTTATATTGCAGAGTCTCCAACTTACTCCGCCCCGTTTTCTGGCTTTCTACTTTCCGCTGCTATTAGGGGTTATTGTTATAACCAGCTTAGCTGCAGGGTTAGTAGGTCGAGGTCATGCTGTTGGATTACGTATTTTTATGTACCTATATCTCGCCAATTTGTTTGTTTTTTGTCTAGTCCTGGCGCTTGCCGTCATCGCAGATGAAGCTATTGCTGCCAATAAGGTCATTCTTTTTATGTGTGAGATAGCCGTACTCTGGTTAGGCCGTAGATTGATGAATGGAACGGCTTTTACACTGTTTACGCTTTATCGCCGTACGATCAGGCTTGCTATGGTTGCCCAACATCTCAACGTTGCCAGATGATTTTACGCTATCCATAATGATGTAATAAAAGCCAAATCTTCCTGTCATATAACCAAAAGATAAAAGTGTAATCAATTGATATTATTAATTTTATTTTAGGTTTTCTTACTTTCTCCTGGTGTGTCATAAAAATGTCATAATTCGTACATTTTACTGTCACCTGTTTGTCCTATTTTGCTCACCATAGCTTCGAAACAACGGTTTACGAATCCCAGCAGGAGACATTATGAACGTTATGCGTACCACCGTCGCAACAGTTGTCGCCGCGACCTTATCGATGAGCGCTTTCTCTGCTTTCGCAGCAGCAAGCCTGACTGGCGCAGGTGCAACTTTCCCTGCTCCGGTGTATGCCAAATGGGCTGATACCTATCAGAAAGAAACGGGCAATAAAGTTAACTACCAGGGTATCGGTTCCTCTGGCGGCGTTAAACAGATTATTGCCCACACCGTGGATTTCGGTGCTTCTGATGCTCCTCTGGCTGATGACAAACTGGCGCAGGAAGGCCTGTTCCAGTTCCCGACCGTTATCGGCGGCGTGGTGCTGGCGGTTAACCTGCCGGGCGTTAAATCCGGCGAGCTGGTGCTGGATGGTAAAACCCTCGGCGACATCTATCTGGGCAAAATCAAAAAATGGGATGACGAAGCGATCGCTAAACTCAACCCTGGCCTGAAGCTGCCGGCTCAGAACATCGCCGTGGTCCGCCGCGCGGATGGTTCCGGTACTTCCTTCGTCTTCACCAGCTATCTGGCGAAAGTGAACGAAGAGTGGAAATCTAAAATTGGCGCAGGCTCTACCGTAAACTGGCCAACCGGCCTGGGCGGTAAAGGCAACGACGGTATCGCAGCCTTCGTTCAGCGTCTGCCGGGCGCTATCGGCTACGTCGAGTATGCTTACGCTAAGCAGAATAACCTGGCCTACACCAAACTGCTGTCCGCTGACGGCAAGCCGGTCAGCCCGACGGAAGATAACTTCGCTAATGCGGCGAAAGGTATCGACTGGAGCAAGTCCTTCGCTCAGGACCTGACTAACCAGAAAGGTGAAAATGCATGGCCGATCACCTCAACCACTTTCATCCTCGTCCACAAGGCCTCCAATAAGCCGGAGAATACCGCGGAAGTGCTGAAGTTCTTCGACTGGGCATACAAAAACGGCGGCAAAGAAGCGAATGCGCTGGATTACGCCAGCCTGCCGGACAGCGTGGTTGAGCAGGTTCGCGCCGCATGGAAAACCAACGTGAAAGACAGCAGCGGTAAAGCGCTGTACTAATACCCGCGGAATGTCGAGCTGCCGGCTAGCTTCCAGCAGCTCGAATTATTTCGGGTATAGCATTACCTTTGCCCGTAAGCTCAGTAAAATGCTGGCTTTTTGGGCCCGAACTTAAAGAGTAACCTATGGCTGCAACCAAGCCGGCATTCAACCCTCCGGGGAAAAAGGGTGACATGATCTTCAGCGCGCTGGTGAAACTGGCTGCGCTGATTGTGCTATTGATGCTGGGTGGCATCATCGTTTCCCTCATCATCTCTTCATGGCCAAGTATTCAGAAATTTGGCTTTTCCTTTTTGTGGACCAAAGAGTGGGATGCGCCGAATGAAATCTTCGGTGCGCTGGTACCGATTTACGGGACTCTGGTTACCTCAATTATCGCGTTGTTGATCGCCGTTCCGGTGAGCTTCGGCATCGCGCTGTTCCTGACTGAACTCTCCCCGGCCTGGCTAAAACGCCCGCTGGGTATCGCTATTGAGCTGCTGGCGGCAATCCCGAGTATCGTATACGGCATGTGGGGCCTGTTTATTTTTGCTCCGCTGTTTGCGACTTACTTCCAGGAACCAGTCGGCAACGTCCTTTCGACGATCCCGTTTGTCGGCGCGCTGTTTGCCGGCCCGGCGTTCGGTATCGGCATCCTGGCGGCCGGCGTCATTCTGGCCATCATGATCATTCCTTATATCGCCGCCGTAATGCGTGACGTCTTCGAGCAGACGCCGGTGATGATGAAAGAGTCCGCATATGGGATCGGCTGCACCACGTGGGAGGTAATTTGGCGCATCGTGCTGCCGTTCACCAAAAACGGGGTGATTGGCGGCGTCATGCTCGGCCTGGGCCGCGCGCTGGGTGAAACCATGGCCGTCACCTTTATTATCGGTAACACCTATCAGCTCGACAGCGCTTCACTGTATATGCCGGGCAACAGTATTACCTCGGCGCTGGCCAATGAATTCGCGGAAGCGGAAAGCGGCCTGCACGTAGCGGCGCTGATGGAACTGGGTCTGATCCTGTTCGTTATCACCTTTATCGTTCTGGCCGCGTCGAAGTTCATGATTATGCGTCTCGCTAAGAACGAGGGGGCACGCTAATGGCAACGATCGAATTGCAAACCACCGCCGCGCTGGCGGAATCCCGTCGCAAGATGCAGGCTAAGCGCCGCCTGAAGAACCGCATCGCCCTGACCCTGTCAATGGCGACCATGGCGTTTGGCCTCTTCTGGCTTATCTGGATCCTGATGTCGACCATTACGCGTGGCATCGACGGCATGAGTCTGGCGCTGTTTACCGAAATGACGCCGCCGCCGAATACCGCGGGCGGCGGTCTGGCGAACGCCCTGGCGGGCAGCGGCCTGCTGATCCTGTGGGCGACCGTTTTTGGTACGCCGCTGGGTATCATGGCCGGTATCTATCTGGCGGAGTACGGCAGAAAGTCGGTACTGGCGGAAATCATCCGCTTTATTAACGATATTCTGCTTTCCGCGCCATCTATCGTCGTGGGGCTGTTCGTCTACACCATCGTGGTGGCGCAGATGCAGCACTTCTCCGGCTGGGCGGGTGTTATCGCGCTGGCGCTGCTGCAGGTGCCAATCGTGATTCGTACCACTGAAAACATGCTGAAGCTGGTGCCGGATAGCCTGCGTGAAGCAGCCTATGCGCTGGGGACGCCGAAGTGGAAGATGATTTCCGCGATCACCCTTAAGGCGTCGGTATCCGGCATTATGACCGGTATCCTGCTGGCCATTGCCCGTATCGCCGGGGAGACGGCGCCGCTGCTGTTCACCGCGCTCTCCAACCAGTTCTGGAGCACCGATATGATGCAGCCGATCGCCAACCTGCCGGTGACCATTTTTAAATTTGCCATGAGTCCGTTCGCGGAATGGCAGCAACTGGCATGGGCCGGGGTATTGATTATCACCCTGTGCGTCTTGCTGCTGAATATTCTGGCGCGCGTTGTCTTCGCGAAGAAGAAACACGGTTAATTTTTGCGGCGCGGCCTAAGCGGCGCCGAATGAGGAAGAGATTGAGATGAGTATGGTGAACGCGAATCCGGGTAAAATTTCAGTTCGTGACCTGAACTTCTACTACGGCAAATTCCATGCCCTGAAGAACATCAACCTGGATATCGCTAAGAACCAGGTGACGGCGTTTATCGGCCCGTCAGGCTGCGGTAAATCCACTCTGCTGCGTACGTTCAACAAGATGTTTGAGCTGTACCCGGAGCAGCGTGCGGAAGGCGAAATTCTGCTGGATGGCGACAATATTCTCACCAATACCCAGGATATCGCGCTGCTGCGCGCGAAAGTAGGGATGGTATTCCAGAAGCCGACGCCGTTCCCGATGTCTATCTACGACAACATCGCCTTCGGCGTGCGTCTGTTCGAGAAGCTGTCGCGCGCCGATATGGACGAGCGCGTACAGTGGGCGTTGACCAAAGCCGCATTATGGAATGAAACCAAAGATAAACTGCACCAGAGCGGGTATTCTCTCTCCGGTGGTCAGCAGCAGCGTCTGTGTATCGCCCGCGGTATCGCGATTCGCCCGGAAGTGCTGCTGCTCGATGAACCTTGCTCAGCGCTGGACCCGATCTCCACCGGGCGCATCGAGGAACTTATCACCGAGTTGAAGCAGGATTACACCGTCGTTATCGTTACCCACAACATGCAGCAGGCTGCGCGTTGTTCCGACCATACGGCATTTATGTATCTTGGCGAGCTGATTGAATTCAGCAACACGGACGATCTGTTTACCAAGCCCGCTAAGAAGCAAACTGAAGATTATATTACTGGCCGCTACGGTTGATTGCCCTTCTGCTTTCAGGTGCTAACCCGATGGGCAATCAGGAGACATCATGGATAACTTAAATCTTAATAAACATATTTCCGGCCAGTTCAACGCCGAACTGGAGTACATTCGCACCCAGGTAATGACCATGGGTGGGCTGGTGGAGCAACAGCTTTCTGATGCGATCACCGCGATGCACAATCAGGACAGCGATCTGGCGAAGCGCGTAATCGATGGCGACAAGCAGGTCAATATGATGGAAGTGGCGATCGACGAGGCCTGCGTGCGCATCATCGCTAAACGTCAGCCGACCGCCAGCGACCTGCGGCTGGTGATGGCGATCATCAAGACTATCGCCGAGCTGGAACGTATTGGCGACGTGGCGGATAAAATCTGCCGCACCGCGCTGGAGAAGTTTTCCCAGCAGCACCAACCGCTGCTGGTGAGCCTGGAGTCGCTAGGCCGCCATACTGTACAGATGCTGCATGATGTGCTGGATGCCTTTGCGCGTATGGATCTTGATGAAGCGGTACGTATCTATCGCGAAGACAAGAAAGTCGATCAGGAATATGAAGGCATCGTGCGTCAACTGATGACCTATATGATGGAAGATTCACGTACTATTCCGAGCGTCCTGACCGCATTATTCTGCGCGCGCTCTATCGAGCGTATCGGCGATCGCTGCCAGAATATCTGCGAATATATTTTCTACTTCGTTAAAGGCCAGGATTTCCGTCACGTAGGCGGCGACGAACTGGATAAACTGCTCGCGGGTAAAGATCCGAAAGAGTAAAAATCATGGTGGCCGATTCTGGTAAAGGAAATTATCAGAATCGACTATGATTTTGCGCATCTCTGAAATATTGCTGCGATTATCGTCACAATTAATACTCTGGCTATTTGAGTTTTAAATTTTCTCGCGTAACAATCCTTCTCACTGACTGAGCGCTGAAGCTCAGATAGTTAAAATGGATTGTTACTGCGACAGCAGGCAAAACCTGATATTGCCCCAGGCGGCGATGTCAGGTTTTTTTGTTTTAGACGCTGAATGGTTTGCTGATAAGGGTTGTTACCGCGATGAGCGGGCAAAACCTGAAGAGGATTATCTGTTAATGCAGATGGTCTCCTTCAGGTTTTTTTTTGCCACTTATTCGGCATGAAAATAAAAGCTGCAGTTACGTGGAATGGTATTAATACAGTTTATTAAAAACATAACGCTATTTATTCATTACGTGTTTCATTTACGCCAATGCTTATATAAGGGATTATTATGATTAGAAGAAATATGATCGCTTCAGCGATGGTTTTGCTGGCGCCGCTTTCTTATTCAACAAATCTTATTGCCGGACAGCTTACGGTTGAACAACGATTGGAGCTTCTGGAAAAAGCGCTTCAGGACACGCAAAAAGAACTCAAGAAATATCAGGATCAGGAGAAAAAAAGAAACCAGGTTTGGGCCGCCTGGTCGCAACCGGTAAATAGCCAGAAGAGCCAGAGTGCGAAAGCGCCTACGGCGACCCAAGCGGCCGTTAAGCCAGACGCGGTACTGGTCAAAAATGAACAGCCGGCGCAGGGTGGTGAGCCAGCCTATAGCGCCATGACGCTGAAAGATTTTAGCAAATTCGTGAAAGATGAAATTGGCTTTAGCTATAACGGCTATTACCGTTCTGGCTGGGGAACTGCCTCGCACGGCTCGCCAAAATCGTGGGCCATCGGTTCGCTTGGCCGTTTGGGTAACGAGTATTCCGGCTGGTTTGATTTACAGCTTAAACAGCGCGTTTTTCAGGAAGGCGACAAACGTGTGGACGCCATCGTGATGCTCGATGGCAACGTGGGTCAGCAATATTCTGCCGGCTGGTTTGGCGACAACGCCGGCGGCGAAAACTACCTTCAGTTCTCGGATATGTACGTCAACACTAAAGGCTTTTTGCCGTTTGCCCCGGAAGCGGATTTTTGGGTCGGTAAGCACGGTGCGCCGAAAATCGAGATCCAGATGCTGGACTGGAAAACACAAAGAACCGATGCGGCAGCTGGCGTAGGGCTTGAAAACTGGAAAGTGGGCGCCGGTAAATTTGATATCGCGCTGGTGCGCGAAGATATTGATGATTACGACCGCTCTTTGACTAATAAGCAGCAAATTAATACCAATACCCTGGATGTGCGTTACAAAGATATTCCGCTGTGGGACAAAGCCTCGCTGATGGTCAGCGGGCGCTATGTCGCCGCCAATCAAAGCTCATCAGAGAAATATAAAGAGGGGAATGAAGGTTACTACCAATGGAAAGATACCTGGATGGTGGGAACTTCGTTAACGCAGAAATTTGATAACGGCGGCTTTAACGAGTTCTCATTATTACTGGCGAATAACTCCATCGCCAGCAGCTTCTCGCGCTATGCCGGTTCGAGCCCGTATACCACCAATAATGGGCGCTATTATGGCGATCATACCAACGGCACCGCCGTGCGCTTAACCTCGCAGGGGGAAACCTATTTGCGCGATGATGTCATTATGGCGAATGCAATCGTCTACTCATTTGGTAATGACGTCTATAGCTATGAAACCGGCGCCCATTCAGACTTTGAATCTATTCGCGCTGTGATTCGTCCGGCATATATCTGGAATAAATATAATCAGACCGGCGTTGAATTGGGCTACTTCAAACAGCAGAACAAAGATGTGACGGGCAAGAAATATAACGAATCCGGTTATAAGACCACCTTATTCCATACCTTCAAAGTTAATACCAGTATGCTGACCTCGCGCCCGGAAATCCGTTTTTATGCGACTTATATTAAAGCCGAAGATATCGACCTGGATAAGGCCGCTAACAATACCACCGCGGTTTTTGAAGATGGCAAGAACGACCAATTCGCACTCGGCGCGCAGGCCGAAATTTGGTGGTAAGGCCGCAAGCGCCTGCTCATAAAAACGTAAAAGGAATCAAGATGAAACGACATGCAATCTACTTCACCCTGGCGCTGGCTGGCGCCACATTTACGGCACACGCCGCGCCGCTGCCGACGATGCCTGATGCCGCCATTCCTGTCAGCCAATATATTACTCAGGTGAATACTGATAACAGTGTGACTTTCCGGTTATTTGCCCCCGATGCCAGGCGTGTTTCCGTCGTCACGGGGTCGACGCCGGATACCTTTGTCTCTCATGACATGACCAAAGATACCCAGGGCGTATGGACGTGGAAGAGCGATCGCCTGGCCGCCAATCTTTATGAGTACTACTTCGACGTGGACGGTTTTCGTTCTGTCGATACCGGCAGCCGTTATCAGAAGCCGCAGCGCCAGGTGAATACCAGCCTGATACTGGTGCCCGGCAGCATTCTTGACGATCGGGCAGTCCCGCACGGCGATCTGCGTACCGTCACCTACCATTCGACGGCGCTTAAGTCAGAACGCCGCGTCTATGTCTGGACGCCGCCGGGCTATAACGGCAGCGGCGAACCGTTGCCGGTGCTCTATTTCTACCACGGTTTTGGCGATAGCGGCCTGTCGGCCATCGACCAGGGGCGCATCCCGCAAATGATGGATAACCTGCTGGCGGAGGGCAAAATCAAGCCGATGCTGGTGGTGGTGCCGGATACCGAAACCGATATTCCACAAGCGATCGCGGAAAACTTCCCGCCGCAGGAGCGGCGTAAAAACTTCTATCCACTCAATGCGAAAGCCGCAGACAACGAATTGATGCACGACATCATTCCGCTGATCGATTCCCGATTTAACGTGCGTAAAGATGCCGACGGCCGGGCGCTGGCGGGGCTGTCGCAGGGCGGTTACCAGGCGCTGGTGTCCGGGATGAACCATCTTGAGAGCTTCGGGTGGCTTGCCACCTTTAGCGGGGTTACGACAACCACGGTTCCCGATGCTGGCGTGGAGGCGCAGTTGAATAACCCTGACGCCATCAATAAGCAACTGCGTAACTTTACGCTGGTGGTTGGCGAAAAAGACGCCGTCACTGGCAAAGATATTGCCGGCCTGAAAAGCGAGCTGGAAAAGCAGAAGATCAAATTTGATTACCACTCTTATCCTGGCCTGAATCATGAAATGGACGTCTGGCGTCCGGCCTATGCCGAGTTTGTGCAAAAGCTCTTTAAATAACCGTCAGGGGGCATGGCGCCCCCTGTCTCAACCAGTAAAGGAAGATGAGATGAAATTGATTGTGACGGAAGATTATGAAGAGATGAGCCTGGTCGCCTGCCATCATCTTTTAGGCTATATCACGATGCCGCGACGGATGAATCTGGCGGTGACGGCGGGGAGTACCCCAAAGCGCATGTATGAGCATTTGACCGCCGCCATCAAAGGGAAATCATTCTATGATCGGGTTCACTATTACAACTTTGATGAGATTCCTTTTCGCGGCCAGCAGCGTGAAGGGGTGACGATTTCCAACCTGCGCCAGCTGTTTTTTACTCCAGCGCAAATCAAAGAAGACAACATCCATAAATTGACGCTGGAGAACGCGGCTCAACACGATCGCCGCCTCGAAGAGGCCGGCGGTCTTGACCTGGTCGTGCTGGGGCTGGGTGCCGACGGCCATTTTTGCGGCAACCTGCCGAACACTACACGTTTTCATGATGAGACGGTCGAAGTACCGATTCAGGGGGAGCTGATTGGCATTGTCGCGAACGGCGAAATGGGGGGCGATTTCAATGTGGTGCCGGATAGCTATGTCACCATGGGGCCGAAAAGCGTGATGGCGGCAAAAAACCTGCTGCTGATTGTCAGCGGCGCGGCAAAGGCGCAAGCGCTAAAGCAGGTGGTGGAAGGCCCGGTCAGCGAACTGGTGCCGGCCTCTGTACTCAAGTTGCACCCTTCGTTGGTGATTATTGCGGATAAAGCGGCTGCGGCGGAATTGCAGCACTAAAAAGCCGCTGGCCAGCGGGGCTACCGTTGTGAACAACCGTAGCCCGACCGAGCGTAGTGACGTCGGGTCTTAACGAGTAATATCCCAGCCACGCGCTCTCCACAATGCCGGCAGCTCAGCTAAATCGGTAAAGGTCGTTACTTTCGGATGATCGATCGGTTGGTTGTGCGGGTCGGCGCAGAAGTAAAAGACTTCCATACCCGCGGCAATTCCTGATTGGGCTCCCGCGCTGGAATCATCGACCAGAATACAGTTTTCGACTTGTACCTGCATGGCCTCTGCCGCATGGAACATCAGCGCCGGGTCGGGTTTCCAGCGCTGAATGTCGTAACCGCTGTACAGCCGGTCTGGGAAGTGGTGCAGCATCTGCGTTCTACCGAGCGAATGCTGCATTTTACTGACCGGGCCATTCGACACCACGCACATGGGGATCTTCACCGCGTCCAGCAGCGCAGCGGCGCCGGGGATGATCTCCAGCTCGCTATCGAACAGACGGGCGACTTCGGCGCGATACACCGGCTCCAGGGTCTCTTTCTGCAGGTTAACGCCATATTCAGCGTTGATGGTGTCGATAATCTCGTACAGCTTAACGCCCTTGAAGCGCTTAAAAATTTCGGCTAAATCCAGCGTAATACCGAATTCCTGAAACATGTGAACATAGGCGCGTGAGCAAATCACCTCGCTATCGACCAGCGTGCCGTCACAATCGAAAAATACTGCTTGTGGTTGGGTCATACTCTTTCCAGTTTAACAAGTTTAACGTTTTCGTAATGCTCAATGCCGCGACGCAATCGTTGCCGTATAAGCAAAATAAATGAAAAAAATTACCATACAACCGCGCCTGGTGCCGTAATTTGGTATAGGATAGCCTCGAATTTTCCCTCCTTTACGTTCGGAAACCGATAATGAGTCAACAACCAACCAGCCAGTCTTCTGGCCAGGGTCTGCTGGAGCGCGTATTTAAACTGCGCGAGCACGGCACCACGGTGCGCACTGAAGCGATCGCCGGTTTCACCACGTTCCTGACGATGGTCTACATCGTCTTCGTGAACCCACAAATTCTTGGCGTGGCGGGTATGGATACCAGCGCTGTCTTTGTGACCACCTGTCTGATCGCTGCCTTCGGCAGCATTCTGATGGGTCTGTTCGCGAATCTGCCGGTGGCGCTGGCGCCAGCGATGGGTCTGAATGCCTTCTTTGCCTTCGTGGTAGTTCAGGCGATGGGCCTGCCGTGGCAGGTGGGTATGGGCGCGATTTTCTGGGGCGCCGTTGGCCTGCTGCTGCTGACCCTCTTCCGCGTACGCTACTGGATGATTGCCAATATCCCGGTGAGCCTGCGCGTGGGTATCACCAGCGGTATCGGGCTGTTTATCGGCATGATGGGCCTGAAGAACGCCGGCGTTATCGTGGCGAACCAGGACACGTTGGTCAGCATCGGCAACCTGACTTCCCACAGCGTGCTGCTGGGCGTGCTCGGATTCTTTATTATCGCTATCCTGGCATCGCGTAATATTCATGCCGCCGTGCTGGTCTCCATCGTCGTCACCACCCTGTTGGGCTGGATGCTCGGCGATGTGCACTATACCGGCATCGTCTCCGCGCCGCCGAGCGTGACCTCGGTTGTGGGTCAGGTCGATCTGGCCGGTTCGCTGAACCTTGGCCTGGCGGGCGTGATCTTCTCGTTCATGCTGGTTAACCTGTTCGACTCCTCCGGCACCCTGATTGGCGTCACCGATAAAGCCGGGCTGGCAGATGCGCAGGGTAAATTCCCACGCATGAAGCAGGCGTTGTTCGTCGATAGCGTGTCGTCTGTTGCCGGCTCCTTTATTGGCACCTCTTCGGTTACGGCCTATATCGAATCCTCCTCCGGCGTTTCGGTTGGCGGGCGTACTGGCCTGACCGCCGTTGTCGTAGGTATCCTGTTCCTGCTGGTCATCTTCCTGTCGCCGCTGGCGGGGATGGTTCCGGCCTATGCCGCCGCTGGGGCGCTGATTTACGTTGGCGTGCTGATGACCTCAAGCCTGGCGCGCGTGAAGTGGGATGACCTGACGGAAGCGGTACCGGCGTTTATCACCGCGGTGATGATGCCGTTCAGCTTCTCGATCACCGAAGGTATCGCCCTGGGCTTTATTTCCTACTGCGTGATGAAGATTGGTACCGGCCGTCTGCGTGAACTCAGCCCGTGCGTGATCATCGTTTCGCTGCTGTTCGTGCTGAAAATTGTCTTTATCGATGCGCATTGATCCGCACGCATGATGAAATGGCCCGGCATCGCTGCCGGGCTTTTTTTATGCTTTAACCCGCTGAATGTAATCGCCAAAGGCGGTCAACTGGCCGCGCAGATGGTCCAGTGTGCTCTGATCGACCACTTCACCCGCCTGCGGATCGACTTTGTTCTGAATCACACCGCCCATAAATTCCGGCTTGTTCATGACCATCGCATCGAGGAAGACCAGAATCTGGCGTAGATGATACTGGCAGCGGGCCCCGCCGATGGCGCCCATGGAGCTGGTCTGGATCAGCACCGGCTTACCGGCCAGCGGCTGTTCCGGCAGACGCGAGAGCCAGTCGATAGCGTTCTTCAGACCGCCGGGTACCGAGTAGTTATATTCCGGAGTAACGATCACCACGCCGTCCGCTTCGCGGATTTGTTTCGCGATCGCCTGCACGCTCTGCGGGAATCCCTCTTCCTGTTGGATATCGGCATCGTACAGCGGGATATCGCCGATTGACGGCAGCGCGGAGATTTCCATGCCCGCAGGCGCAATGCCCGGCAGCGTGCGCGCAACCATGGCATTAAAAGAACCTTTGCGTAGACTTCCGAGTAACGTAACAACTTTCAACGTATCAGACATGAGTGCTCCTTTGCATCATGATGGCCGGCTAAACCGGTCAGTTGAGGGAGAATACTTTTTCTACCGGTAAGCTGGTAAAGCGCATCAGGCGCGCGTCAGTCTCTTTGGCGCGCGTTTGCGCATCAGGCAGGCAGCGCCAGCCCTCTTTACTATCATATTCCCAGACCTTCAGCGGCCCGATATTCGGGGTGACGGCGATTGACCACACCAGCAACGTTTCAGCATCACAGATGGCTTCAATCGATTGGGTGCCAGCGGTACGCAGGCGACCAGACCCCGGAAGCAGTTGTACTCGCACGGGGGCTTCACCGGTGAGCTTCAGCACGCTGCGGCGCAGCGCCACCAGTTGGGCGCGGGCTTCATCCGGATCGTGCTGGATGTTAATCCATAAATTCTCATTGCTATTGAAGACATAGCGATCGGCGGCATGTAGCGGATGGACGCCACGCGAGGCATGTTGCAGTTCCATATCGAGACCGCAGTCACCTTCGGTCGTCAGCGCTACGCCGACGATATTCCCGGCATAAGAGATGGAAAAGCGGGGAAGGTGGGGATCGCGAAATACGGGCCGTCCATTGGGTTCGCTGATGATTTCCGGCAGCTCGCCGATACCATAAAGCATGAAAAGCAGTTCAGCGAGCAGCGAACGCGAGGCGCGATAGCGGCTCTGTCGGTATTCGGGTAGGTTACGTGCGGATTGATGACATGCCGCCGACAAACGCGTCGATAGCGGCTCCCTGGTGTTGAGTATCCCTCTTGCAAAATGCGTTGCCATTCGTCGCTCCGTGATTAATGGTCAGAGATAAAAATTGTGAATGATATTATCGCTCACAATGAGCAGGTTTTAATGCGGAAATTCTTCCTTGAGAAGGGATAATGTCTGACTTTTACAATTTCTTGCGCAACAACGTGAGGATGATGGGCAATTTCCCTACAGCGTATTGGAATAGAGCTGTTTAAGGGTTTCTCTGAGCCATACGATCTTTGGATTATAGCTATTACGCTTATGCCACAGCAGGGTGAACGGCACGCGCATTTTTTCCAGTAGCTGCGGCTCCAGCGGCAGCGGGCGCGATACCAGCGGCAGATGATGCTGCTGATTATAGTGCTGACAATAGCGCGGCGCGGTGGCTATCATGGTGTGATTTGGCTGCGCCGCCATAAACAGCGACTGCTCAAAGCCGGGCAGGGTCAGGGCAACGGTCCGTTTGTGGCCCAGATCATGTAGCACATCATCCAGCGCCCAGGTATCGCTTTGTTCCCAGCAGATATTGATGTGCGGATAGCGCAGGAAAGCCGCCAGGTTCCACTCTTCATTGAGCGCCGGATGATCGGCGCGCAGCCACACCTGCGGCAGGTCGCTAAACAGGACATCAAAATCGATATACCACGGCAGCAGGCTCAGCTGTTCGCGCGAACGCGGATGGGTTTCCTTGCCGCAAAAACCGATATCAACCTCGCCGCGAATGATGGCATCCAGCGAGTCGTAATCCCAGTTGCGTAAACGGATCAGCGCTTGTGGATAACGTTGATAAATTTGTTGGGAGAGGGTGTTGAACAGGATCATCAGCAGCGGTGATTCTGCCGCCAGCTCGAACTTCAGGCCGCTTGGCATAGTGTGGTGCGGTTTATCGAGGATCTGATTGCCCATCTGCATCCAGTCGGCAAGATCCTGCTCCATGCTGCTCATTAACGGCGTTGGCGCCAGCCCTAGCGGTGTTTTAACAAACAGCGGATCGTCAAACCAGGTGCGTAACTTGGCTAATGATTTACTCACCGCCGACGGCGAAACGTTCATCCGTTTCGCCGTGCGGGTGACGCTGCGCTCCTGGGTCAGAAGCTGCAGGCACAGCAGGAGATTAAGATCGAGACTCGACAGGGATTTCTTCATTATCTTGCGTCGCGCGCGCCGGTGAGACGACCAGTATCAGAACAATACTGACTATGCTACAGGCAATGAGTATCCCGATCAGCATATTCATGGCGCTCAGCCCGATGATAGCCGCCAGCCAAATCCACAGCGAAGAACCACAGACCTGAGCGATACCGAGAGCGGAACTGGCGACGCCCGCGCGCAGCGTGAAAGGACCTAGCGCCTGGCTCATCGCGACGCCAAAGCCGACCGAGAAACCCGCGCAGATCATACCTAATCCCAGCATGGTGAGGGGCTGGCTGGCGGCGAGGCTCAATACCACGCCAGCGATAAGGAACAACGTCTGCGAGGTCAGCATCAGGGTACGTGGTTTAAAAAGCGTCAGAGCGAACGGCGTGGAGAACGACACGGCCATGCTGACCATTGCCATCAGCGCCATCGCCATTGAATAAGTTCCGCGGTCGAAACCCATCTCTTCCATCATCAGCACCGGAGAGACGTTTACGTAAGTCAAAATTGCGGTGACGCTGAGAGTCGTAATGACTATGCGGCTGAGGAAAAAACGGTTTAGCAGCGACTCAGCGGCGCCATTGTGCTGTGCGTCTGCCTGCGGATGCGTTGTCGGGCGCGTCTCACGCAGGATAAACACCGACAATAACCCCACCATCACCCCCATGCCTGTCATGGTGTAGAACAGGCTCTGCCACGGATATTTCAACATGATCAGATGGCCAAGTACCGGCGCGAGGACGGGAATAATGCAGGTAATGCCATTAAGCAGCGACAGTACCTTGGCGCGGCGGCGCTCGTCCAGCGTATCGCGCAGAACGGCAAAAGCGACGACGTAGCAGCTTCCCGCGCCGATCCCCTGGATAAAGCGGCCAATCAGAAAATGCGTGCTGTTATGCGCCTGCGAGCACAACAACGAGGCCAGTATGAAGGTGATGGCGCCGAAAATCGCGACCGGTTTACGCCCGGATTTATCCGCCGCTCGCCCGGCAAAAAGCATCGCGGTAGCCATGCCGGCTAAATAGACCGAAAAGGCGATATGCAGCTGTGCCTCGCTGGCGCCAAGATCCTGGGCGATGCGCGGTAGACCGACCAGATACATATCAATGCCGGATGGATAGAGCAGTACCAATGCGAAACTGCAGATAAGAAAGCGTGCCATAGGACCCTCGCAATAAGAATGGCGTACAGCATAGTGGCTAACGCCAGGGAGTACGAGTTGCCATTTGGACAACACTCTTTTCCTGAAAGGAAAAACAGTTGATTGCTTCACAGAGTTGATGTGATTAAGGCAATCAAATAAAAAACCCGCCATAACAGAAGGTTATGGCGGGTTAGTAGATGCTTACCAGTAACGCTTACTTACCGATACAGAAACTGGAGAAGATGCGGCCCAGCAGATCGTCAGAGGTAAATTCGCCGGTGATTTCACTTAATGCCTGTTGCGACAGACGCAGCTCCTCCGCCAGTAATTCACCGGCCCAGGCGCCCAGCAACTGCGTTTTGCCCTGCTGCAGATGGTCCGCAGCTGTTTCCAGCGCTTGCAGGTGGCGACGACGGGCGAGGAAGCCGCCTTCCATGTTGGTATCGAAGCCCATGCTCTGCTTAAGGTGGTTGCGCAGCACCTCGACCCCTTCACCGGTACGCGCCGACAGGCGGATTAGTGAGTGGCCATTTACTTCGCTGAGCCCCAGCGCTTCGCCGGTGACGTCGGCTTTATTACGCACCACGGTAATCGGCAGTTTAGCGGGCAGGCGCTCGATAAAGTCCGGCCAGATCTCCGCCGGGTCAACGGCGCTGGTGGTGGTGCCGTCGACCATAAACAGCACCCGATCCGCCTGCTCGATCTCCTGCCAGGCGCGTTCAATGCCGATACGCTCCACTTCATCACTGGCGTCACGCAGGCCTGCGGTATCGATGATATGCAGCGGCATACCGTCGATGTGAATATGTTCGCGCAGTACGTCGCGGGTGGTGCCGGCGATATCGGTGACGATCGCCGCTTCTCGTCCGGCCAGCGCGTTGAGCAGGCTGGATTTACCGGCGTTTGGCCGTCCGGCGATCACCACTTTCATCCCTTCACGCAGCAGGCTGCCCTGACGGGCTTCGGCGCGGACGGCATCGAGATCGGCGATCACGTCGTTCAGTTGGGCTTCAATTTTACCATCGGAGAGGAAATCAATTTCTTCATCCGGGAAATCAATCGCCGCTTCCACGTAGATGCGCAGGTGAGTGAGCGCTTCCACAAGATGGTTCACACGCGCGGAGAAGGCCCCTTGCAAGGAGTTCAACGCCGAACGGGCCGCCTGCTCTGAGCTGGCGTCGATAAGGTCGGCTATGGCCTCTGCCTGCGCCAGGTCGAGCTTGTCGTTGAGGAACGCGCGCTCGGAAAACTCGCCCGGATTGGCGATGCGAACGCCGGGCAAGGTCAGAATACGTTTGAGCAGCAGATCCAGAATGACCGGGCCGCCGTGGCCCTGCAGTTCGAGGACATCTTCACCGGTAAAGGAGTTCGGCCCCGGAAACCACAGCGCAATCCCCTGATCCAGCGGCGTACCGTCGGCGTCTTTAAACGGCAGGTAGTCGGCATAGCGCGGCTTCGGCAGCTTGCCGAGTACCGCCTGCGCGACGTCGCGCGCCTTAAGGCCGGAGATACGCAGGATGCCCACACCCCCGCGTCCCGGAGGGGTTGCCTGGGCGACGATAGTGTCGTTATGGCTCATGGTGACTCTCTATGTAGATGTAAAAAAGGCGGTCCATTGACCGCCTTCTCTGGCATTAACGTTACCGTAGATACTCGAAATAATTCAAGTTGCAGAAAGGCGGCAAGTTAGTGAGGCCCCAGGAGCTTACTGTAGTAAGTGACTGGGGCGAACTAATGAAGCCAACGCATCTGCGGCTTGAAGAATGAAGAGTATCAGGATTTTTTCTTCTCGCGGCTATGTAGGCCACGCTTCTCCAGACCACGGTAAATCAGCTGCTGCTGAATAATGGTTACCAGGTTGCTGACGATGTAGTACACCACCAGACCAGACGGGAACCACAGGAAGAACACCGTGAAGATGACCGGCATAAAGGTCATGATCTTCTGCTGCATCGGGTCGGTCACGGTGGTCGGCGACATCTTCTGGATGAAGAACATGGTCGCGCCCATGATGATCGGCAGGATGTAGTACGGGTCTTGCGCGGACAGGTCGTGGATCCACAGGATAAACGGCGCATGACGCAGTTCAACCGAGGCGCTCAGCATGTAGTACAGCGCAAGGAAGATAGGCATCTGAATAATCAGCGGGAAGCAGCCACCCAGCGGGTTAACTTTTTCAGCTTTATACAGCGCCATCATTTCCTGGCTTTGACGTTGTTTATCGTCGCCCAGACGCTCGCGCATTGCCTGAATCTTCGGCTGCAGCATACGCATCTTCGCCATGGAGGTGTACTGCGCTTTAGTCAGCGGGTACATGATGCCACGAACGATAAAGGTGATGACGATAATCGAGAAGCCCCAGTTGCCGAGGAAGCCGTGGATGAATTTCAGCAGCTTAAACAGCGGTTGGGAGATGAACCACAGCCAGCCGTAGTCGACGGTCAGATCCAGGTGCGGCGCGACGGCAGCCATTTTATCCTGCAGAGCCGGGCCGACCCACAGCACGCTTTCCAGCTTGTCGGTTTGACCTGGCTGCACCAGTACCGGCTGTGATTTATAGCCGATAGCGACAACGCCATTACCGAGGTTAGCGGTATAGAAGTTGTTGGTGCCGTTGTTATGCGGAACCCACGCGGTGGTGAAGTACTGCTGCAACATCGCTACCCAACCGTCTTTGGTGCTGACGTTCAGGTTTTCGTTGTCGACGATAGTATCGAATTTATATTTTTCGTATTTCGAATCAGCAGTGGAGTACGCCGCGCCACGGAAGGTGTGCATGGTAGACAGACCGCCGGTTT
>ENA-OWZJ01000036-OWZJ01000036.1-human-gut-metagenome-genome-assembly--contig:-NODE-36-length-46130-cov-60.7303_pt1 | contig 46130 bp, 48 predicted proteins | sample MGYA00249760_ERZ652106 | MGnify/ENA primary metagenome ERZ652106 (study PRJEB26925, sample SAMN05827102) | human gut metagenome | biome: ENVO:2100002; feature: ENVO:00000062; material: ENVO:00002003...
TGAACTGCACCCAAAAAGTTGGACACCCAACGAAGTAAGGTGCAGTTTTTTATGAGCAAGTATTCTCTCAACTTTAAGCTTGAGGTTGTGCAGCACTATCTTTCCGGGCTGGAAGGGCAGAAAGCGACTGCAAAGCGTTTTGGTATCGACCACAGTGCCGTTCGTAAGTGGACGGCTGCCTGGAAGCTTCATGGCGAAGCCGGACTTATAACCCGTCATTTCACCTATTCTCCTGCCTTTAAAGAGTCCGTTATCCTGCATATGCGTGAACACCGGCTGTCTGTTCGCGAAGTCTGTGCAAAATTTACTATCCCTGCTTTTTCCACTGTTTGTCAGTGGGAACGACTGTATGATGAAGGCGGATTAGAAGCCCTTACTGATAGCCGACGCAGGAAAAAAACGATGCCAGAACGCCCTGAAAATCACCCGACTCCTCCTTCGCAGGCTCCCCTTGCCCCGGATGAACGAGAGGAACTTGAACAACTGCGTACTGAAGTGGCATATCTAAAAAAGCTGCAGGCCTTACTCAGGGAAAGAAGCACGTCAAAACGCGGGATAAAGCGCAGGTCGTGAATGAGTTAAGGCCGGAGTTCCCTCTTGCACGTCTGTTAAAAGCGGCAGGGCTGGCGAGAAGTACGTTTTACTGGCAACTGGCCAGCGGTAAAAAACCAGACAAATATGCCAGTGATAAGTGGCAGATTTTAACGCTGTTCCATAAACATAAAGGCCGGTATGGATACAGGAGAATCACGCTGGCTGGCCGCCGGGAAGGAAGCTTACTGAACCATAAAACAGTTCAGAGGCTAATGAATGAGTTAGATTTAACTTGCTGTATCAGAAAGAAGAAATACAACTCTTACAGAGGCCGGTACGGGAAAGTTGCGGGTAATGTGCTGAACCGGCAGTTCAGTGCGGATAAGCCCAACCAGAAGTGGGTAACAGATGTCACGGAATTTAAAATCAACGGGGAAAAACTGTATCTGTCTCCGGTTCTGGATCTGTATAACGGAGAAATAGTGGCATACCAGATGGCGTCCCGTCCTCTGCTGTCGATGGTGGATGAGATGCTGTCAAAAGCGCTGTCGGTACTGGGCAAAGACGAATATCCGCTACTGCACTCAGATCAGGGCTGGCAGTACCAGATGGCGAATTATCAGAAGAGACTTAAGGACAGCGGTCTGAAACAGAGCATGTCAAGAAAGGGAAACTGTCACGACAATGCAGTAATGGAAAGCTTCTTCGGTACGCTGAAGACTGAATGCTTTTACTTGACGGAGCATAAGAATATCAGTGAGTTGCGCATGGCTATCGATGAGTACATCCACTATTACAACCATGAAAGAATAAAACAAAAGCTAAAAGGCCTGAGTCCGGTAGAGTACCGAACACAGGCCCTGATAGCCGCTTAATATAAACCGTCCAACATTATGGGGTCAGTTCACTTCGGGGCGGTTTTTGTTTGGGCCGCTTAGCGGCACGAACGACCAAAACAACTAATAAATCTGGTTAATACTTAATCCTTTAAGCAGGTGAGCTTTGTCGCTATGACGCACTTTGAATCCAAGGAGAAAGTAATGACAACGCATCGCAGTGAAAAAGACTCGATGGGCGCAATCGACGTCCCGGCCGATAAACTTTGGGGCGCGCAGACCCAGCGCTCGCTTGAGCATTTCCGTATCTCAACGGAGAAAATGCCTGATGAATTGATCTATGCGCTGGCGCTGACCAAGCGAGCGGCGGCGAAGGTTAACCAGGACCTGGGCTTGCTGGCGGCGGACAAAGCGGACGCCATCATCGCTGCCGCAGATGAAGTCCTCGCCGGCAAGCATGCGCAGGAGTTTCCGTTAGCTATCTGGCAAACCGGCTCCGGTACCCAAAGCAACATGAATATGAACGAAGTGCTGGCAAACCGTGCGAGCGAGTTGCTTGGCGGCGAGCGCGGCATGGCGCGCAAAATTCATCCCAATGATGACGTCAATAAAAGCCAGAGCTCGAATGATGTTTTTCCAACAGCCATGCACGTCGCGGCGCTAATCGCGCTGCGCGAAAAGCTGATCCCGCAGCTACAGGCGCTGCGCGCCACGCTACAGGAAAAGTCGCTGGCCTTCGGTGACATCGTTAAAATTGGCCGCACGCACCTACAGGACGCTACGCCGCTGACGTTAGGGCAGGAGATCTCCGGTTGGGTCGCGATGCTGGAACATAATCTCCGCCATATTGAACACAGCCAGCCGCATCTCGCTGAGCTGGCGCTGGGCGGTACGGCGGTTGGCACCGGCTTGAATACGCACCCGGAATATGCGGTGCGGGTGGCGGCGGAACTGGCGTCGCTTAGCGGGCTGCCGTTCGTCACCGCGCCAAACAAATTTGAAGCGCTGGCCACCGTGGATGCGCTGGTTCATGCCCACGGCGCGCTGAAAGGGCTGGCGGCTTCGCTGATGAAAATCGCCAATGATGTGCGCTGGCTGGCCTCCGGGCCGCGCTGCGGCATCGGTGAGATCGCCATTCCGGAGAACGAACCAGGATCCTCCATTATGCCCGGCAAGGTCAACCCGACGCAGTGCGAAGCGTTGACCATGCTGTGCTGCCAGGTGATGGGTAACGACGTGGCGGTGAATATCGGCGGTGCGTCAGGGAACTTTGAGCTTAACGTCTATCGGCCAATGGTCATCCACAATTTCCTGCAGTCGGTACGCCTGCTGGCGGACGGCATGGAGAGCTTTAATGAGCACTGCGCGGTGGGTATTGAGCCGAACCGCGAGCGGATAGACCAGTTGCTTAATGAGTCGCTGATGCTGGTGACCGCGCTCAATACCCATATCGGCTACGATAAAGCGGCGGAGATCGCCAAAAAAGCGCACCATGAAGGGCTGACGCTGAAAGCCGCGGCACTATCGCTTGGTTACCTGACGGAAGCGGAATTCGATAGCTGGGTGCGCCCGCAGGATATGGTTGGCAGCCTCGCTACTCGCTAGCCAGCCATAAATGCAGACGCGGGATCAGTAATCGTAACGACTGCGCCTGCGGTTTGTGGCGATACTGCACGTTATCAGCATCGTAATTCAAGAGTTCGCCAAGATCCGGCACGCTTACCCCACGCGTGCCGGAGATAAGCGCAATCAGCGGGCCGGGACAGGCGTACTGCACCTGCTTCTGCTCGCCGGCATACCACACTCTGGCAATCGGCTGTACCTTGACCGGGCGTTTGATTTTCAATTTTGCCCGCTGCGGCAGGGCGGCGATATCCTGAAATTCCCGTTCCAGCTTGCTTTGCCACTGTTCGCGGGTCCAGGGCGGCACCGCGCGCGGCGATTGCAGGCTCTTCTCTAGCTGCATTAATACTTCATCGCGGGTCAGATTTTTAATCACATGCTTATTGGCCCAGCCGAAGCGGATGGTGCTGGGGTCGCACAGCGGCGTCAGCGTACGATAGGCGCTGAGGGTAATCAGACCGGGCAGGTGGCGGTGAACCCATTCGAAACGCGCGGCGGCCGGCAATCCGGAATCGACGGTGACGATTCTCTCAAACGCCGCTTTCAGCGCGTTAATGGCGCTGATTTTCTCCAGCAGCTCTGCCTGCTGTTGCGTATCAACCGCCAGGCAAATCGCCCCGGGGAGGCGTACCGCCGCCTTGCTGCTGCGGTTTTCCGATTGCTGCTGAATAAACAGATGGCTGTAGTGCCTGAGCGCCATCTCCAGCGCGCTTTGGCCGACGTGCTGCGTGACCTGAATGGTATCCAGCGGCGCGTGCTCCGCCTCTTTGCTCACCGCCGGCAATTCGAAAACCCGCGCCGCCAGCAGGCGGCAGCGGCTCAGCGATGCTTTGAAGGTTTGTAGCTCGCGCTCAAGCTCACGAAAGGTGTCATTTAAGCGCGCAACGAGGTCGTAGCTTGCCATGTTTACCGCCTTAGTTACAACATACTATTTGAGTATAAACTATACGCAGGCCGTAACGCCTGCGCAAGTTCGGCTAAGCAGAAGTAAAAGCGGGAAGCTGGTGGTAAATAGGCCAGCTGAAAATGAATGCCGCGCCGCCAAGCGAACTTTCGTCGCAGCGGACTTCACCGGCCATCGCCTGAGCAATACTGTGTACGATGGCCAGCCCCAGGCCGCAGCCGCCGGTGGCGCGATCTCGACTGGGATCGAGACGGACAAACGGCTCGAATACCCGTTCGCGTTCCTCAAGGGCGATACCCGGGCCATCATCTTCCACGCGCAGCGTCGCCCGTGAACCGGCCAGCGACAGGCTGATATGAATATGTTGATGGCTGTAGCGCAGGGCATTATTGACCAGATTATCCAGCACGCGCTCCATTAAACGCATATCCAGCGCACCGTAGTCGCCCGCCGTAAGCTGGCGCAACGCGACTTCACGCTGCGGATTGACCAGCTGAATATCCTCGACGTGCGCGCGGATCCAGGCCGGGAAATCCGGGGTGGTCAGGTTGAGTTCGTTCTGCGGGCGATCGAGGCGCGCGTAGGTGAGCAGTTCTTCAATCAGAGCTTCCAGTTGCCCGATATCGCGATTGAGAGCCTGCGACTCCGCCTCGGTCAGATTTTCGCTCATCTCCAGGCGATAGCGCAGGCGCACCAGCGGCGTGCGCAATTCATGGGCGATACCGTCAATAAGCTGTTTTTTACTGGCTATCAGGGCGTTGATATTATCGGCCATCTGGTTAAAGGCCACGCCGAGTCGCTCGAAGCTCGACATGCTATCGAAATGAATGCGCTCGCTAAAATGACCTTCGCCGAAGCGCTGTGCGGCGGTTTCGATTCGCAACATATCCTGCCAGTGCGGACGCATCCAGATAAACACCGGGAACGCCAGTGAAATAGCGATAAACGCCATCAGCGCGACGTCCAGCAGGCGCATCTCATGCAAAAAATAGAGATAGGGCACCGGGCCGACTGACAATACGTAATGGCTGCGCGGGATGCGTTGAATAAAGGTGTACTGATCGTCCAGCGCCACGATATCGCCCGCGCGCAGATGCTGCATCGAGCTTTCCGAGAGCTTGAATTTGCTTAACGGTTCAATGTGCAGATCGAAAGAGAGATTAAGATCCAACTCTTTCAGCGTGTTGCTCCAGTCGCGCGGCGGGATCTCGCGCAGTTCGCTGCGCATCAGATACAGCGAGCTTTTCATCAGATCGTCCAGCGACTGGCGTCCGGCGCGCTCGGCGGTGAATTTATACACCAGGCCGACCAGCATGGTCATGACCAGGAAGCAGACGAACAGCAAAAGGTAAAACTGCACAAACAGCTTCTTCATATAAAATCACCGTTACTTCAGTACGTTAGTTATTCCGCTGTTCCCTTTGGGGGCATCTGGGGGACATTGTTGTATCCACCGATACGCTGGTTAAGAAATGCAATCTGATCACCATCCAGCGCGTTTATCCAGGCAGAGTACACTGTATAAACCATTTCTGCATTCTCATGGCCCAGTTGACTGGCAATGAATGCCGGGTTTGCCCCTGCTGATAGCATCCAGCAGGCGTAGGTGTGTCGAGTCTGATAAGGCCGCCGCCGGCGCACGCCAGAAAGGCGTATGGTTGTATTCCATAGAGAACTTATTGAGTTCACTGAGTAGTGACTGGCCTGTTCACCTTTTTCCTGACGTGGCATGAATACGAAATGAAGGTTATGTATCTCCGCTTTACCAAATTCTCGCTGACGTATCTCTATTGGAACTTTGGGGAAATGGCTGGTTAGTACATGCTGTGCTTTAAGCGCCTCAAGGGCAGGCGCAAGCAACTTTATGGTCCGCTCGCCTGCACGTGTTTTGGTTGGTCCAAAAATACCTTGCTGAATCGCCACGGATAATCTAGACACTTCCGAGCCGTTGATAATACTGGTTTTCATATTCTGCCGGTGACATTTGATCGCTAGAACCATGCCGACGCTTACTGTTATAAAACATTTCGATGTAATCAAAAATATCGCTGCGGGCTTCTTCCCGCGTTCCGTAGATCTTTTTCTTTATCCGCTCACGCTTCAGCAACTGGAAAAAGCTTTCTGCAACCGCATTATCATGGCAGTTACCGCGACGGCTCATACTGCCCTCCAGGCCGTGTGATTTCAGGAACGACTGCCACTCATGGCTTGTGTACTGACTGCCCTGATCCGAGTGAACCAGCACCTGTTTTTGGGGATTACGCCGCCATACAGACATCAGCAATGCATTCAGGACAATGTCTTTTGTCATCCGGGATTGCATTGACCACCCGATAATTTTGCGTGAGAACAGATCGACAACTACGGCAAGATACAGCCAGCCTTCGCGGGTTCTGATGTAGGTTATATCCGTTACCCAACGCTCATCCGGAGCATCCGGATTGAACTGTCGCTGGAGCCTGCTGGGTGACACGATACTGGCCTCGCCTTTACGTGCCCGCGGGCTCCGGTATCCGACCTGAGACTTTATTCCGGCACGTTTCATCAGTCGCCAGACTCTGTTGACTCCGCACTGTTGTCCGGTATCCCGCAGATCCAGATGGATCTTGCGATAACCATAGACGCATCCCGACTCCAGCCAGAACTGTTTAATCTGTCCTGTCAGTCTCAGGTCTGTCTGATGGCGTTGTGAATGCGGCTGCTTAAGCCAGGCATAAAAACCACTGGGATGAACATCCAGCACCCGACAGAGCATGCGAACAGGCCAGCAACAGATGTTGTCACGGATAAAGGCGTACCTCAGTCGGACAGCATTGAGAAGTACGCCGCGGCTTTTTTTAATATGTCCCGTTCGTCAGTAACCCGCTTCAACTCCTTCTGGAGTCGGCGGATCTCGGCCCGAGTATCTGACTGTTCTTTATTAGTGGATGAGTCCGGACCGAACTTCTTTATCCAGGCGTAAAGGCTGTGGGTGGTGATATCGAGACGTGTTGCAACGCTGGAAACAGAATGACCGCGATCAATAACCTGTTTGACTGCTTCAATTTTAAACTCTTCGGGATAACGTTTACCGCTCATGGGCACCTCTCTTTAAGTCATCTTAAATGACTCTGAGGTGTCTGTTAAACCCGTGGCGATTCACTTAGAATATGCTGTGTCAGTCATTTAAGGCTCCATTTCAGAGATGTTCAGTCAGTGTTACCGATTGATTCTTGTCTGTATATTACCAAAGATCTCATTCACATATATGAGGCCACTAGTTGCGAAACGAGACGTAAAGCCAGATATTTCATTTTTTCCTGCTACCTACACTATGGTATAGCCTGGGGCTATTAATAGAATACGTTCGCCATCTCTTACCAGTACCTGGCTGGTATCTCCTACACTAGCTCGGAGTCGCGGTCAAAATGAACCGCGTCGTATCACGCTTTAAACGCACAGGTATCTGGCGTGATTGGCCCCCCGGGAGGTGGATCATTCAGCTTCCCACTTGATGCCAGCGGCGGCACGCTCAGCCTCGCTTTGTTCCCAAAACCACTAGTGAAGCGCCATAAGCTCTTCATCGAGCGGAGCATATTTGCGGTCGAAATATGCCTGTGCGTCTTTCTCCGCTTCATCAGGCAATTCGCCAGGCCCAAAGAGCGTGTTATAAATCCAAGCCAGCCCGTTTTTAGTATCGCCAGTGGCCTGCCATTCGATGATTGCAGCTTGCATAACCAGGATATTTTTCCCGATCAGCAGATCCAGTTGCTGATAGCGCTTACGGATATATTCGTTTTGCGCTTCAAGTTCTGCGTTGCGCTGCTGCGCCTTCTCCAGCGCCTCTAGGCGATTACCTGGTACACGTACCTAACGAAGGGAAGCGCGGCCCAAAAGCAGCCAGTGATTTCAAGCGCGCCGGCGGCCGGGCGGGATACCCGGACCTGATTCTGGATATCCCATCTGGGGAGTGGCACAGCCTGCGGATTGAAATGAAAGCGAAAGGCGGCAAACCGACGACTACGCAACTGGAGTGGATCGAACGTCTGCGCGGCGTGGGGTATCGTGCTGAGATTTGCTACGGATTTGAAGCCGCGAGGCTGTGTATCTTAGGATATTTCAGGGGAAGTCCCCCCTGAAATTTAACTATCGCAACAAATCCTTTTTACAGAGACTGTTCGGATTGGGCTAAGAAAAGTAAATTTGTAGCGGTTAAATGAAGCATATAGCTCACTAACTCTCTTGGGACAGTAGTAACGCCTGTCCCTTGTCCATGGCCAGAATTTTTATTTCTTATTGTTGGTATTCCACTCTCGAGCATTGTTTTGAGACTAGTGAATTGACCTTGTAGGTAAGAAGGTATTAGTTCATGCTCAAGACAGCTGTTAATTAACTTTGAAGCGGTATCGGTTTTATTATATTGCCATTTTCGTTTGTCATGAATTGCTTTCATGATGCTTTCGTAAGATTTAAGGCACTCATTCAAACATTCTTTGAAATTGTCCAGTCTGTAATGCTCATGTGCCGCAAGAAACTCATCCATTACGCCATCATATTCGTCATTAGAGCTCAAAAGTGAGAGGGTTGGCTTAACTACTTCTGAGTGAATAAATTGCGAGTCGACTCTGATTATTTCTTCATTTTCAAATTGATATCCGATATTGTTTTCCTTAAATCTGGTATTGATGCCAGAAAGAGCATCAACCGCTCTATCCCTGCTGGCTATCGATGGAGGGTTTTTGAATATAGAGAGAAGCTCAATACAAAATAATTCGATAATATCTAAACTGTGGTCGGTAACACTTGTTGTAAGAAAGTAACTGAATATTTCATCGGAATATGATGTGGCATCATTTTTAAGTTTGAACCTACCATACTCAGCGAGGAGGGTTTTAAGTATTCTTTTATACACATTATCCTTGGTGTTGTGTTGATAACTACTGAAACTCATTCTTGTATGAGTGGTACATATACCAATAGCCTCTTCGATTATGTGTATGAACTGAATTTTAAATTTTTGAGGGATATTGTCATATATGTAGACATCACTTACTTCACCTCTGATTCTTCTTTGTCGTTTTGAGTAAATGTCGTGAATTGCCATGTGTTATTCCTTATGATACAGGGGTATATATGTGCTGTGGTTTTATTTTCAATAGCGTACATATTAGCGCTTACTCGTAGTGGTTTCCATTCTCTTTTGGTTGCATTTGAAGTATTGTTTTTATTAATTATTGCTGTATATGCAATAATGCTCGCGACCACGGTTAGCGAGAACGAAAAGATGAGTATCGAAGCAGCAATCAAGATTTTTGACCCGCGCACGGCGACGCTGGGACCACGTGGCGGCTGCGCCACCCTGCATTGGGACAATATCGCGGCAATGCTGGGCACTATTGAGCGAGAAAACTCGGTTGGGTACCAGCTGATCATGGTGGCTTATCGCGGAGACAGGCAGCAAGAGGCTGCGCTACGTAAAAATGTCGGCACGTGGGCTACCGATTTTTGCCAGAAATCGCGTATTGCCGACCACACCCTGGCATCAGGGTTGCAGAGACCGCGCTTGATATCCTATTTCACCGCCCACTTGAGCCACAAATGCGCTCGCTCCAGCACCTACACGACTATACGGGCCTTATGCCCAGCGGGAAGCACAGCGGATAAAGTCACTGAAGAAAACGTTATCCAAAACAAAACTAAAGCCTGAGACTGCCTCTACGCTGACGCGGATACAATTCCTGGAAGAGCAGATCTCAGCGGCGCGGACCGGTATCGACCGTTGGGTTATAGCCCATGCCGCCGCATCAACACAATGCCCACGCTGCCGGGGAGCAGGGCAGATCGTTAAACCTCGTCCGGGCGTTTGTCCCGTCTGCAATGGCCACCAGCATCTGGAGCCGACTACCCGGGAGATTTTGAGGCACATCAGCAAGAGCGCGTCCGCTGCTGTGAGTCACCTCTCTATCCTGGACGAGTGCCGGTGGTGGCTGTCCAGCCATGCTAACGCCGCTACTGCGCGTCTGTATGAGCTATTCGATCTCAACCAGGGCGGTTGACAGGTCGCGCCGTGGGGATGAAAATCCCAGAATAGCTATATTTCTATGAACCCGCCTTGTGCGGGTTTTTTCGTTTCTGACGTCCGTAAAAAGGCAGGTACCAAAAAATGCCTCATAAATTATCGATCTGGCAGTGGATCGCCTTGGTTATGTCAGCGCCTAACGAGGCGCTGAAGGTGGGCGCAGCGCTGGCCGCCGGAGAGCTGTCCAGGTGGCTTCTAGGTGAGCGGACCCGCTTTCGCTACGTCCTGGGTGATTTCATCGCATGCGTACTTATTTATTGCGCGCTGCGTCCGTATATCCCGGCACTACCGCCTATCTATGGATTCAAGATATCGCCCGATCTGGTTGTGTTGGTGATAGCGCTGCTTGGCGCGCACGGAATCAAAGAAGTCGTTGTAGCAGTCGCGAAAAAATTCGGTATCCAACTGAATGGAGAATCAAAAAATGGGTGATGTTTCCGAGCATTTCAGCCGCCACGAGCTGGCGTGCAAGTGTGGGTGCGGATTTGACCAAGTTAACGCCGCTTTGGTGCCGGTATTGGAAAGTGTCCGCCAGCATTTCAGCGCGCCGGTAGTTATTGACTGCGCCTGTCGTTGTCAGACACACAACGCGGCGGTCGGCGGCGCCAGTCATAGCCAGCACCTGCTGGGGCAACGCGGCAGATATTAAGGTATCAGATCCCTGCGTATATCGGTCCGGAGCGCAATAACCACGGGCACGCTGTCATTCTTGCGCTCCGCAAAATCTACCCTGTTAGCCACATCTACACCGAAGAGTTCCCGTTGGTGCCGTTCTGGGGTTTCCGCAAAGACAAGAACGGGATCCCGTATGGTCTGGTATCACGGATGATCAGTGCGCAGAACTCATATAATTTCCGTCATCTCAAAATCACCTGGCTGATGCAGGCTAAGCAGATAGTGATGGATGATGACGCCACCAACATGAGTCGGGAGCAGGTACGCGAGGAAGCCAACCGTCCTGACGGCGTAATAGTCCTCAACGCCGACCGTAAGAACAAGACCAAAGCCTCAGATGCACTGCAGATAAACTCTGATAGCTCAGTCAGCGCACAGCAAATGCAGGTCATGGAGTATGACCGGCAGAATATCCAGGACTGCGCGGGGATTTACTCCAGCTATATGGGGCAGGACAGCAACGCTATTTCCGGTATAGCCGTGTCTAACCTGGTAGAGCAGAGCTCCACCACGCTCGCGGAAATCAACGATAACTACACAATGGCGTGTAATGCGCTTGGCGAGCTTATCCTTAACTACCTGCTCGAGGACCTCAAAAAACGGACGGATTACAGCATCGTCATCAACCGCAAGGATAAGCGCCGCCGGAAAATCGTCACGATTAATGTTAAAGGCGACGACGGTGCAATTACTAACAACATTTCCCGCCTGGATGCGCGGATTGTACTGGCGCCTATTGATTCTACGCCAGCGTACCGCGCGCAACTGGCTGACCGTCTGATCGGCATCATCCAGAAACTGCCGGCACAGGCACAGACCGCCGTTATCGATCTGGTACTCGAACTGGTTGAGATACCGAACAAAGATGAATTCGTCGACCGTGTCAGTAGGGCCATGGGCACGCAGGATCCGGAGTATATGACGGACGAAGAGAAACAGGCCGCCCAGCAGCAGGCCAAAATCAATGAGTTTGCACAGGCGCTGCAGTTCAAGGCCCAGATTGCTGAAATCCAGAATAAGGACGCGGACACCGCCAACAAGCAGGCGAGCGCCAATAAGTCGCAGGCAACGGCAGACGGGCAGAAATACAGTGACGGTCTGACGATGGCGCAGACTGGCCAGATTATGCAGCAGATGCAGATCAATCAGCAGCAAATAACCGAGATGGGACAGCAGATGATGCAGATGCAGCAGCTAATCGCCCAACTGGTTAGCAGCGGGGCGCGGCTGGAGCTGGGGGGCTAAAACCCCAGCTTAATCGTCCAAACCGTCTAAAAGAAGGTCGGTTTCGTACTTATTGCAAGTTGGGAAAAACCTAACTTCCTCGTCTTGCAAAGAAATCGACGTCCTTTTTAGTTCAAATTTGTTTTCTATCTCTTCCATTTGATAAAAATGGACTGGATACTCTCTGTTTTCAAGCGCCTTCATCAACGTGAAACGTGTTGTATCCTTGCAACGCATGCCAAAGGTAATGTCAGTGAGAACAAAATAAGAGTCCTGCAGGCCTACTTGGGAAATGACTCGCCACTCATTTTCATAACCCCATTGAGATGCTTTTCTTAAGAAAATAGCATCATCCATTTCCTTTTTTGCAGCGGAGTCATTGTTTAGCATTCTCCTGACTTGGCTTGTCGAAATGGTTCTTGTTTCACCATCATAGTTGATTTTGTTAACTAGATGTTTTCTGGCTTCTGGAATTGAATAGCCCAGGCAGATACCTTGATGGTTATCGGCATAATGCGACCACATTAAAGGGCAATCATTTTTTTCCGCTAAAGATAAAACACCGTTGTTGTAACCAGAACGGATCACTTCGCCAATTGCAAAAGTCAATGCCTTACGAATATCAAATGAGTCACCATGAAAGTTAACTCCAAGATAGATATCAGCTATAGCATCTATTCCCTCTTTAGTGCTAAGAAACTCTATTTTTTCAAGCGTTTTTTGGCCCTTGTATCGTAGTTTTTTCGCCGCACTCAATAATTTCTCCCTTGCATTGTTTTGATGCAGCTTAAACAAAATCTCCTTAAGTTCTTCTTCATCCTCAATGTCATCAATGACTTGCGTCTGACAATCAAGAGGATCGTTAAATTTAGATGGATGAGAAAAGAAAAGTTTGTCAGCGATGATCAGTTCTAGGCTGTCGGAGTTGAACGATTTATATTTATAAAGGTGGTCAGGAATAGCAGTAGACATTTAGAGCCCTCATTTTTATGCCTGATAAATTTATCATTGCTACTGATACCGGGGAAGAGCTGCTTTTGAATGCATCTTGACTTTAGTCATTCGCAGGATGAAAATCCCCACAATAGTAGTATTCCATCCAACCCGCCTCGAGCGGGTTTTTGCGTTTTAGCTCGCTGTAAATTGCCCGGGCGGATCCGGGCTTCTTTTTTACCCAGCGCATCACAGCAAAGCCGTTCCTCCGGGAGCGGCTTTTTTGTATGTACTTTTCGTGAGCCGACGATACAGGCAAAGGTGAGATATGAGCGTTGAAATTTTAGGTACAGAGTCTTTTGAAGAGCTGGAAGCGAAACTGCTTCAACTGGAGACGGAGGAGGATGGCGAGGTAATCGATGACCCCGCCAGCGCTTCTACCATCCAGACAGATGCGGTTATCGCCGCTACAGAAACCAAAACGGGCGACACTGCGCAGCAGGTCACTACGGTAACTACGCCCGAGGTTGTACCTTAGGACGCTACCGCAGCGCAGGCAGCGCAACAGCCGACGCCGGGCACGGTTGAAGAGCCAGCAGCGAAGCCAACCATTCTCGCAAAAGACGGTGTTCACACTATTCCGTATGACGTGCTCGAAGCTACCCGGGACCGTGACCGGGCGCGGCAGGCAGAAGAGCGTGCACAGCAGTTCGCAGAGCAGGCTGCAAAGGCCGAGCAGCTTGAAAAGCAACTTAATGACCTGAAGCAACGCGCTGTAGATGCCGGCGTGGATGCATCCATCCTAGATGGCTCGGGCCTTAACTCCGATCAGTTGCAAGAGCTGATGGAGGAATACCCGGCGTTAGGCCGGTATCTCCAGTCACTGACACAGCAAATCAGCGCGCTAACCGCAAACGCAGCAGCGCCAGCACATACCAGTGCTGCGCCAGCGGCTGCGAATATGGTTGATGTCGCTCTTGTGCAGGTTCCTGAGCTGGACGGCTGGCGCACCGCCGACGCTGACCGCTGGGATATGGCACTGGCGATAGATGCGCGCCTTCAGAATGACCCCGCTTTCGCAGATAAAACCCTGGTTGCGCGCTTCCAGGAAGTCGAGCGGCGGGTAAAGGCAGCGTTTGGTGATAACCCTACGCAGCAGGCTCAGGCAGCAGTTGCAGCACAGGCGGCCGAAAAAGTCGCTGCAGCCGCAACTGCCTTGCCTGGCTCCCCTTCAGATGTAGGTTCGACAGCTGCAGCGCAGCCGACGAGTAAAGCCGCGCAAATCGCGGCCCAGTCAGGAAATGCATTGCTCCATTCAATGAATGGTATGAGCGACGCTGAAATCGATGCATTGCTGTCGACCCTCGATTATTAATACGCCCGCCGCGCGCGGGTATTTTTACGGACACAGGATATGACCACAGTTACCTCAGCCCAGGCGAATAAGGTCCTGCAGGCGGCGTTGTTTGTTGCCGCCAACCGCAACCGCTCGTTCGTCAACATGCTGACCGAAAACGCCCCGAAAAATGCCGCGGCGGATAACGGCAAGAAAGAAGTAGAGCAGTCCAGCCCACACGCACCAGTAGTTCGCGTGACCGATCTGACTCGCCAGGCTGGCGACGAAGTTGAGATGGATATCGTCTTCAAGCTGAATAAGCGTCCGACCATGGGCGATAAGAAGTTGGAAGGCCGTGGTGAGAACCTCGAACAGGCCAGTTTTAAGCTGAAGATCAACCAGGCGCGCCATATGGTGAACGCCGGCGGGCGAATGAGCCAGAAGCGCACTAAGCATAATCTGGCTCGCACTGGGCGCACGCTGCTGGGGACGTATTACAACGACCTTTCAGACCAGATCGCTACCGTGCAGCTGATGGGCGCGCGTGGTGACGTGACCGCCGACGATATCATCGTCCCACTGGACAGCGATAGCGAGTTTGCCGACATCATGGTGAACGACGTCACTCCGCCGACCTATGGCCGTCAGTTTTATGGCGGCGACGCCACCAGCCTGGAATCTATCGACTCTGCCGACCTGTTCACCCTCGATGTAGTGGACAACCTATCGCTGTATATCAGTGAGATGGCGCACCCACTGGCACCGGTCAAGCTGGCCGCGGATGAGATGTCCGGCGATTCGCCGTACTACGTCATGTTTATCACGCCTCGCCAGTGGAACGACTGGTACACGTCCACCAGCGGAAAAGACTGGCAGGCGATGGCGGCGGCGGCAATCCAGCGTTCTCGCGGTTTCAATCATCCGATCTTTAAAGGTGACTGCGCGATGTGGCGCAACATTCTGGTACGCTAGTACACCGGCATGCCGATCCGCTTTAACGCGGGCTCGACCGTGACAATCAGTAATAACGACGCTGACGCCACCACGACTCAGGTCACTACTCAGACCATGGTCGATCGCGGCATCCTGCTGGGCGGCCAGGCGCTCGCTGTCGGTCAGTACACCTGCGCAGCAATGGCAAAAGGTACAGTCATTCAGTTGATCTCACTGCAAGCAGGCTACCGCATTTCCACCGTTCTGGTTTATACCGATAGCTGAGTTGCGCTCCAAAGGGATCCACTTCACTGAAAGTGATGCGAACCGCTGGATAGAGCGAAACCAGATAGGCTTCGTGGATAAGACGCCTACGGAAGACGAAAACAGGCTATGGCTGTTGCGCAACATGGGGCGGGTGATCTAATGGGATTTCCGTCACCGGCCAACGATTATTTTGAGGGGCCATTGACCATAGATAAGATCTGTGGAGTGGGGCCAGAAACTCAAATACTGAAGACAAAAACGGGGTTTGCATTAATCGATATTGGGCGAAAACCTCGGCAAAATAACCTGGTGCTGATTAATTACGACGGGCTGACTGATTTTGCCAGGATTATGGGCCGAGCGTTTATTACCAGGGATGGAGAAGCTATCGAAGGGGAAGCGCTTGATGATGTGACCGTGGCGGGAGTGGTGACATTCATCATTGATGCCGCGGATTCTGATGAAGGGGATTTCGTGCCGTTCTGATGGATGAAAAGCGGTATTAAATGGGGGCAAAATTGGGGGCATTCTGGGGGATGGGGACACGAAAGTGGGCATCAACTTGTCAGTATTTGTTTGAGTTTGTCAGCGGCCCGCTTCTTGTATCCCATTGTTTTTGAATTATATTACTGGTTTTAAAGAAAATTGCTGGAACTCCAGTACCTAAAACTGCACAAACAGTTTTTTCATTAATCATCACCGGTCATTAACTGGGTTATCTCGCAACAAAAGATTCTACAGGAGAAGGATCCCGCTCGGCAAAGTTCTCACCGACGCGCCAGGCCGAATGACCGAGAGCCATTTTAAGCCGACTGCCCGTCCTGTCACGTGCCAGCCTCTCTGTTAATTTAAGCGCCCCAAAAATGATGGAGAGCGCCAGATGACTAAGCCCGTGTATTTGCATACTGATAATGATGTTGAGATTTTAAAAACCTTCGATATGGTTCTGAGCCATATGCAGGCGATCGCCGACCCTTATCAGTGGAAGTGGGTGATTACCGGCTGGCACAGCATTCTGCAGAACGCGATGGTGTTGGCGTTATGTCAGGGCAATGACTTTCTGGTCTACCTGTTCGACGGTAAAGCGTCGACTCGCGCGATCTACGAGCAAATTTATAACGACGATTTTTCCAACATCGACAAGCTGCAGCTACCGTCCTTTATGACGCTATACCGTGCGACAAGGGAGAACAGCGGATTCGCACCCAGCGAAGACTGTACGGTGGCGGTGGACAAGCTTCACCAGCTGCGCAATGATTTCATTCACTATCATCCGCGAGGTTGGAGTCTACAGGTCGATGGTTTACCGCAGTGGATTCTGGCGAGCGGTGAATTACTGGATCATTTCCTTGCCAGCGGTGAGGTCGTACGCTGGTATGGCGAAGACGATGAAATGGCTTTCAGAGAGAAATACGCTGAATTTCAAGACCGACTACACGGCGTGATGTCGGTCTATTCCTGACGCGGATTAATTATCCCAGGCGTGCGGGGCGAACAAATAGCCTTTGTTGCGCACCGTCTTGATGCGGTAGGGCTCGGTGGCGTTGTCGAGCAGCTTTTTACGCAGGCGTGAAATCGCGACATCGACGCTGCGATCCATGCCGTCGTAGCTGACGCCGCGGAGATTTTTCAACAGCGCATCGCGATCCATAATCTGCCCGGCATGGGTCGCCAGCTCCCACAGCAGGTCGAAATCAGCGGTGGACAAAGCAACGTTGTCGCCGCCGAGCAATACCTGACGGTTAACCGGGTCGATCGACAGCGAACCAAAAACAATGGCTTTATGCGGCGTCAGGGTTGCGGGAGCGGGCATCGACGGCGAAGCCACGTGCTGGCGCAGATGCAAACGTAAGCGGGCCAGCAGCACCGCAGGCGGGGTGGTTTTGAGGATATAATCACTGGCGCCCATCTCCAGCGACAGAATATGGTTCATATCGCTATCGAGCGAGGTCAGCAACACGATCGGACCCTGCCACTGGCTGCGCAGGTCGCGGCACAGCGTCATCCCGTCTTTGCCAGGCAGCATGATATCCAGCAGTACCAGATCGGGTTGTTCACGAGCAATAACCTCTTCGGCCCGGTCGCCGCGCGGCTCAACGACCACGTCCATATCATGCTTTCCCAGATAGGCGGCGATAAGCGCGCCAACTTCGGGCTCATCCTCAACAAAAACGATCTTATTCATATCTTACGCGTATAAATTAAAAAGCTAACATACACCGCCCGCAAATTGCCTGCCATTAATCTTTCATAAACAAATGTTCTTCCGTTATGCTGGTGGAAATTGTTGTTCAAATGTTAAGGCATAAAATGGGGCTGTTGATTAAAGCGCTGCTGGGAGCGCTGGTGGTGGTACTGATAGGCGTTCTGTCAAAAACCAAAAATTACTATATTGCCGGTTTAATTCCGTTATTTCCGACCTTCGCGCTGATTGCCCATTATATCGTCGCCAGCGAGCGCGGCATTGAAGCGCTGCGCACGACTATTGTCTTCGGCATGTGGTCAATCATCCCGTATTTTATCTACTTACTTTCATTATGGTACTTCACTGGCGTAATGCGCCTGCCTTACGCGCTGGCAGGCGCGGTGATCTGCTGGAGTCTGGCGGCCTGGTTGCTGATCCTCGGCTGGAGCCGTTTCCACTAGCGCAGCGGTCGGCCGCCGTCGACAGCGAAAGAGCGGCCGGTCACGTAGCAACTGGTGAACAGATAATCGATGAGGTCGATTATCTCTTTTTCACCCGGCGCGATTTTCATCAGCGATTTATCCAACGCCTGTTTACGATATTCAGCGTCATCATGCTCGTTAAACATAATTAGCGATGGCGCGATGGCGTTGACCTTCACTTCCGGGGCCAGCTTACGGGCGAAAGAGCGGGTCATATTATCAAGTGCCGCTTTACTGGCGGCATAGGCGATATGCTTATCGCTGCCGCGTTCCACCACGTAGTCGGTAATGTGAATAATATCGCTGGCGGCGTGACCAAAACCACGCAGCAGGCTCTCCAGCGCATGGTTAAGCAGATAGGGCGCGTGGACGTGAATCTGCATCATCCGCGATATCACCGTGGATAACGGCACACCGGGTTTTTCCGCCATCCAATCACTGGCGTTATGAATAATCGCACGCAGCCCGCTGGTCTGCGCCTTCACCGCTTCCGCGAAGGTAAGAATACCGTCGTCGCTGCTGAAATCGGCCTGCAGACACACCGCGCCGGCTTCGCGCAGGGTGTCAATCGAAGGATAATGCTGGCGATAGCTGACGATCACCGGTTGCTGCTGGTTTAAAAAATGGTGTGCCAGAGCGAGGCCGATACGGCGGCCTGCTCCTGTGATCAGGACCGGACGAGGCTGTGGTTCAGCCATGGGTATCTCCTTTCAAGTTCAGCGGTAGGGCAACCGCTTACCCCACCAGCATCCACGTTGCCGGAACGGCGGCAACCAGCAAAAAACCAATTAATGCCATTTCACGGCGTTTGAGCATGCGATCGTGCTGGTGCGTACGGCGGGCGTACAGGAAAACCAGAAGACCCGGAGCGTAAAGTACCACCGACAATAACAAATGCACAGGACCGGACGCATACAATAACCATAAGCCATAAACGCACGCGCCGACACCCACGGCTTTATGTAACGGACGTACGGCAATCTTAAGCAGGAAAGCGCCAACGAGGAAATAGGGCACCAGAATCATTTCTGAGGCGATGGTTAGCAGGGTACCGTAGTCGGATCCGGTAAGCCAAATCAGCACCAGACAAATCTGCACGCTGATGTTGGTCAACCACAGCGAGGAAGAAGGCGCATTATTCTTATTGGTTTTGGCGAACAGGCGCGGGAACGCTTTATGCGTCGCCGCCAGATACGGCACTTCGGCGGCCATAATGGTCCAGCTTAAATAGGCGCCGCAGACGGAGATAATTAATCCCGCGGCGATTACTACTTCGCCCCATGACCCCATCATTTTGACCATCAGGCCAGCCATCGACGGGTTGCGCATTTCAGCCAGTTCCGGGCGGGCGACAACGCCCAGCGACAGCAGGGTGACCAGCAGATAAACCGCCAATGCCGAGACCACCGCCAGCAGCGTCGCGCGGCCAACGTCGCGCTTGTGGCGCGCGCGAGCAGAGACTACTACTGCGCCCTCCACGCCGATAAATACCCACAGGGTGATCAGCATGGTGTTTTTCACCTGTTCCCATACCGGTACGCCGAGCGCTATACCGCTGAAGTCGAGGCGGAAAGTATCTAGCCGGAACGCGATAGCGGCCAGCGCCACAAACGCGCCGAGCGGCAACAGCTTCGCCAGCGTCGCTACCAGGTTAATGCCTGCCGCAGTCTGGACCCCACGCAGCACCAGAAAATGCACCACCCAGAGCAGCACGGACGCGCCGACGATCGCCTGCCAGGTGTTACCGTCGCCAAAAATACGCATCTCCGGCGTATCGGTGAAGAAACTGAGGGCGGAGAAGACGATAACCAGATAGGAGACGTTGGCAATCACCGCGCACAGCCAGTAGCCCCAGGCGGAACAGAAACCGATCAGCTCGCCAAAACCTTCGCGGGCATAGGTAAAGATGCCGCCGTCCAGTTCCGGGCGGATTCGGGTCAGCAATAGCATGGCGAAAGCGAGGAATAAAATCCCGACGCCGGTGATGGCCCAGCCGATAAGCAGAGCTGATGGGCTGGCGACGGCAGCCATGTTTTGCGGCAAACTGAAAACGCCCGCGCCCAGCATGGAGCTGAGTACCAGTGCGGTCAGGGCGCTAAGGCCCAGTTTTTTTTCCATTGTATTCCCGAGGTGACAACAGTGAATCAAGAATATTTATTTGGCGAAATCGCATAAAAATGGAGGATTACGCTAAGGCGCGGGATTTTACGGAGTGTCTTGAACGCATGCAATGGCGGCGGGCGAAAAAATGCAAAAAGGCGACATCATGTCGCCTTTTTGAGCAGCTGAAACCGATTACTTATACAGGTCGGCGCTAATGGTGATGTTACCGCCACGTTCCTGCCACTGGCGGGTGATGTGGTAGTATTTTGCCCCTTTCTTCGCCGCGCGTTTCGCGGTCTGATAGGAGATTTCCGTCATGTTGCCGTAGTTACCGGTGAATTTGATGCTATCAAACGGCACCATCTGCGCGGCGGTGATTTTGTTCACCTCTTCGACTTTAGTACCATTCGGCAGGGTGACAGTGTAACGTCCACCTTTCGACGATTGGGTTTCGTAGAACAGGCCTACGCCTGTGCCGGCGCCGACGGCGGCAGAGGAGGCCACGCCTGGGATCTCGACATTTTTAGCCGCTTCGCCGCCTTTCGCCAGAGCGGCGCGACCGGCTTCGGAATCCGCTGGAATCGCATCAGGGCTCTGCAGTACGCGCTTCTGCGCATCCTTTTTATAGATATAAGCGGTGATGCGCTGGTTGCCGCCCTGGTTGGCGTCAACCTGACGGACGATGAAGAAGGCATACGCGCCTTTGGCTTTTGCCGCTTTGGCGATGGCGTCGTTGACTTCCGGCTGGCTGCGGTAGAAGCCCTGTACGGTCACAGTGTCATACGGCATCAGCGCGACGGCCTGATCTTTCGGCAGTTCCATCACGCCGTTAATGATACGGTTTTTCGGGGTATCCGCCTGCGGGGCGTTTTCTTTATAGAAATCCGCCGTTACGCGCCAGTTGCCGCCGTTGCCGAAATCTGAGGTGTCGACAACATAAAAGGAAGCTGCGCCATCTTTATCCGCCTTGCGGGAAACCGCCTGTACGGCATCGCCAATCGCGTTAAAACGGCCAGTGACGACGACGCGGTCATAGGGCTTCAGCGCTGCCGCTTGCTCCGGAGTCAGCTCGGTCGCTGCATGGGCAGACAACGCGGTGGTAGCCAGAAGAGCAGACGCCAGGAGTGTGTTCTTAAGCTTCATAAAAATAATCCTTTGCCTTGCGCAAACCATGTACTGGTATTGTTGTTGACTGAAAACAGGTGATTATTGCATTTAAACAACGTAACTGTCTGCGTCATTTTTCACTTCCCGCCCGAATCGTTCGTTACAAAAATATAACAAATACCGATATGTTGAAAAAACAGCCCCTTGAACAGCAAAATCGATAATCAATATCACTTTTATAAGTTAACGTAATGTTAATGCAATGATACTGACGGTAATAAATTGCGAATTAATCCCTCAGGTAAGCGAATTATCAGGTTCTGGCATAAAATTAAGGCAAATATTGCTGCCTGACGCAGTCAGGACTAATTTTTCTCAATAAAATCAAAAATTCTGTTTTAACGATGTAGATCACAATCGGTATTTTCAGTAGGTTATAAAAAGTTTGTTACTGTTTCATTTTCCAGATGAATACCTGAGCGGCGTTTTTGCGCCGCCGCTGGCGCATTTGTGAAAAAAATAAACCATCATCAAAAACCGATGGAAGGGAAAACTATGCGAATTGGGATACCAAAAGAGAGCTTAGCTCAGGAAACCCGGGCCGCTGCGACGCCGAAGACGGTCGAGCAGCTGCTAAAGCTCGGGTTTAGCGTGGCGGTCGAGAGCGGGGCCGGGAAACTGGCGAGCTTCGACGATGAAGCCTTCGAACAGGCGGGCGCGGAAATCGTCAGCGCGGATAACGTCTGGCACTCCGACGTTATCCTCAAGGTTAACGCGCCGAACGATGCGGAGATTGCGAAGCTCAATCCGGGCACCACGCTGGTGAGTTTCATCTGGCCGGCGCAGAATCCGGATCTCATGGAAAAGCTGGCCGCTCGCGGTATCAACGTCATGGCAATGGACTCGGTGCCGCGTATTTCCCGCGCCCAGTCGTTAGATGCCCTGAGTTCGATGGCCAACATCGCCGGTTATCGCGCGATTGTCGAAGCGGCGCACGAATTCGGCCGCTTCTTTACCGGCCAGATCACCGCGGCGGGTAAAGTACCGCCAGCGAAGGTGATGGTAATCGGCGCAGGCGTCGCCGGCCTTGCGGCGATTGGTGCGGCGAACAGCCTCGGCGCCATCGTCCGCGCCTTCGATACCCGTCCGGAAGTGAAAGAACAGGTGCAGAGTATGGGCGCCGAGTTCCTTGAACTGGACTTCAAAGAAGAAGCGGGCAGCGGCGACGGTTATGCCAAAGTCATGTCTGAAGCCTTTATCAAAGCCGAGATGGCGCTGTTCGCCGCGCAGGCGAAAGATGTCGATATCATTGTCACCACGGCTTTAATCCCGGGTAAACCGGCGCCGAAGCTGATTACCCGCGAAATGGTTGACGCCATGAAGCCAGGCAGCGTGGTGGTCGATCTGGCGTCGCAAAACGGCGGCAACTGTGAATACACCGTGCCGGGTGAAGTCGTGACCACCGCCAACGGCGTGAAAATTATCGGCTATACCGACCTGCCGGGTCGTCTGCCGACGCAATCTTCTCAGCTCTACGGCACCAACCTGGTAAACCTGCTGAAGCTGCTGTGCAAGGAAAAAGACGGCAATATCACCATCGATTTCGACGATGTAGTGGTGCGCGGCGTCACGGTGGTCCGCGAGGGCGAAATTACCTGGCCGGCGCCGCCGATTCAGGTCTCCGCGCAGCCGCAGGCGGCGACGAAAACCGTCGAAGCGCCAAAAGAAGAGGCTAAACCAGCTTCGCCGTGGCGTAAATACGCGCTGATGGCGCTGGCGATTATCCTCTTTGGCTGGCTGGCGAACGTCGCGCCGAAAGAGTTTCTGGGTCACTTTACCGTCTTCGCGCTCTCCTGCGTAGTCGGTTACTACGTGGTGTGGAACGTGTCGCACGCGCTGCACACGCCGCTCATGTCGGTAACCAACGCCATTTCAGGGATTATTGTCGTTGGGGCATTGCTGCAGATAGGGCATGGCGGCTGGGTCAGCTTCTTAAGCTTTATCGCGGTGTTGATCGCCAGCATTAATATTTTTGGTGGTTTCACCGTCACTCAGCGCATGCTGAAAATGTTCCGCAAAAACTAAGGGGTAGCACATGTCTGGAGGATTAGTTACAGCTGCATACATTGTTGCCGCTATTCTGTTTATCTTTAGCCTTGCGGGGCTGTCAAAGCACGAAACGTCGAAGCAGGGGAACCTGTACGGCATCGCCGGGATGGCGATTGCGCTGATTGCCACCATTTTTGGGCCGGACAGCGGTAACGTCGGCTGGATCATCGTGGCGATGGTTATCGGCGGGGCGATTGGTATCCGTCTGGCGAAGAAAGTCGAAATGACCGAGATGCCGGAGCTGGTGGCGGTGCTGCATAGCTTCGTTGGTCTGGCGGCGGTGCTGGTTGGCTTCAACAGCTATCTCGACCACGGACCGGGCCTCGATCAGGTGCTGGCGAATATTCACCTGACCGAAGTATTCCTCGGTATCTTTATCGGCGCCGTAACCTTCACGGGCTCGATCGTTGCCTTTGGTAAGCTGCGCGGCAAAATTTCGTCAAAACCGCTGATGTTGCCGAATCGCCACAAGCTGAACCTGGCGGCGCTGGTCATTTCCTTCCTGCTGCTGGTGGCCTTCGTGCGTACCGATAGCACCGGAACCCAGGTACTGTGCCTGCTGGTGATGACCATTATCGCCCTGGCGTTCGGCTGGCACCTGGTGGCGTCTATCGGCGGCGCGGATATGCCGGTGGTGGTATCGATGCTGAACTCCTACTCCGGTTGGGCGGCGGCGGCGGCGGGCTTCATGCTCAGCAATGACCTTCTGATCGTGACCGGCGCGCTGGTCGGTTCTTCCGGTGCCATCCTCTCCTACATTATGTGTAAGGCGATGAACCGTTCGTTTATCAGCGTTATCGCCGGCGGTTTCGGCACCGATGGCGGCAGTTCCAGCGGCGATGAAGAAGTTGGCGAGCATCGTGAAATCAGCGCCGAAGAGACGGCGGAAATGCTGAAAAACTCGCATTCCGTGATCATCACGCCGGGCTACGGGATGGCGGTGGCGCAGGCGCAGTATCCGGTGGCGGAAATCACTGAGAAGCTGCGTGCGCGCGGTATCAAGGTGCGCTTCGGTATCCACCCGGTCGCCGGACGACTGCCGGGGCACATGAACGTGCTGCTGGCGGAAGCGAAGGTTCCGTACGATGTGGTGCTGGAAATGGATGAAATTAACGATGATTTCGCCGATACCGATACTGTACTGGTGATTGGCGCGAACGACACGGTGAACCCGGCGGCGCAGGACGATCCGAAGAGCCCGATCGCCGGTATGCCGGTGCTGGAAGTGTGGAAGGCGCAAAACGTGGTGGTCTTTAAACGGTCGATGAACACCGGCTATGCAGGCGTGCAGAACCCGCTGTTCTTCAAAGAGAACACCCACATGCTGTTTGGCGACGCTAAAGCCAGCGTGGATGCCATTCTGAAAGCGCTGTAATAGCGCAACGCTCTAAGCCGTCTCTGTTGAGACGGCTTTTTTATATAGACAGCGAAACCATGATTTGCTCATAAAGTGAACGGCGATGGGTGTTATACTATGCCTGTTTTTTCACCACACTGAGGATATTATGGATACCGAGTTAACCCCCACGCAGATGGCCATCGAGTACCTGCGCCGCGATACCGCTGTTATGACCCCCGCGCAGTACCTGAAGAAGCTCAAACTCCTCGAGCTCGAGTTTGCCGATCTGATGTCGCTTTCGTCGATGGAACTAAAAGAAGAGATCGACCTGGCTTGGCGTTTAGGTATCCACTAACGCATTCTCTAAGCTTGTTAAATTAGCGTTGATATCCGGGGCCGTATGGCCCTTTTTCTTTTTTAGCGGGCCGACAAAAAAATCCCCCGACGGGCGGGGGATGTTAGATATAATTTCAAACCTGATGAGACGCCGTTAGTCGTCGTCTTCATCGTCCAGTTCAACCGGGGTTTGATAAGCTTCCGGTTTCAGTACCAGCAGGTCGCAGCGCAGGTGGTCGATAACCTGTTCCGCGGTATTGCCGAGAAACGCGGCAGAAATACCGGTGCGGCCAACGGTGCCCAGCACCACAATCCCGGCCTGCAGATGTTCAGCTAAATCAGGGATAACCTCTTCCGGCAGCCCTTTCTCTACGTGGGTGCGGTTTTCATCGATGCTGAATTTCTGGCGCAGCGCTTTCATAGCCAGCAGATGCTGGCCGCGAATCGCATCGTTATAGATGCTCGGGTCAAAATCAGGTAATTCAATGGCGATGTTGATAGGCGTCACCGGATAGGCGCCAACCAGATGTACTTCGGTATGGTTAACCTGATCGGCGAGGGCGATGGTCTCCCGCACCAGTTTTTCATTGAGGGCGTTGTGATAGTTCTCTTCACTGGCCAGATTAACCGCTACCAGCGCTTTACCGCCTTCCGGCCACGGTTGATCTTTAACCATCCATACCGGGCATGGACATTTGCGCAGCAGGTGCCAGTCGGTCGGGGTGAAGATGACTGCTTCGAGTTTGTCGTGCTGATGGGCCATTTTCAGCAGCAGGTCGTGTTTATCGCTGATGATTTCCTGAATGATGGCTTCAAAGGGGCGGTTGTGCCACACCACTTTGATATCGATTGGCACCCCGGATTCAATGTAAAACTTGGCCTGTTCACGGATCCAGGCGCTGCGTTGGCTAATCACGCCCTGGCGCATCGCCGTCCGCTCGTCGGGCGACAGCAGGGTGGTCATTTCATAGGAAAAATCATAGATCGGCAAAAAGGCTTTGATGCGTCCACCAATCCGTTGGTGCAGATACACCGCGCGCCGTAATGCAGGCTGGTCGTCCTGGTTAGGGTCGATTACTACCAGCATGTTCTGATACTTCGCCATACAGGGTCTCCTTACAGCTGTAGCTACAGTCAGTCATTAAAAAGATAACCTATATGGATGAATTGAAACAGGGGATGACCCTGGCCAGATCAACAAATTAGAAAAAAATGTCGATCCGGCACAAGGTAGAAGAAAGTATAGCGGAGATAAATCAGGCGACGTTGCGCGCCTGGCCTGCCAGTTGCGCCAGCAGATCGCTGTTTTCGATGGTGATATATTTCCCTTTCACCGCCAGCATACCGCTTTTCTGGAAACGACCGAGCAGGCGGCTAATGGTTTCTACCGTCAGGCCCAGATAGTTGCCGATGTCGCCACGGGTCATGGTCAGACGGAACTCACGCGGTGAGAAGCCGCGCTGCGCGAAACGGCGGGACAGGTTGTAGATAAAGGCCGCCAGCCGTTCTTCTGCGTTCTTTTTGGAAAGCAGCAGGATCATGTCCTGATCGCCTTTGATCTCGCCGCTCATCAGGCGCATCATCTGCTGACGCAGGTTCGGCATTTTACCGGAAAGATCATCCAGCGTTTCGAACGGAATTTCGCAAACCATTGAGGTTTCCAGCGCCTGCGCAAAGCTTGGGTGCAGGGCGGTGCCAATGGCGTCAAAACCGACCAAATCACCCGCCAGGTGGAAGCCGGTAATCTGCTCATCGCCTTGTTCGGTGATGGTGTAGCTTTTGATGGTCCCTGAACGGATAGCGTACAGCGACTTCAGCTCATCACCCGCTTTGAACAGGGTTTGCCCTTTCTGAATAGGCTTCTTACGCTCGATGATATTATCAAGCTGATCCAGCTCATGTTCGTTCAAAGTAAAGGGGATGCAGAGCTGGCTAATGCTGCAATCCTGACAATGGATTGCACAACCACCAGACTGAATGCGTCGTATAATTCGCTTTTCCGGGATCATATGTCTGCTCAAGCTTTAATTGATATTGGTCAATTTTAACATCTTTTTGAGGAGCAAGTAAGTCTCGAAACCCGGAAAGACGCAATATTAGAAGGGGAAATATACCTTTCACCCTATCTCTTTGATAACAAGCAATTTATTAAGCGATCAATTATTGTAAAGTTACCTGTAATTTCCAAAAAAGGCATTATCTGTTAAAGCAGCAAATAGCCTTCATGGCGCAATAACCACTCTTTGCGCTGTACGCCCCCGGCGTAGCCGGTCATGGTGCCGTTACGGCCAATCACCCGATGGCAGGGAACCACAATGCTGACCGGATTGGAACCGTTTGCCGCGCCGACCGCACGGGCCGCGCCTGGGCGGCCGAGAGCCTCGGCTAACTGACCGTAGTGCATGACTTGCCCGCAGGGAATCGTGCGCAGCGCTTGCCAGACCTGACGTTGAAACGGCGTCCCGCCGGTGGCGGTCGGCAGGGTATCGATAATCGCGAGATCGCCGTCGAAGTATTGCCGCAGCTTCGTGCTCAGCCCGCCCGGATCGCGCGCATCAAGACGTTCATAACCCTCATGGCGGTAGTGGATGTCGAGCAGTTGCTCCATACGGTCACGGTGCTGATCCCACTCCACGGCGCGCAGGTTAAATTGTTCATCGCAAATGACCCACAACGGCCCCAGCGGGGTATCGATTTTATCTTGCAGTAGCGTCAGCATCGGTCTTCCTTCTACGAGGTTATTTCGGCAAGGGCACACCATATCATGACGTGCGCTCTGCCAACTATACCTCCGAAAGGTCAGCAAATAATGAAAGGCTGTACTATTAATTTATAAATACGAATCGCAGTCATTTAAATTCCGTCATTCGATTGCCCAATCGCAAATTGCCGGAATAAAGGGACGGGGAGCAATGTTTATTTTTGCATTAACTAGCAGGCGCGGCAGAAAGAGCATTTTGCTACCTTTGTCTGGCGGCGAATTCCCCTGTGCGGAGGAGCGTTCAGTTCAAATCTCTATGCAGTTTGTCATACGTACGCGAATTAGCGTGAACTGGCTAATTCACCGGGAGGCACCCGGCGTCGCAGATAAATATACAGGCATTCCTTGAGTCAATTATTTTTCCAGCGCTTTGGCGCTGGTTTTTTTTAACCAACAGAAAGGTGGCGATATGCAATACATATTAACGGGGGTTGTTGTGTTGATTATCAGTGGGTTAGCTATCAATTTGCTGTCGTTAGCCATCGAAAGTCTGTGTAAAACGCTCCTGAACCGCACCACAATTCGTTAACTCACGCAGGCCCTCCCTGGCCTGTCGCTGCGTTAGGGCAAACGCGGATAGATGCCGGGACCTATCGGCAGCCCGACAAGATACCAGCCCACCAGCAGCAGTAGCCAGACGGCTAAGAAAATGAGTGGGTAGGGTAATACCAGCGAATAGTAGGTGCCCAGTCTGGCATCGGGCCGGTAGCGCTGTAAAAAGCCGAGAAACAGCGGCACAAACGGCGATACCGGCGCGAGCGGCAGCACGGAAGAGTCAGCGATTCGGAACAGGATCTGCGCAAACGCCGGGTGAAAGCCCAGCAGCATAAACATTGGTACAAAAATGGGCGCCAGAATCGACCAGATAGCCGAACCGCTGGCGATAAACATACATAAAAACGCCGACAGTAGCGCCAGGCCGACAAATGCCGGCACCCCATTCATCCCGGCGCTCTCCAGCACATTGGTCAGACCAACGGCCATGAATTTCCCCATATTGCTCCAGTTAAACATGGCGACAAACTGGGCCAGCGGGAAGACCATCACGATAAATCCGGCCATCTCCTTCATCGGCTCGATCATTAACTGCGGCAGGTCAGCCTGACGGCGAATTTTGCCGGTGGCGATGCCGTAAGCTAAAGATACGACAAAGAAAAAAAAGATAATCAGCGGCACTATGCCTTTAATAAAGGGCGAGGGCATCACGGTATGCTTGATGGGATCGCGCAGAATGCCGTTGTCCGGCACCACCATCAGTGCGATAACCGCCACAAACAACAGCGCCGCGATACCGGCAATGCGCAGCCCGAAGCGTTGTTCCGCCGTCAGCGTCTGTAGGGTTTCATCGCTCTTACCCTGCCACTTTCCTAACCGCGGCTCGACCAGTTTATCGGTAATCAATCCGCCGACCAGAGTAAGTACGATGACTGAGGTAGCCATGAAGTACCAGTTGTCGATGACGCTAACATGCAGCGAGGCATCGAGCGTTTTCGCCGCTTCGGTACTGATACCGGAGAGCAATACGTCGGTGGTGACAATGAGTAAATTTGCCGTGAATCCGCAGCCAACGCCGGCGATTGCCGCCAGTAACCCCGCCACTGGATGACGACCGACGGCGAGAAACATCAACGCCCCTAGCGGCGGCATAATGACCAGCGCCGCGTCGGAAGAGATATGGCTGAAAAAGGCGATAAATAGCACCATATAACTGGCGTAACGCGCGCTAACGTGCGATGACATCTTGACCATCAGCGATGGCAGCAGGCCGACGCGTTCGGCAAAACCGGCGCCGAGCACCAGCGCCAGAATCGCCCCCAGCGGCGCGAAGCCGCTAAAGTTTTTAATCACGTTTGGCAGAAACCAGTGCAGCCCTTCCACGCTGAGCAGATTCTTTACCACCACTCGCGAACCGTCGGTGGGGTTCTGTACGCCGACGTTTAGCGCCGACAAGATGGCGGTAGCGGCCATCAGCGCCACTATCAGATAGATAAACAGCAAAAATGGATGCGGAACCTTATTACCTATTTTTTCAACCCAGCCATACAGCTTACCGGTGGGGGAATGCGACGGTATGGATGACATACTCATGGGCGTTCCTCAGTTGTCGTTGTTGTGTTGGTTGCGGCATGCCTCAGGGGTCGTCAGCTGTTGTTTTTATTGGCGATTGCCATGCGCTGTACGCTATTCCAGAGGCTAGTTTTTCTTATTTTAAAATTGATGGTACGACGTCACGCGGGATCGGGCACTGATATGGGCTAACCGCCAGTACCTGAGCCAGTTCCTGCTGGCTTGCTTCAAGCAACGGCCTGTCGCTGAACAAACGAATTGCCGTTGCTCCCAGTATCTTACCCGCCAGCAGCATCCCTTTATGGGCAATGGAGGTTCTTCCCTGGCTCACCAGTTGCCAGCTATGCAGCGGCGTACCGATGGCGAAACAGGGGCTAAAACACTGGGCCACCGGCGCTTTCCAGCTCACGTCGCCGACGTCGGTAGATCCCGCCAGCACGTTTTCCGTTGCCGCCCACGGCGCGACTTCATCAATCAGCACCGTGTCGTGATGGCGGCGGGCAAACGCTTTTCCTTCTTCACCGCTGGTGCCGGCAATATTCTTCAGGCTGTTCTGTATATCGTTCACGCCGAGCGTGGCGCGAATATCCGCTGCGAAAGCGCGCTCTTCGTTACTCCATTGCGGCGTACCGTAATGACATACGGCCTGATACATTGCCGCTTCCAGCGTGCGATTGGGGAGATAGCTGGAACAGGCTTTTTCAAAACGACAGCTGACGCTGGTTTCGGTCATCAGCGCGGCACCCTGAGCAATTTTCTCAATACGGGCAAAGATTTGCTGCACGTCGGCCATTTCCGGAGCGCGAATCAAATACAGCACTTCAGCCTGCGCCTGCACCACGTTGGGCGACACGCCGCCGGTATCCGTAATGGCGTAGTGCACACGCGCTTTCTCGATAATATGCTCATTGAGGAAGTTACTGCCGGTGGTCATCAGCGTGACGGCGTCCAACGCGCTACGCCCAAGATGCGGTGAGTTTGCCGCGTGGGCGGCGGTTCCGGTAAAGCGCCACGCCGCCTGAATATTGGCCAGCGTGCTGGTGCTGAACATCCCGGCCCAGGCTTCCGGATGCCAGGTGAGGGCGGCGTCGATATCATCGAATAGCCCCTCGCGCACCATAAAGGTTTTACCCGAGCCGCCTTCTTCACCCGGGCAGCCATAAAAGCGCAGGGTGCCCGAGCCGCCATGCTGCTGCAGCCACTGTTTCGCAGCGACAGCAGCGGCGAACGCTGCGGTGCCAAGTAGATTATGCCCACAGCCGTGGCCATTTTCCCCCGGCGTCGCGTAAGTTGGTTCAGCACTGTGCGCCTGTTGGCTGAGTCCTGCCAGCGCATCAAACTCGCCGAGCAGGGCGATGACTGGTTTACCCTCGCCAAAGCTGGCGATAAACGCATTGGGGATTCCACCAGCGTGACGGCTTAGTTGAAAACCTTCCGCTTCCAGCGCGTCGGCCAACCGCGCGGCGGACCAGAATTCCTGGAATCGGGTTTCCGGATGATCCCAGATATCATCGGCAATAGCGCAAAAATCGTCGCGTCGCGATTCAATGATGTCATCAACAAATTGATAGATCTTTTCCATCACACACCTCGCTGCCAGGGAAAGTTGAGCGCGATGCGCGCCAGCGTCTCGACCGCGATGGTCATGACCCCTTCGTCGAAATCAAATTTCTCATTGTGATGTCCGGCGCTCAGTTCAGTACCGAAAATCATGTATGAAGCCAGTCCGCCGCGCTCCTGTACCCGCGCCATCATCAAAGTGGCATCTTCGGATCCCGCCGGCGCAGCAATATGATCCACCGCCTCTATCACACCTGGCACCTGTGCTGCCTGCTCACGCAGGTATTGCACCCACGCCGGAGAGGGGGCGCTGGAGGTCGCCGCACCCATGAGCCGTAGTTCATAGCGGGCTTCATACATCGCTGCGGCGCCGGCAATCACGTTTTGCGCCCGCTCAAACACATACTGGTTGATAGCTTCCGTCTCGCCGCGGGTTTCCACTTTTATCAGCGCGGAAGAAGGGACCACGTTGCGCCCGGTGCCGGCCTGCATAACACCGACGTTAACCCGTGAGGCGCCGGCGCTGTGCGGCGCGATGGCGTGCAGGGCGAGGGCGGCCTGCGCGGCGGCCAGTAGCGCGTTGCGCCCATCTTCCGGTTTGCCGCCGGCGTGAGCGGCGACGCCCTCGAATTGCACGTCGAATTTGGTGGTCGCCATAAAGTTGTCACCGCCGCAGACCACGGTGCCGCTGGGGACGCCGGTGCCGATATGAATGGCGGTGAAGTAGTCCACGTTATCGAGCACGCCTGCCGCCACCATCGCGCGCGCGCCGCGGGTGCCTTCTTCGGCAGGCTGGAAAATCAGCTTGATGATCCCGTTGAGCCGATCGGCATACTGCTGTAGCACATGCGCTAAACCCAGCCCAATGGCGGTATGGCCGTCATGGCCGCAGGCGTGCATCATCCCGGCGTTGCAGGAGGCGAAACCCGCGCGATGCGGGCGATGGCAATCGTCGTGTTGTTCGTTAAGATCGAGCGCGTCCATATCGACGCGAAACGCCAGCGTCGGGCCGGGGCGGCCGGTGTCCAGGGTGGCGACGACGCCGGCGAATCCGCCTTCAAAAGCCGTTAGCCAACGTTCCGGCGCTCCCTGTTCGCGGGCTCGCTGGAATGCCTGTGCCAGGGTGGCGTCGTCGGGCAGCCCCATTCGGCTGTCGGCATCGATAACGTCGCGACCCAGCGCAAGTTGATAACCGAGGCCGTCTAAGATCTCGGCAACCTTGCTGGCGGTGCGAAATTCCAGCCAGCCGGACTCCGCGTGCAGGTGAAAATCACGACGCCATTGCGTCATTTCCGGCGCCAGTTGGCTGATGAATTCATGAAGTTGCGGCATAACCCTTCCTGTCATAATTAAAAAGTGTGACGGCGTTCACGAAGTGATAGCTTTTGCTTATCACATACGCCTTTCATGCAATCTCACCCTTAACCTGCCACAGCATGTTCGATTACAGTAGATGTCATTTTCTTCTGTCTGATAAACAATGGTTATCATCTAAAGCATGTCATTTCAGATTAAATTTCATCAAATTCGCGCTTTCGTTGAGGTTGCCCGCGAGGGGAGTATTCGCGGCGCCAGCCGGGCGCTGGCGCTCTCGCAGCCTGCGTTGACCAAAGCGATTAAAGAGCTGGAAGAAGGGCTTTCCGCCCAACTGTTTGTCCGCCGCAGCCAGGGGGTGGCGCTGACGGAAAACGGCGAAAGTTTTTATCAACATGCGAGCCTGATCCTTGAAGAGCTGCGGGCGGCGCAGGATGAACTCCTGCAGCGTCAGGGGGAGCAGGCCGGGCAGATTAATATTGGTCTCGGCGCCAGCGTCGCCCGTTCGCTAATGCCATCGGTGATCTGCCGCTTTCATCAGCAGCATCCGCTGGTGAAGGTGCGGATCATGGAAGGGCAACTCCTGGCGATGATTAATGAACTGCGTCAGGGTGAGCTTGATTTCACTATCAACACCTACTATCCCGGCCCGTACGATCATGAATTCAGCTTTGAAAAACTGTTTGAGAAACCGTTCGCGGTATTCGCCCGCGCAGGGCATCCGGCGGCGCGCGCCACTTCCCTGACTGAATTGCTCGATCACCACTGGACGATGCCAACGCCGCGCGGTAGCTACTTCAAACAGTTGCAGGAGATGTTTAATCAGGCCGGGCTGGCGCCCAAGGTCGATATCGTGTGTGAAACCTTCTCTTCGTGCATCAGTCTGGTGGTGAAGAGCGATTTCCTCAGCATTCTGCCGGTAGAGCTCGGAAACGATCCGATGATGGCGGATAAACTGGTGATGATCCCGATACGTGAAACGTTGCCCAGGGCAACCTACTACCTGATCCAGCGGCGCGATACGCGACCAACGCCGTTAACGGCTTCGTTAATCACCTTGTTTCGTCGTCAAAGCCGTCAATTGTTTCCTTAAAAATCCTGCGTGGGGCTATTTGCCGGCAATGGCCGTTAAACGCGTTGAGGGGGAGGCGCGAGGCGGCTATAGTAGCAGGCGATAGCCGCTGGAGGAGAGACCATGAACCTTGACGACAAATCCCTGTTTCTTGACGCCATGGAGGATGTCCAGCCTCTGAAACGCAATAATGACGTACACTGGCACCGTGAGCGCAACGTGCGCGCTCCGCAGCGTATCGATACCCTGCAGCTCGATAATTATCTGACCACCGGCTACCTCGATATTGTGCCGCTCGCCGTGCCGCTGGAGTTCAAACGGGAAGGGCTGCAAAGCGGAGTGCTGGAAAAGCTGCGGCGCGGAAAATACAGCCAGCAGGCAAGCCTGTCGCTCCTGCGCCAGCCGGTCGAACAGTGTCGGCAAATGCTGTTCGCCTTCGTGATACAGGCGCAAAAAGAGGGGCTGCGTAATTTACTTATCATCCACGGCAAAGGCCGTGATGACCAGGCCCACGCCAATATTATTCGCAGCTACCTGGCGCGCTGGCTGCCAGAGCTGCCCGAGGTACAGGCGTTTTGCGCCGCGCTACCGCACCACGGCGGCAGCGGCGCTTGTTACGTGGCGCTGCGTAAATCCGAACAGGCTAAGCAGGAGAACTGGGAGCTGCACGCCAAACGCAGCCGCTAGCGCAGCAGCAGCGTTAGCTCGCGGGCGGCTTTTTGTAATTCCGGCAGCACCCGATCCAGCATTTCGCGGGTCGACATCTGGCCCGCGTGAACCCCGACGTTTAGCGCCGCTTCCACCTGTCCTTGCGGGTTATATAGCGGCACCGCCAGCGAACGCAGCCCCATTTCCAGTTCCTGATCGTTCAACGCATATCCCTGCTGATGCACGCGTTTTAGCTCCGCGCGCAGCTTATTCACCGAATCTACCGTTTGCGGGGTGTAGCGAATCATCGTCACCCGGCCCAGCATGTCGTTCAGCCGTTCTTCCGGCTGATGGCTTAACAGCACGCGGCCCATGGAGGTCGCCCACGCCGGCAGGCGGCTGCCGATATCAAGATCGATCGTCATAATTCGCGAACTGGAGGCGCGGGCGATATACAGGATATCGTCGCCATCGAGGGTGGCGATTGAGCAGGATTCATTGAGCATTTCGCTCAGATGCTTGAGCACCGGCTGCGCCGAGCGCGCCAGCGGCGTTGAGGCCAGCCAGGCGTGACCGAGGGCGAGGATCCGCGGACGCAGCTGGAAATTCTTACCGTCTTCGGCGTAGACGAATCCCAGTTTGCTTAAGGTATACAGGCAGCGCCGTACCGCCGCGCGAGGAATGCCAGTTTTCTGGCTGATCTGCGAAATCGACAGCACCGGGCGCTGCGGGGTAAAAGCCTGAATCACTTCCAGCCCCCGCGCCAGCGACGCCATAAAGTTCGGGTCGCCCTTAAACGGATCGCCGTCGCCCGCCACTACATCATCTGGATGCTTGTCCATTTTGTTCTCCGTATTTGCCATCGATCACATTCTTTCGCTAAAGATATACGATGTTCGATTATCGCACCATATTTCGATTATCGCCCTTGACCAGCATCGTTAAGCGGGTCACATTTTGTGCGAACAACGCATATAAGTGCGATTACCGCACGTTAAGGAGCGACCTGATGATTGATAAAAGCGTGTCGACGCTGAGTGAGGCCATTGCCGGGATCCACGACGGCGCGACCATCATGATTGGCGGGTTTGGCCCCGCCGGGCAGCCGACGTACCTGATTGATGCTCTGATTGAACAGGGCGCCCGCGACCTAACCATTATTAATAACAACGCGGGCAATGGCGAAGTGGGGCTGGCGGCGCTGCTCAAAGCCGGACGGGTGCGCAAAATGATCTGCTCATTCCCGCGTCAGGTGGATTCACAAATTTTCGATGACCTCTATCGCCGCGGCAAGGTTGAGCTGGAACTGGTGCCGCAGGGCAATCTGGCGGCGCGGATCCAGGCCGCTGGCGCGGGGCTCGGCGCGGTCTTTACCCCAACCGGCTACGGCACGCCGCTGGCGGAAGGCAAAGAAACCCGGGAAATAGATGGCCGCCATTATGTGCTTGAGTATCCGATTAAAGCTGACTTCGCCTTGATTAAGGCCCACCAGGGAGACCGCTGGGGCAACCTGGTCTACCGTAAAGCGGCGCGCAACTTCGGCCCGATCATGGCGACCGCCGCCAAAACCACCATTGTTGAAGTCTCGCAGCTGGTCGCCCTTGGCGAACTCGACCCGGAAAACATCATCACCCCGGGGATTTTCGTCCAGCGTGTATTCTCGCTGGAAAATCTGTCCGTCGCGCAAAGCGCCTGAGGAGCCGAACATGCAAAAATTGACTCGTGACGAAATGGCCCAGCGCGTCGCCCGCGATATTCCAGAAGGCGCTTACGTCAACCTCGGTATTGGCCTGCCGACCCGTATCGCCAACTATCTACCTGCCGATAAAGAGGTGTTCCTGCACAGTGAAAACGGGCTACTGGGAATGGGGCCGAAGCCGCAGCCCGGCGAAGAGGACCCGGAACTTATCAACGCGGGTAAAGAGTATGTCACCCTGCTGCAGGGCGGCTGTTTTTTCCACCATGGCGACTCCTTCGCCATGATGCGCGGCGGGCATCTCGATATCTGCGTGCTGGGCGCCTATCAGGTTTCCGCCAGCGGCGATCTCGCTAACTGGAGCACCGGCGCGCCGGATTCGATCCCGGCGGTTGGAGGGGCGATGGATTTGGCTATCGGCGCCCGCCAGGTGTTTGTGATGATGGACCATCTGACCCGCGATGGCGAATGCAAACTGGTCGAACAGTGCAGCTACCCGCTGACCGGCGTCGGTTGCGTCAGCCGTATCTATACCGATCTGGCGGTCATCGATATTACCGACCGCGGCCCGGTGGTGCGCGAAATCTTTAATGGCCTCTCCTTTGAAGAGCTACAGCGCATCACTCCGGTGGCGCTGACTTTTGAACAACTGGCGGAAAGTGCGTAAGGAACCTATGATGAATCAGGCATTTATCTGTGATGCGGTGCGTACGCCGTTTGGCCGTTTTGGCGGCGCATTATCCAGTATGCGCGCCGACGATTTGGCGGCGCTGCCGCTGAAAGCGCTGCTGGAGCGTAACCCGGGACTCGATCCGGCGCTGATCGACGATGTGATCTACGGCTGCGCCAACCAGGCCGGAGAAGATAACCGTAACGTGGCGCGCATGGCGCTGTTGCTGGCCGGGCTGCCGCAGAGCGTTCCCGGCAGCACGATTAACCGCCTCTGTGGTTCCAGTCTCGATGCGATCGGCGTCGCGGCGCGGGCGATTAAAAGCGGCGAAACTCAACTGATGATCGCCGGTGGGGTGGAGAGTATGTCGCGCGCGCCGTTTGTGATGGGCAAAGCCGAGAGCGCCTTTAGCCGCTCGATGCAGATGGAAGATACCACCATCGGCTGGCGCTTTATTAACCCGCAGATGAAAGCGCTGTACGGCGTGCACTCGATGCCGGAAACTGCGGAAAACGTCGCCGATGAGTTTGCCATTTCTCGCGCCGACCAGGACGCTTTTGCGCTACGCAGTCAGTTACGTACCGCGGCGGCGCAGGAAGCGGGGCGTTTCGCCGATGAACTGATCGCCGTATCGGTGCCGCAGCGCAAAGGTGAGCCGCTGCGTTTCAGCCGCGATGAACATCCGCGCAGCACCTCGCTGGAGGCGCTGGCTAAACTGCGCGGCGTGGTCCGCGCCGACGGCAGCGTTACCGCCGGTAACGCCTCCGGCGTCAACGACGGCGCCTGTGCGCTGTTGTTGGCCAGTGAACAGGCGATGTCGGCGAATGATTTACAGCCGCTGGCGCGGGTTGTCGGCGTGGCGACGGCAGGGGTGGCGCCGCGGATTATGGGCTTCGGCCCGGCACCGGCGGTGCGCAAAGTGTTAGCGCAAACCGGGCTGACGCTGGCGCAGATGGATGTCATCGAACTGAATGAGGCTTTTGCCGCGCAGGCGCTGGCGGTTACCCGTGATTTAGGCCTGCCGGATGATGCTGCCCACGTTAACCCCAACGGCGGGGCCATTGCGCTGGGTCATCCGCTGGGGGCTTCCGGCGGACGTCTGGCGATGACCGCCGCTTATCAGTTGAAGCGTACCGGCGGCCGCTATGCGCTGTGCACCATGTGTATCGGCGTGGGCCAGGGGATTGCGCTGATTATTGAACGCGTTTAAGGAGTCGCGATGAGTTTGTTGACGCCCATGTTGCGTAGCAGTCCGCTAACCGACTGGTTCAGCGATGCGCAGCGGGTACAGGGTATGCTGGATTTCGAAGCCGCGCTGGCGCAGGCGCAGGCCGACTGCGGGCTGGTGCCGCAGGCGGCAGTCTCGCCGATAGTCAACGCCTGCCGGCATGCGCTTATCGATTTCGACGCGCTTGGACAGGCTGCGGCCAGCGCCGGCAATCTGGCTATTCCGCTGGTCAAACAGCTGACTGCGCGGGTGAAAGCGCAGGATCCGGACGCCGCGCGCTATGTCCATTGGGGCGCCACCAGCCAGGATGCTATCGATACCGGCTTTGTTCTGCAACTGCGGGGCGCGCTGGCGGCGACGGATAGCCTGCTACAAAGCCTGATTGACGCGTTCGCCGAACAGGCGCAGCGCTATCAACATACGGTGATGCCGGGGCGCACCTGGATGCAGCATGCGCTACCGGTCACCTTTGGCCTTAAACTGGCGGGGACGCTGGATACGCTGCTGCGCTGGCAACAGCGGTTGATTGAGATGCGCCCACGGGTGCTGGCGCTGCAGTTTGGCGGCGCGGCGGGCACGCTTGATTCATTGAAACAGCAGGCGTCACAGGTGGCGCAGGCGTTGGCGCAAACCCTCGACCTGCAGTTGCCGGATACGCCATGGCATAGCCAGCGCGACCGTTTCCTCGAAGTCGGCGCCTGGTTCGCCGGCGTTTGCGGCACTCTGGGAAAATTCGCCAATGATTTTTCGCTGCTGATGCAAACCGAGGTTGCGGAAGTCGGCGAGCCGCTGGCGGAAGGGCGCGGGGGCTCCTCGACCATGCCGCACAAACGTAACCCGGTCTCCTGCGCGGCGATTCTAACCGCGGCGCAGCGCACGCCGGGGCTGGTCGCCACCCTTTACGCCGGTCAAATCCAACAGCATGAGCGCGCGCTCGGCGGCTGGCAGGCCGAATGGGAAACGCTACCGGAACTGATCATGCTGGTGGGCGGGGCGCTGGCGCAAACTGACATGCTGGTGCGCGAGATGCAGGTTTTCGTGCATAAGATGCGTGCCGACCTTGATATCACTCACGGGCTGATTATGGCGGAAGCGGTGACCCTGGCGCTGGCGGAGTTTATTGGCAAAGCCGAGGCGCACCATCGTGTAGAAGCGCTGTGTCGTCAGGCGTTGGATCGCAATGGCTTGCTTGTCGATCTGCTGGCGGCCGACCCGCTGGTCAGTCAGTATCTCTCCCGCGAACGTTTAAACGCGCTACTGGATCCGGCAACGGCTACCGGTAGCGCCGAACGCTTTGTGCGCCAGGTGTTGGCGCGTTATCAGGAGCAACATCATGAATCTTGATTATCAACTCGACGGGCCGGAAGGCGCGCCGGTTATCGTGCTGTCGAACTCGCTTGGCACCACGCGCGCCATGTGGCAGCCGCAAATGGAGGCCCTGACGGCGAATTTTCGCGTACTGCGTTATGACACCCATGGCCATGGTAAAACGACGAAAAACGGCAAGGTGACCCTGGCGCAACTGGGCGAAGACGTACTTGCGCTGCTCGATCACCTTAATATCGGTAAGGCACTGTTTTGCGGTATTTCGATGGGCGGGCTGACGGGATTATGGCTGGCGCGCTTTGCGCCGGAACGTTTTTACGCGGTGGCGGTGGCTAATACCGCAGCGCGGATCGGCGATCAGTCGGGCTGGCTTTCCCGCGCCCGCGCGGTGCGTCAGGAGGGAATGGATGTGGTTGCCGCGGGGGCGGCGGACCGCTGGTTTAGTGATAATTTCCGCCAGCGCGCGCCGGAGGTGGTCGAGGCGTTATGTCACCAGTTGACCCATAGCGACGCTGAAGGCTACGCCGCCTGCTGCGAAGCGCTGGCGGCGGCAGACCTGCGGGGGGAGGTCGGGCAAATTGCGATTCCGGTGCTGATTATTGCTGGAGAAAGTGACCCTGTCACCACTGTCGCCGACGCTAACTTTCTGCATCAGCAGATTGCCGATTCCCAGGTGGTGGTGCTGAGCGCGTCGCATCTGTCGAATATCGAAGCGCCAGCCGCCTTTAACGCCGCGCTGAACGGCTTTTTGCTGGGGGAGCAAAATGGAAGATAAACAACGTTATCAGCAGGGAATGGAGGTTCGCCGCAAGGTATTAGGCGATGCTCACGTTGACCGTACGCTGCAGAACCTCACGCCGCTGAATGAGGAGTTTCAGGATTTCATCACCCGTTACGCCTGGGGAGAAACCTGGACGCGTCCGGGGCTCGATCACCATACCCGCAGCATGATCACTATTGCGATGCTGATTGCGCTCAACCGCGAGGCGGAACTTAAGATGCATCTGCGCGCCGCCTTTAATAACGGCGTGACCCGTGATGAGCTGAAAGAGTTGATTATGCATTCGGCGCTGTACTGCGGCTTACCGGCGGCAAACGCCACGTTGCACCTTGCGCAGCAGGTGTTTGCCGAGATCGACGCCGCGCAGGCGTAGGGGGCGGCGCATTGCGCCTTGTCCGGGCTACTAAATCGCACGGCGCTGTAGCCCCGGTAAGCGGTAGCGCCACCGGGGATTTTGAGTTGTAGGCCGGATAAGCGCAGCGCCATCCGGCATTACCTGGTGACGCTGCGTTGGCGTAGGATGTCGTTATCTGTCGCCTTCCTGCGGCGCGACGGCCGGGGCGGTATACCAATCCTCTTTGGCGACCACCACCGCGCTTTTCGGTTGCATGACAAAATTGGGCGACATAATCTGCACGCCAAATTCGTTAAATACATCGATAATGCTGCTGTGCAGCGCGTTGCGCCCCTCCGGCAGCGTCGTTTCCGGTAACAGCCGCACCTGCAGTTCATACGACGTATACCAGTCAAGCAATCCCAGTTTGCGAACCACCGGCGCCACCTGATGATCCACTCCCTGGGCGCGGTGGGCCGCCAGTTCCAGCATCGCCTGTACCTGCCGCCACGGCGTGTCGTAACCAATGGTCACACCGGTGGTGAGGTTGATTCCCTGTTGCGGGTCACTGGCGCTGAGATTGGTGATTTTACCGCTGACCACCACCGCGTTCGGCAGGGTGACAATATAGTTTTCGCGGGTCAGGATTTTGGTCGCCAGCATGCCGATTTCGCTGACCTGGCCTTCGTTATCGGCGATGCGGATCCAGTCGCCTTTATGCAGCGCGCGGGTATAAATCAGCACCAGTCCGCTCATGGCGTGATTCATCACCCCCGCTGAGCCCAGCGTCAACATCAGGCCGAAGAACACGCTAATTCCCTTGAAGGCCAGAGAGTTTGCCCCAGGCAAGAAAGGATAGGCGGCGGAGAGCGCAAAGAGCCAGATAACCACGGCGATAAGCTTTCGCGTGGCGCCGACGGTTTCCGGATGCAGACCGGGGATCTGCAGACGTCCGGCGGCGACCTGATCCAACACCACCTTCAGCAGGCGGATGATAAACCACGTAATCAGAAAGATAAGCAGTACGATCATCAGTCCCGGCAGCGCCGACACGATAGACAGCGAAATATCGCGAATCACCCCTACCGACCACTCACCGAGCGACTCTCCCCATACCCGGGTCCACGGAAACAGGCTGAATACCCAACTCAGCCAGACATAACCCGCCAGTACCCCAAGCAGTATGACCAGCAGCGCGTATAACCGGCTTTCAATGTTGCCGAGAAAACGCCGCCAGTTATGCGGGATCAGGCTGCGCTTTTCGAGGATCCGCAGATGGAAAAAGCGCCTCACTCGCCGCCACGAACGGAAAGCGAGATAGCAGGCCAGGGCGAGGAGCAACGCGCCGGCGGCGGATTTTAGCGCCGCCAGCAGCAGATAGCGGGTATTGTACTGTTCGCGTAGCGACGTCCGCTGCGCTTCCATACGGGCAAGAACGCGCTGCGCCGCCTGATCGAGGGTAAGATCGTCGCCTTCATCGAGGTCGGCCTGGCTTAGCAACATAATAGGTTTGCCATTCATCAGAAACAGCCGCCCCGGCTGGTTGTAGCGGGTGACTGGCACCACCTGCAGCGGCTGGCTGATATCGGCCTCGGTAAAGGCGCGTAGCGTATTGCGGATGCGCAGAACCCGTTCTTCCGGCGTGGTCTGGCCGAATGTCGCCTGTAGCATGACGATCGGTTGATGGAAAATAGCGACGGTTCGCGCCTGCTCGCGAGCGGTGGGCTGCTGACGAGGTTCTGCCGCGGAAAGCGGGAAGGCCAACCATAGCAGAAAACACGTCGTTAACAACGCCTGGATCCTGTTCATATGCGACACCAGAAAAGAGGAATTATTGTTATTTTTCAGCCGGTCAAACTCTGTGCGGCTGCTGGATTGAGCATAGTTCAGCGTCAGGTGAATTCAAGAATAAAGGGGGAGAATACGCCCGACGATGAGCCGCCGGGCGCGGAGGGGATTAGCCGTGTTGTTTACAACCGGCGCACTGCTGATTTTGGATCTGCTGGAAGAAGTCGTTACCTTTATCATCAACGAGGATAAAGGCCGGGAAATCTTCCACTTCGATTTTCCAGATAGCTTCCATTCCCAGCTCCGGATAAGCCACGCACTCGAGGCTCTTAATGCTCTGCTGGGCGAGTACTGCCGCCGGGCCGCCAATGCTGCCGAGGTAGAAACCGCCGTGTTTATGGCAGGCGTCAGTCACCTGCTGGCTGCGGTTACCTTTGGCCAGCATCACCATGCTGGCGCCGTGCGATTGCAGCAGATCGACGTAGGAATCCATTCGTCCTGCGGTGGTCGGGCCGAGAGAACCTGAGGCGTAACCGGCGGGTGTTTTTGCCGGGCCGGCGTAGTAGATCGGGTGATCTTTCACGTACTGCGGCAGCGCTTCGCCGTTATCGATAAGCTCTTTCAGCTTAGCGTGGGCAATGTCGCGGGCCACGATAATGGTGCCGTTAAGGCTCAGACGCGTTGAGACCGGGTGCGCCGACAGCTGCGTCAGGATCTCGCTCATCGACTGATTCAGGTTGATGCTAACCACATTGCCTTCACCCTGTTGGCGCAGGTGTTCAGGGATATATTTCCCCGGGTTGCTCTCCAGTTTTTCGATCCAGATGCCGTCGCGGTTGATTTTAGCTTTGATGTTGCGGTCGGCGGAGCAGGAGACGCCCATACCGATAGGACAGGACGCGCCGTGGCGCGGCAGACGGATAACGCGGATATCGTGGGCAAAATATTTCCCGCCAAACTGCGCGCCGAGGCCGAGATTTTGCGCTTCCTGCAGCAGCTCTTGCTCCAGCTGCACATCGCGGAACGCCTGACCGTGCTCGTTACCCGCGGTCGGCAGGTCGTCATAGTAGCGGGCGGAAGCCAGCTTAACGGTCTTCAGCGTCGCTTCCGCTGAGGTGCCGCCAATCACAAAGGCGATGTGGTAGGGCGGGCAGGCCGCGGTACCGAGGGTACGCATCTTCTCGACGAGGTAGTTTTTCAGCTTCGCCGGGGTGATTAACGCTTTGGTTTCCTGGTACAGATAGGTTTTGTTGGCGGAACCGCCGCCTTTCGCCATGCACAGGAATTTATATTCGTCGCCGTCGACGCTGTAGAGATCGATCTGCGCCGGCAGGTTGGTGCCGGTGTTGACCTCTTTATACATATCCAGCGGCGCATTCTGCGAGTAACGCAGGTTGTCTTCGGTATAGGTGTTATAGACGCCCTGCGCCAGCGCGGCTTCATCGCCGCCGCCGGTCCAAACGCGCTGGCCTTTTTTACCCATGATGATGGCGGTGCCGGTATCCTGGCAGGTGGGCAGCACACCTTTGGCGGCGATTTCGGAATTACGCAGGAACTGCAGTGCGACGTATTTGTCGTTTTCGCTGGCCTGCGGGTCGAGCAGAATGGCCGCGACCTGCTGCTGATGAGAGACGCGCAGCATAAAAGCGGCATCGTGGAAGGCCTGCTGCGCCAGCAGAGTTAACGCCTGCGGTTCAACCTTCAATACTTCCTGGCCCGCGAATTCGGCGACGGAGACGTGCTCTTTGCTGAGCAAATAGTATTCGGTATCGTCATGCGCCATCGGGAACGGGTCTTGATAAACAAAGGGTTTCGTCGACATATTCACATACTCCATAAAGATAAAAACCGCCGGGGGAAGACCCGGCGGTTATGAATCAGAACATCATGGACATCCACGGATAGCCAATCAGCAGCAGGGCGGCCAGGAAGATGGCGCCGAAGATGGTGCCGAGGCGCCAGTAGTCTTTGGTTGGCAGGTAGCCGCTGCCGTAGTAAATCGGGCTCGGACCGGTACCGTACGGGGTGATGATGCCCATCACGCCCAGCGAGGTCACCATCAGCAGGACGAAGACTTCCATATTCATGCCCGGGATAGTCGAAGCGATGGTCAGCATGGCCGGCAGCAGCGCGGTAGTGTGCGCGGTGGTACTGGCGAACAGGTAGTGCAGCAGATAGAACGCTAGCAGCAGGACGATGGTCGCAACGCCCGGAGAAATACCGCTCATCAGCGCGCCGCCTTCTTTACCCAACCAGGCGATGAAGCCAGTGGAAGAGAGACCGTCAGCCAGCGCGACCAGCGTGGCGAACCAGACAAAGGTATTCCACGCCGCTTTGTTGTTGGTGATATCGCTCCAGGACAGCACGCCGGTCCACAGCATCAGCACGATAACCAGCAGGGCAGCCAGCGCCGGTTCAATCCAGTCGGCGGCGAAGATCCACATCATCAGCGCGAAGCAAACAAACACCAGCAGCAGGATTTCATTGCGCGACAGTTTGCCCAGTTTTTCCAGTTCACGAGCGGCCCACAGCGGCACTTCGTTATTGATTTTTACTTCTGGCGGGTAGAACCAGTACGCCAGCAGCGGCATGGCCAGGATCAGCAGGATACCGAGCGGCAGGAAGGCGATAAACCAGGTACCCCAGGAGATGTTGATACCGACGATGCTTTTTACCAGCGCCAGCGCCAGCAGGTTCGGCGCCAGCGCCGACAGGAACATGGAACTGGTGATACAGGCGGCGGTGATGGCTACCCACATCAGATAAGAACCAATACGGCGAGCGCTCGGATCGTTAGGTTTAGAACCGTACAGCGGCGGCAGGTTAGCAATAATCGGGTAGATGGTCCCGCCGCTACGTGCGGTATTGGACGGGGTAAACGGCGCCAGCAGCAGGTCAGCGAAGGTAATGGCGTAGCCCAGCGTCAGGCTGCGGCGGCCAAGATATTTTACCAGAATCAGCGCCAGACGGCGGCCGAACTGGGTTTTGTCATAACCCGCGGCGAACATGAACGCGCCGAAGATGAGCCACACGGTAGAGTTGCCAAAGCCGCTGACCGCCCATTTAAATGACGCGCCGGCCAGCTTAAAGCTTGGCGCCGCCATCTGTTCCGGGCTGAACAGCAGCCACTGGCTACATAAAGCAATCACCACCACCCCGGTGATACCGATAACGGCGCCCGGCAGCGGTTCGAAGATAAGGCCGACGATGACGCCGACGAAGATAGCAAAATAGTGCCAGGCGAAAGGCGGTAAGCCGTCAGGCACCGGGACGAACAACAGCAGTACGGCGACGATAATGGGCAACGCCATCATGATCAGACGTTTATACGCCGCGTTAGACGCGGCACCGGCAGGCGGTATGGTTGTCTTTTTCTCTTTCATAATGAGTATCTGCTAGTAGTTGAAAATACGGTTCCGTCTTCGCTTACAACACTCGATTTTTTTAGTTGCGAAAGTTTCTTTAATTATTAATGGTCGAGATTGTTTATTGCTTAAACGGTTATTTAACGCGTTTATCGCGGCGTTAAATTAAATTCATTGGGTATTTATATATTGCGCTTTCACGTTGCATTGCAATTGATCGAGATCAAAAAAAACAGGTGATCTGGATCTTTTTTTTCGTTTGGCAATAACCACATATGATGATGTGGTTATTATCATAAAGAAACGGAAATTGTTAAATGATCGAGAGGGTTATAACGCTTTATATAGTGAGTGTTTATTTTAACTAGTTGATATATATGAGTTTGATTTGCCTTTTTGTGCTTTTGATAGGTTAACAAAAGTGACCGAAATGTTATCATTCATTTGTATTATGTAAATGCGATATATAAATTTAATAATACAATAGAGGTATTGCTGTTATTGCAGGTATTAAATAGTTTTTTAACTAACGTAAT
>ENA-OWZJ01000093-OWZJ01000093.1-human-gut-metagenome-genome-assembly--contig:-NODE-93-length-25521-cov-51.4676_pt1 | contig 25521 bp, 20 predicted proteins | sample MGYA00249760_ERZ652106 | MGnify/ENA primary metagenome ERZ652106 (study PRJEB26925, sample SAMN05827102) | human gut metagenome | biome: ENVO:2100002; feature: ENVO:00000062; material: ENVO:00002003...
GAACTGGCGCAGGAACTGGGTGTCGAAAGCGCCACCATCGTCCCGCTCATTAACCGCCTGGTCGAACTTGAACTGGTGGAGCGCGTTAAGCCTGACAGCGATAAACGTAAGCGTCTGTTGGTTGCCACCGCCAAAGGGATGGCGCTCTTTCATCAGGTGAAAGCGGTCGCCGACGACCTGCGCGAGGAGATCCTCACCGCCATTACTCCGGAAGAGCGTGAGCAAACCCACCGGGTACTGGAAAAGCTGCTGCACGAGGTGGAAAAGAAATAATGCCTCGTCGCGAAGCTAATCCTTATGTGCCCCACGACTGGGCGCCGCATGAAAAACCGGCGATGCTCGGTTCGCCGTCGACGCCGATTCACAGTACGCCAAAACGCGTCGCTTACGGCATCGTCGGACTGCTGGTGTGCCTGACCGGCGCGCTGGGTAACGCCGTCGTTACCGCCAACCTGCAGCTGCTGCAGGGCACTTTCGCCGCCTGGTCGACGGAAATCGCATGGCTGCCGGCGGTCTACGTTATGACTAACGTTTCCATCAACCTGCTGCTGGTGAAATTTCGCCAACAGTTCGGCCTGCGCGCCTTTACCGAAGGCTTCCTGGTACTGTATGTACTGGTCACATTCTTCCACCTGTTCGTCAACGACCTCAGCTCGGCAATGATGGTGCGCGCGGCGCACGGCATGGTGGCAGCGGCGTTGAGTTCACTGGGAATTTACTATCAGGTGCAGGCCTGGCCGGCGCGCCACCGCCTGAAGGCGTTGACCATCGGTATCACCGGATCGTCGCTGGCGATCCCGCTGGCGCGTCTGTTCTCGACCGAACTGCTGCAGATTGACGAATGGCGCGGGCTCTACTTCTTTGAGCTCGGCCTGGCGCTGGTGTCGCTGGCCTGCGTCATCGCGCTGAAACTGCCGCCAAGCGACCGCAAAAAGGTGTTTGAGAAGAAGGACTTTATTACCTTCTTCCTGCTGGCGCCCGGTATGGCTTTAGTCTGCGCGGTCCTGTCGCTGGGCCGTCTGGACTGGTGGTTTGAGGCGCCGTGGCTTGGCTGGTCGCTGGCGGGAGCGGTGGTGCTGATCGTTTCGGCTATCGCCTTCGAGCATAATCGCACTAACCCGCTGCTTAACACCAAATGGCTTTCCAGCGGCAGTATCCTTCGTCTGGGACTGATTATGTTGCTGATTCGCATCGTGCTGGCGGAACAGAATACCGGGGTCATCGGTTGGCTGCAGTACGTCGGCTTGCAAAACGAGCAGATGACCAACCTGGCATGGTCGATTTTCGCCGGTATCGTCTGCGGTATCGTCGCCAGTTGCCTGACGCTTAACCCGCAGCGCCTCTACTGGCCCACCGCGACCGCGCTGGCGTTGATTATGATTGCGTCATTGCTTGATAGCCAGTCCACTGCCCTGACCCGTCCGGAACAGTTGATGTTCAGCCAGTTTTTACTTGGCTTCGGCAGTGCCTTCTTCCTCGCGCCGGCCATGCTGGCGGGAATTGGCGGTGTGATTGCCGACCAGCGGAATCTGGTCAGCTTCTCGGTTCTGTTTGGCATGAGCCAAAATATCGGCGGCCTGCTCGGATCAGCTATCCTCGGTACTTTTCAGACCTGGCGTGAAAAATTTCATTCCAGCCAGTTGGCCGATCAGATAACCACGTTGAACCCGTTAATCGCCGAGCGACTGCAGCAGTACAGCCAGATGTATCAAAGCCAGATTGGCGACAGCACGCTATTGAACGTGCAGGCTACCACGTTGCTGCAAAACGCCTCGACGCTACAGGCCAATATTCTCGCCTACAATGACACTTATCTCCTGACGGCGGCGATCTCTGCCGCAACGCTGGTGTGGATTTTCTGGCGCTTAATCAGATTGCGAATCACCGCCCGTATCGCGTTAAAACGCGCAACCGGCAATAAATAATAAGATAATTTTTACTCTGGAGTGGTTATGAGTCAGCAGGACGCGGCCAGGCAACAGGCCAATACCCGAAACAACATCCGCGTGGTGTCTATTTTTACCGCCGCGGCGATCGGCATCGTCGGCGTATTGGTGATTCTTTACGCCTGGCAGTTGCCCCCTTTCACCCGGCATAGTCAGTTTACCGATAACGCTTACGTGCGCGGTCAGACGACGTTTATCAGTCCGCAGGTTAACGGGTATATCACCGCGGTGAACGTCAAAGATTTCGATACCGTTCAGCCGGGACAGGTGCTGTTCCAGATTGACGATCGCATCTATAAACAGCGGGTGCACCAGGCGCAGGCAACGTTGGCGATGAAACAGGCGGCGCTGAAAAACAATCAGCAGCAGCGGAAAAGCGCCGAAGCGACCATCGTCAAAAACGAGGCCGCCTTGCAAAACGCCCGCGCGCAGAATCAGAAAACCCAGGCCGATTTAAAACGCGTACAGGAACTCACCGCGGACGGTTCGTTATCCATTCGCGAACGCGACTCTGCGCGGGCCAGCGCGGCTCAAGGCGCAGCCGATATCGAACAGGCGAAAGCCACACTGGAGATGTCGCGCCAGGATCTGCAGTCCACTATCGTCAATCGCGATTCGCTGGAGGCCGATGTGGCCAGCGCCAAAGCGGCGCTGGAGCTTGCCGAAATCGACCTGCAGAATACGCGGATTATCGCCCCGACGGCCGGGCAACTGGGGCAGATCTCCGTACGCCTCGGCGCCTATGTCAGCGCCGGTACGCATTTGACCTCGCTGGTACCGCCTCAGCACTGGGTTATCGCCAACCTGAAAGAGACACAGCTCGCCGAGGTGCGCGTCGGCCAGCCGGTCACCTTCTCGGTCGATGCGTTGAACAGCGAAACCTTCCACGGCAAAGTACAAAGTATTTCGCCAGCGACCGGCGTCGAATTCAGCGCGATCTCGCCGGATAACGCGACCGGCAACTTTGTCAAAATCGCCCAGCGGATCCCTGTCCGTATCGCGGTCGATGAGGGGCAGAAAAACAGCTATCGTCTGCGTCCGGGGATGTCGGTGCAGGTGACGATTGATACCCGCGCGGAGAATAAACAATGATCCGCCCGTTAACCCTTGCCGTGGCGCTGGCGCTGGCGCTGGTCGGTTGTCAGTCTGCCGATGTCCCACGTGCGGAGCCTACGCTGGCGATCCCTGCCGCCTGGCGTGCCGATGTGGGTCCTTCCAGCCCGGTGGAAGGCGTGTGGTGGCGCAATTTTCACGATAGCGCGCTTAATCAGTATGTCGATCGGGCGTTGCGCTACAACAGCGACGTCCTGATCGCCCGCGAGCGAGTTAACGAGTATCAGGCGCGTGCCTACGCCGCTGATAGCAGCTTATTCCCCTCGCTTGATGCCAGCCTGACCGGTACCCGCGCTCGCGCACAGTCCGCCGCGACTGGTCTGCCCATCCACAGCACGCTGTACAAAGGCGGCCTGACCGCCAGCTATGACGTCGATATTTGGGGGGCCAACCGCAGCGCCGCCAGCGCAGCCGAAGCCAGCCTTGAAGCGCAGAAAGCCGCTGCCGCCGCCGCTAATCTGACCGTGGCGACATCGGTCGCCGTCGGCTACGTCACCTTGTTGTCATTAGACGAGCAGTTGCGGGTCACCCGCCAAACGCTGAAATCGCGAGAAGATGCGTGGAATCTGGCTAAACGGCAGTATGAAACCGGCTATACCTCGCGCCTGGAGCTCATGCAGGCGGATTCCGAACTGCGCTCGACGCGGGCGCAGATCCCGCCATTGCAGCATCAAATCGCGCAACAAGAGAACGCCCTGAGCGTTCTCTTGGGCGACAATCCCGGTGCGGTAAAACGTAACGAGTTCGCACAACTTAGCCCGCTACGCCTGCCCTCACAGTTACCCTCGACGCTAATGAGCCGCCGTCCGGACATTGTGCAGGCTCAACGCCAACTGGTGGCCGCTGATGCCACCCTCGCGTCGTCGCAGGCGCAGTTGCTGCCTTCCATCAACCTTACCGCCACCGGCAGCCTGCAGGACAGAACGCTACCGGATCTGCTCGACAACCCGCTGCGATTATGGAGCCTTGGCGGCAGTATTCTGGCGCCGTTACTCAACCGCCAGGCGCTAAATGCGCAGGTTGATGTCTCGATGGCCCAGCGCAATCAGGCGTTATACGGATATGAGAAAACCGTACGCGGCGCGTTCAAAGAGGTGAACGATAGCCTGGATGCCATCAGCCGCTACAGCGAACAGTTAAGCGAGCTCCAGGAGCAGGAATCGGTCGCCGCAGAGACGTTGCGTATCGCGCAGAACCGCTATCGTAACGGCTACTCTTCCTATCTGGACGTGTTGGATGCGCAACGTACGTTATTCTCCACTCAGTTGAGCGTGGTGCAGGTGAAAAATAACCTGCTGCTGGCGCAGATTGATTTGTACCGGGCGCTGGGAGGCGGCTGGTCTGACTCATCAGGGAGCTAAATGGGGAAGCGTAATATGCAACAACAGTGGTCGGCAGTAGACAATTATTTGCTTGAGGCCTTAATCCCCGGCGATCCTGTGCTCGATCGGGTACTGGAAAACAACCATCGAGCCGGGCTGCCGGCACACGATGTCGCCGCCAATCAGGGGCAGTTTCTCGCCCTGCTGGTACGGCTTACCCAGGCTAAGCGGATACTGGAGATCGGTACTCTCGGCGGCTATAGCACCATCTGGATGGCGCGCGAGCTTCCTGCCGACGGCCAACTACTCACGCTGGAGGCCGACGCGCATCATGCCCAGGTGGCGCGGGAGAATCTGCAGCTGGCGGGCGTTGACCAGCGGGTCACGCTGCGAGAGGGGCCGGCGCTACATTCTCTGGAGGCGCTTGGCGAATGTCCCGCTTTCGACCTGATCTTCATCGATGCCGATAAGCCGAATAATCCCCACTATCTGAGCTGGGCGCTACGTTATTCCCGCCCAGGAACCTTAATTATTGGCGATAACGTGGTACGCGACGGTGAAGTGGTCAACCCACAGAGCGCCGACGAGCGCGTTCAGGGCGTGCGTCAATTCATTGAGATGATGGGCGCCGAGCCACGGTTGACGGCAACGGCGCTGCAGACCGTGGGCACTAAAGGCTGGGACGGCTTTACTCTGGCGTGGGTAAACGCTTAAGCGAGTAGCCCCGGTAAGCGCAGCGCCTCCGGGGACAACCAGCCAGGCTACGGCGTAATTTGCTCCATCGCCTGCAACACGCGTTTGTCCGAGATCGGATACGGGGTACCCAACTGCTGAGCAAAGAAGCTGACGCGCAGCTCTTCGATCATCCAGCGGATCTCCTGTACGTCGTCGTCATCGCGGCGATTCGGCGGCAGCTTATTCAACCACTGCTGCCACGCCTGTTGCACGCTCTCGACTTTTAGCATCTGCGCGCGGTCACGATGCGGGTCGATTGCCAGCTTCTCAAGACGTTTTTCAATTGCCTGCAGATAACGCAGCGTATCGCCGAGGCGGCGGAAACCGTTGCCGGTAACAAAGCCGCGATAAACCAGACCCGCCATCTGCGCTTTAATATCCGACAGCCCCAGGGCCATCGTCATATCTACCCGCCCTTTCAGACGCTTATTGATGTTAAATACCGCCGTCAGGATCTGCTCGACCTGCTTCGCGATATCGACCACCGTGTCGTTCAGTTCGGCGCGCACTTTATCGTGCAGTTTACTAAAGCCCTCTTCGGTCCACACCGGGCCGCCTGCTTCATCAATAAGCTTGTCAACACCACAGGAGATGCAGTCGTCAATCAAATCCAGCACCTTGCCATAAGGGTTGAAATAGAGTCCCAGTTTGGCTTTGTTGGGCAGTTTCTCGTGCAGATACTTAATCGGCGACGGAATATTGAGCAACAGTAAACGGCGCAGACCACGCCACATCGCCTGCTGCTGTTCCTGTGGATTATCAAACAGTTTGATGGCGACGCTGTCACGCTCGTCCACCAGCGCCGGCCAGGCTTTCACCTTATAATTACCGCGCTTCTGTTCGTAACTCTCCGCCAGGGTGCCGAAACTCCAGATATGCAGCCCGCTCTGTTCAATACCATCGTCGGCCACCGCCGATAACGTCTCCTGAACTTTACCTTTAAGCGCGTCTTTTAAGACCTGCAGAGAGCGTCCTTCCAGCAGTTTCTTATTTTTGTCATCCACCACCCGGAAAGTGATTTTCAGGTGATCGGGCACCTGATCCCACTGCCAGGATTCGCGGTCGATGGTCACGCCGGTCATTTTACGCAGCTCACGCTCCAGCGAATCCAGTAGCGGCAACGCCAGCGGCGTCGCGCGGCCTAAAAACGCCTCGGCGTAATTAGGCGCCGGGACGAAATTACGCCGAACGGGTTTCGGCAACGATTTGATTAATGCGATGACCAGCTCGCGACGCAGGCCAGGGATCTGCCATTCAAACCCGGCTTCCTCTACCTGGTTGAGCAGCGGCAGCGGAATATGAACCGTTACGCCATCGGCATCCGCGCCGGGTTCAAACTGATAGCTAAGACGCAGTTTAAGATTGCCCTGATGCCAGAAATTCGGGTAGTCCAGTTTACTGACCTGCTCCGCCCCCTCTTTAATCAGCATGCTCTTTTCAAAATTGAGCAAGTCTGGCGTTTCACGGCTGGCCTGCTTCCACCACTTATCAAAGTGGCGAGCGGAGATGACATCGTGGCTAATGCGCTGGTCGTAAAACTCGAACATCGTCTCGTCATCCACCAGGATGTCGCGACGGCGCGACTTATGCTCCAGCTCTTCGATTTCAGCGCGCAGCTTCAGGTTATCGCGGAAGAAGGCATGCCGCGTCTGCCAGTCGCCCTCTACCAGCGCGTGGCGGATGAACAGCTCACGACACAGCGCCGGGTCAATCTGGCTATAGTTGACCTTACGCGCGGCGACGATTGGCAGACCGTAGACGGTGACCTTTTCTGTCGCCATTACCGCGCCCTGCGACCGCTCCCAGTGCGGTTCACTATATGAACGTTTAATCAGATGCTGGGCCACCGGCTCGACCCACTCCGGCTCAATGCGGGCGGCAATGCGCCCCCACAGGCGGCTGGTCTCCACCAGTTCCGCAACCATCGTCCACTTCGGCGGCTTCTTGAATAGACCAGAGCCGGGGAAGATAGAGAACCGCGCATTACGGGCGCCGGTATACTCCTGTTTATCGGAGTCCTTCATCCCGATATGCGACAATAAACCGGTCAGCAGCGCGGTATGAATTTCACGGTACTCCGCTGGCTCGCTGTTGATCGGCAGGCCGAGTTCTTTCACTACCTGGCGCAGTTGGGTGTAAATATCCTGCCATTCACGCACGCGTAAATAGTTGAGGAAATCCACCCGGCACTGGCGGCGGAACTGATTCGAGGAGAGCGCCTTTTGTTGTTCGCCGAGATAGTTCCACAAATTGACAAACGCAAGGAAATCAGACTCTTTATCGTGGAAGCGACGATGCTTTTCATCGGATGCCTGCTGCTTGTCCATGGGGCGCTCGCGCGGATCCTGAATCGACAGCGCGGAAGTGATGATCATCGCTTCACGCACGCAGCCATGTTTCTGCGCTTCCAGCACCATCCGCGCCAGACGCGGATCCACCGGTAGCTGGCTGAGCTGGCGGCCCAGCGGGGTCAGCTTATAGGCCGTTGCCTGCTCATCGGTGGTGATGGCGCCGAGCTCTTCCAGCAGACGAACGCCATCCTGGATGTTGCGCTTATCCGGCGCTTCGACAAACGGAAACGCGGCGATATCGCCCAGCCCCAGAGCGGTCATTTGCAGAATGACCGAGGCCAGGTTGGTACGCAGAATTTCCGGGTCGGTAAATTCCGGCCGCGACAGGAAATCGTCTTCCGAGTAAAGACGAATACAGATGCCTTCAGACACACGTCCGCAACGGCCTTTACGCTGATTAGCGGAGGCCTGTGATACTGGCTCGATAGGCAGGCGCTGCACTTTTGTACGGTAGCTGTAGCGACTGATGCGAGCGGTACCCGGATCGATAACGTATTTGATGCCCGGAACCGTCAACGAGGTTTCGGCAACGTTGGTTGCCAGGACAATACGCCGCCCGCTATGGGACTGGAAGACCCGGTTTTGCTCACTATTGGATAAACGAGCATACAGCGGCAGCACTTCGGTGTGACGCAGATTGAGCTTATTCAACGCCTCGGCGGTATCGCGGATTTCCCGCTCGCCGCTCATAAAGATCAGGATATCGCCGGGCCCTTCGCGCCCCAGTTCGTCAACCGCATCAAAAATCGCCTGTAGCTGATCGCGCTCGGTATCGTCCGCCTCTTCCACTATCGGCCGATAGCGCACTTCCACCGGGTAAGTCCGCCCGGAGACTTCGATAATCGGCGCATTATTGAAATGCTTTGAGAAACGTTCCGGGTCGATGGTCGCCGAGGTAATGATAATTTTCAGGTCCGGGCGGCGCGGCAGGAGCTCTTTCAGATAGCCCAGCAGAAAATCAATGTTCAGACTGCGCTCGTGCGCCTCATCAATAATGATGGTGTCATACTGCATCAGCAGGCGATCCTGCTGGATTTCCGCCAGCAGGATACCGTCGGTCATCAGCTTAACCATGGTGTTTTCGCTGACGTGGTCGCTGAAGCGGACTTTATAACCGATACAGCCACCCGGCTCGCTCTGCAGCTCTTCGGCAATACGGTTAGCGACGGTGCGCGCCGCCAGTCGACGCGGCTGGGTGTGGCCAATCAGGCCTTTCAGGCCGCGCCCCAGCTCCATGCAGATTTTGGGTAGCTGAGTGGTTTTACCAGAACCGGTCTCACCGGCGACGATCACCACCTGGTGATCGCGCACCGCTTCGAGAATCTCTTGTTTTTTCTGGCTAACCGGCAGGTTTTCCGGATAGGTGATTGCCGGACGCGCGGCTTCGCGTAGCAGGACTTTCCCTGCTGCCTGCTCTATCTCCCGCGCCATCTCGTGCAGAATGGCCTGCTGGGCATCAGGATTTTTAACCTTCTTTGCGCCATGCAGGCGGCGGCTATAGCGCGATTTATCACGCAGCATCAGACCATCGAGCCGTTCATAGAGCTGCGAGAAAGTGATTTTTTGTTGTTCTGTCATAACGTTATCGGGCAGCGCTCTGCCGGAAAAATCTCTCATGAAATATTGCTGTAGATTACCACATCTATAGAACTCATGCCTTGTTCAAAAAAATTGAACATAGGATTCGATATATTGCGCTATCTCTGCGGCATGATTGTGAATACAGTGTCAACAAGCACCAGGGCATTGACCCGTCAATCACATTAAAAGGAAACACCCATGAGCAAAGTATTAGTTCTGAAGTCCAGTATTCTTGCAGGGTACTCGCAATCCGGCCAACTGTCCGACTATTTTGTTGAACAATGGCGTGAAAAACACGCAGGCGACGTTATCACCGTGCGCGATCTGGCGGCAAACCCGATTCCGGTTCTGGATGGTGAACTGGTTGGCGCGCTGCGTCCGAGTGATGCACAGTTGACCGCACGTCAACAGGAAGCGCTGGCGCTGTCCGATGAACTGATCGCTGAACTGAAAGCTAACGATGTGATTGTTATCGCCGCGCCGATGTATAACTTCAACATCCCGACTCAGCTGAAAAACTATTTCGACCTGGTTGCCCGCGCAGGCGTCACCTTCCGTTACACCGAGAAAGGTCCGGAAGGCCTGGTCACCGGTAAACGTGCGGTAGTACTGACCAGCCGCGGTGGTATTCATAAAGATACGCCGACCGATCTGGTTACGCCGTATCTGACCACCTTCCTTGGCTTTATCGGCATCACCGACGTGAATTTCGTATTTGCTGAAGGTATTGCTTATGGTCCAGAAGTTGCGGCCAAAGCGCAGTCCGATGCCAAAGCGGCTATCGACAGCGTAGTTGCAGCCTAATATTTGACTCCTCTCGCTGCCTGCGGGAGGAGAGTTTTACTTTTTCTCGTAGCGCAAATACCCCACCACGCCTCCGCCGCCATCTTTTGGATGATTCACGCCGTCGTTGACCTCCACGCAAGGAAAATCGAAAGGCGAAACGCCATCAATGCAGGCCACATTTACCCCATACTGCTGCGGGTTTGATCGCCGTTGATGAAAGGTGTAGATCCCGCATACCGAGCAGAAGAAGTGCACGGCTTCCCCCGTATTAAAGCGATACTCTGTGAGCTTATCCCTTCCGCGTACCACCTCTATTCCTGAACGCGGCGAAGAGACCGCGACCGCCCCACGCATTCGACAATATGAACAGTTACAGCGACGAACGGTGTTGAAGCCATCGCTGAGCTCAACGGTAAATGCCACCGCACCGCAGTGACAATGAGCGGATAATTTCTCTGCCATTATAGTTACCCCTCAGGTTTAGGATTTTGGCCGCAGGTTTTCGTCAAATTCCAGACGCTTGCGCCCGGCCTCCATCTCTTTTAATGGCTCCACCTGATGCAGCGTCTGCTTACAACGTTCGACCAGCACCTGGTATTCACGGGTACCGTGTTTTTTCCACTCCAGCTCCTGTTCGCTCAGCGTACGAATCGCTTTTGCCGGGCTGCCGATGATCAAATGGTTAGCAGGCATTTCCGCTTTCGCTTTTACGAAGGCGGAAGCGCCGACAATACTATTTTCGCCAATTACTGCCCCGTCGATAATCACCGCGCTCATTCCCACCAGCGCGTTGCGGCCAATCACACAGCCGTGCAGGATTGCGCCGTGGCCGATGTGACCGTCCTCTTCCACCACGGTATCCTGGCCGGGGAAGCCGTGCATGACGCAGTTATCCTGAATATTGGCTCCGTCTTTAACTACAATACGGCCGAAGTCGCCGCGCAGGCTGGCATTTGGCCCAACATAGACCCCCTTACCCAGGATCACGTCGCCAATCAACACGGCGGTTGGGTGGACGTAGCTCTCATCCGGCACCACTGGCGTCAGCCCATCAATCTGATAAATCGTCATGCAACCTCCTTAGACGCCCGGCAAACCGCCAAAGCGTTGAAAATAAAGCGGACCCGGCGCGGGAAGCTCGCCAACTGAGCTTTCGCCTTTTTCGCCGACAAAGGCCAGCGCGCCTGGCGTCACGCGTTGATAAATATTGATGCACAGCTGCCGCGCGGTTTGCCCGGCCCAATGCGCCGGCAGGAGTTCTTCCGGCAGCAGCGGGTCTTTAAGCACCACACGGCGATAGAAATGGATAAGGAGCAGTTGGATCTGGAAACAGCGCTCCGGTGTCAACTCTGACGGCTCGCTGTCGCGCAGCAGCGGCAGTAATGGTCGGAACAATGCGATAAACGCCTCGTACATCTCATTTTGTTCGGTGAGATGCCAGCACTCCTCTACGCGGTCGCGTAGCGCCGCCCTTGAGAGCGCCAGCGGCGAATGGGCTTCAAAGCAGATGACGTTTTCGGCAACGCCCGCTTCATGTAGCAGCGATTGGACATCGGCCAGTTTTTGCGACGGCGAGGCCAGCAGGCTCGGCGCCAGCGCGCCAAATCCCTGCCATAACAGTTGCTTTTTGACTTCCGCCAGAACCGTTTTTTCTAACCCTTCCGACAATAGCAGCAGCCAGGTTCCGTCCCATTCCGGGGCATTCGCCCGATAAATTTTATGTTCCGCGCGCCGGGTCAGACGTAGCCCTTTATCGCTCAGGCGATAAAAGCTGCGTCGGCCGATACGCACGACATCGAGCCACTCTTCTTTATTGAGACGGAATAGCGCAGTGCGGACAAAGCGCTCGCCAAATCCTAATCCTTCCAGCAGCGCCGCGACGCTACCCAGCCACACTTCCCCACCGCGTTGTAATAAAGCGTCGCCATACAGCGAGGCAATCAATGACGTACCGCTGATCGGCATCGCCGTCACCGCTTGTTGAATAAAGGCGTCGAGTTTACTCATCTGATTCATTCTGTTGTTATATTTTTCCTTTATGAATCATAGCACAGGAAATTCCCGGCTTATGGCGTAAAGGCCTCAGCCGGGTTACCGGGGAGAGAATTAACCGCTGACCACCGCTTTACGCAGGTCGAATACCCGACAGGCTTTCCCTTCAGAGCGAGGAATGCTGCCGCAGTTGACGATAGTAATATCGGTGGAGATCCCGACCATCGACTTAATGCGGTGACGCAACTGATGGCAAATCTGGCAGCGTTGTTCATGACTTAACGCCAGCCCGCTCTCTTTCAGCTCAACGCGTACCGCCAGCGAATCAAGATGACCGCGGCGATTGACCTCTAACTGATAGTGCGGCGCCAGGTGTTCAAACTTGAGGATCTCCTCTTCCAACTGCGATGGGAAGACGTTAACCCCGCGGATAATCAGCATATCGTCGCTGCGTCCACTGATGCGATCCATGCGGCGCATGGTCCGCGCGGTTCCCGGCAGCAAGCGAGTCAGATCGCGGGTACGATAGCGGATCACCGGCAGCGCCTCTTTGGTCAACGTGGTAAACAGCAGTTCGCCATGCTCGCCATCTTCCAGCGGCGTACCGTCGTCCGGGTTGACGATTTCCGGGAAGAAGTGGTCTTCCCAGATGGTCGGGCCGTCAACGGTTTCCAGGCACTCCATTGCCACCCCAGGCCCCATCACCTCTGACAGACCGTAAATATCCAGTGCGGTGATACCCAGGCGGCGCTCGATTTCCGCGCGCATCGCCAGCGTCCACGGCTCGGCGCCAAAGACGCCGACCCGCAATGAACAGCCGCGGGCATCGCCGCCCATCTGGCGCTCCAGCTCTTCAATCAGATTCAGACAATAAGACGGCGTCACCATGATCATATCCGGCTGGAAGTCGCGGATCAGCTGCGCCTGTTTTTCGGTCTGTCCGCCGGACATCGGGATCACCGTCGCCCCTAAACGCTCCGCGCCGTAGTGCGCGCCAAGGCCGCCGGTAAACAGGCCGTAGCCGTAGGCGACGTGAATTTTATCTTTTGCTGAACCACCGGCCGCACGCAGCGAACGGGCGACAATATTGGCCCAGTTATCAATATCGTTTTGCGTATATCCCACCACCGTCGGTTTGCCGGTGGTGCCGGAAGAGGCGTGAATGCGCACCACCTGCTCCATCGGCACCGCAAAGGTATCGAAGGGATAGTTGTCGCGCAGATCTTGTTTAGTGGTACAGGGGAATTTTTTCAGATCGTTTAATTCCCGAAAGTCGTCAGGGTGTACGCCGGCGGCGTCGAATTTGCGGCGATACATCGGCACATTTTCATACGCATGCTTCAGCGTCCATTTCAGGCGCTGGGTTTGCAGAGCCTGCAGTTCATCACGCGATGCGGTTTCAATCGGATCTAATTTTGTAGTAGTTATCATTGTAGGGTACTCGCAGGTAAATTAGCTCACACTCGCTCGAGGATCATGGCAATGCCCTGACCCACGCCAATACACATCGTACACAGCGCATAACGCCCGCCCCGACGTTGCAGCTCAAGGCTGGCGCTCAGCGCCAGTCGCGCGCCGCTCATGCCCAGCGGATGACCTAACGCGATGGCGCCGCCGTTGGGATTCACGTGCGCCGCATCATCCGGCACGCCGAGTTGTCTGAGCACCCCCAGCGCCTGCGCGGCGAAGGCCTCATTCAGCTCTATCAGATCCATATCGTTAATATTGAGTCCGGCTCGCTCCAGCACTTTACGCACTGCCGGTACCGGCCCCAGCCCCATCAGGCGCGGTTCAACACCCGCCGTCGCCATCGCCACGATACGCGCGCGCGGCGTGAGCCCCTGTACGCTGGCCTGCTGTTCACTGGCGATAATCAGCGCCGCTGCGCCATCGTTAACGCCAGAAGCATTTCCAGCCGTAATGACTCCACCTTTACGGAACGGCGCTTTTAATAGCGCGAGTTGCTCAAGCGTGGTTTCCGGGCGGGGATGCTCATCATCGCGTACCGCGCTGACCGCCCCTTTCTTGCCGATGATCTGCACCGGCACGATTTCCTGCGCCAGAATGCCGTCGCGCTGGGCCTGCGCCGTGCGCTGCTGGCTGCGCCAGGCGAAAGCGTCCTGATCGGCCCGACTGATATTTAACAATTCAGCTACATTCTCTGCCGTTTCCGGCATGCTGTCAGTTCCGAATTGTTGCGCCATGAGCGGGTTCACAAAACGCCAGCCAATCGTGGTATCGAAGAGTTCCGCCTGACGCTGATACGGCGTGCTGGCTTTTCCCATCACGAACGGCGCGCGCGACATCGATTCCACGCCGCCGGCAATCAGCAGATCGGCATCGCCTGCTTTGATCGCCCTGGCGGCAAAACCGATCGCATCCAGACCCGATCCGCACAAGCGGTTAATCGTGGTGCCCGGCACGGTATGCGGGTAACCTGCCAACAGCGTCGCCATGTGCGCCACGTTGCGGTTATCCTCACCGGCCTGGTTCGCACAGCCGAAAATCACATCATCAATCGCTGCCGGGTCGAGCCCGGGGTTACGGCTCAGCAGCTCACGTAGCGGGATCGCCGCCAGATCGTCGGCGCGGACGCCGGCCAGCGCTCCGCCGTAGCGGCCAATCGGCGTGCGGATCCCGTCACAAATAAAGGCGTCGCGCATTACACTTCTCCCGTGATTGTGCCGCCGATACGGTGCGATTTGCCGCGGAACAGGGCCACAATCTTTTGCTGTTGATTAACAATTTCGATGTCGTAGACGCCGGTCAGCTTGCCCTGCTGTTTGACTCTGGCGGTGGCGACCAGTCTGTCGCCGGCAAACGCCGGACGAAGAAAATCAATGCTTGCCGCCGAAGCTACCGCCGCCAGCCCCTGGCTGTTACAGGCGTATGCGAAAGCGGTATCAGCGAGCGTAAATAGCTGGCCGCCGTGACAGGTCTGATGGCCGTTAAGCATGTCCGCCGAGACGGTCATGCTCATCTGCGCAAAACCGTCGTCCATTTCGATAAGTTCAATCCCCATCTTTCTGGCGCAGGTATCTTTTTCGTACATCACGCGCGCGTTGCGCCACGGATCATTGCTCATGGTGCTTCTCCATCAGCGCCTTCTGGCGCAACAGGGAACTGGGGCGATAGCGCTCCTCGCCATAATGGTGTTGCAAGTTCTCCAGCAGTTGCAGCACCCGCCGCCAGCCAAGGCGTTCTCCCCACGCCAGCGGGCCGTGCGGATAATTGACGCCAAGGCGCATCGCGGTATCGATATCATGCGGGCTGGCGATCCCTTTTTGCACCGCATCCAGCGCTTCGTTAATCAGCATCGCCACCGTACGCCACACCAGCAGGCCGGGATAATCGGCAATACGCAGAACTTTCTTGCCCTGCTGTTGGAAGTAATGCACGGCCTTTTCAGTGGCCGCAGGCGCGTTGGTGGCCGCTGCGGCCAGTATCACCGTTTCGCTGGCGCACAGGTCATACACCACCACCGGGCGGTGATGCTTAACGCTTAACGCCAGCGCGGTCTCGCCTTCGGTCTCCAGCAACAAGAGCTCATCGAGTTCTGTGACGCTGTCACTTATAGCTGTAATGGATTGAGCGCCAATAGATACCGGCGGCAGCGCCGCGTCCGGCTGCGTCTCCGCGGGCCAGCGATAGACGCCGTGGCCGCTCTTTTTACCCAGCCGCCCGGCCAGCGCCAGCTCTTGCTGGAGTAGCGATGGTAGGTAGCGGCGGTCCTGCCAGAAGGCGTTAAACACCGAACAGGTCACAGCGAAGTTGACGTCCTGGCCAATCAGGTCAGTCAACGCCAACGGTCCCATCGGAAAACCGCCGCCGTCACGCAAAGCGGCATCGATAACCTCAGGAGCGGCAACCTGTTCTTCCAGCGCGCGCCAGGCCTCAGCGTAGAACGGACGCGCTACGCGGTTAACGATAAAACCGGGCGTTGAGCGGCAGCGTACCGGCTGTTTCCCCCAGCCGCTTACGCACTGGCACAGCTGCTCTACCACCTCAGCAGATGTCTCCAGGCCACTCACCACCTCGACCAGCTTCATCACCGGCGCCGGATTAAAAAAGTGCAGCCCGGCCACCCGCTCCGGGTTTTTGACCCCGGCGGCGATGGCGGTAATCGAAATAGACGAAGTGTTACTGGTCAACAACGTTGACGGCGCGCAGATCTCCGCCAGCTGCGCGAACAGCGCCGTTTTGACCTCCAACCGTTCAGAGGCCGCTTCAATTACTAAATCCGCGTCGGCAAGCGCGGTTAAATCGTGGGCCGGATGCAGGCGCGCCAGCAGCGCGTCGGCCTGCTCTGACGCCAGTTTGCCGCGCTCGACCCGTGATGCCAGACGCATAGCAATGCCGTCGATCGCCTGGGCAATCGCGGTTTGATTAATATCGAAAATACGCACCGGGTGTCCGGCTGCGGCGGCTACTTCGGCAATACCGGCTCCCATGGTGCCGCTGCCAATCACCGCCACGGTGGCAAAGGATGTTGTCATGGCCTATTTCCCGCTGAACTGTGGTGGCCGTTTGGCCAGAAACGCGCTGACCCCTTCGCGGTAATCATCGCTGCGCCCGGCCAGGCGCTGATAATCGCGCTCCAGATCCAGCTGCGCATCGAGACTGTTGGTTTCAGAAGCCAGCAGCGCCTTTTTAATCAGCCCAAGACCAAACGTCGGTTGCGCCGCCAGATGGCGCGCCAGTTGCAGACTGGTATCCGCCAGTTCTGAATCGTCCACCAGTTGCCAGATAATCCCCCACTGCGCGGCCTGTTCCGCGCTGAGGCTATCGCCCAGCAGCGCCAGCCCCATCGCGCGAGCGCGGCCGGCCACCCGCGGCAGGAACCAGCTACCGCCGCAGTCCGGCACCAGGCCGAGCTTGCTGAACGCCATCACAAATTTGGCCGAACGCGCGGCCAGCACGATATCGCAGCCCAGCGCCAGGGTGGCGCCAGCGCCGGCGGCAACGCCGTTGACCGCGCAGATAACCGGCTTCGGCAGCGCCGCCAGACGGCGCACTAACGGGTTGTAAAAGCGTTCTACCGACATGCCGAGATCCGGCTGCGGGCCGCTGGGGTCGACATTGCGGTCGTTCAAATCCTGGCCGGCGCAAAAGCCGCGGCCGGCGCCGGTGATCAGCAGGCAGCGTACGCCATCATCGCGCTCGGCCTGCTTCAGACATTCCGCCAGCTGTTGATGCATCAGATCGTTAAAACTGTTGAGACGGTCCGGGCGATTGAGGGTAATGGTCATGACGCCCTGTTCCACTGCGCTGAGAATGAAAGCTTCCACGATTAGCGTCCTTTAAATTCCGGTGTACGTTTTTGTAAGAAGGCGTCGATGCCTTCGCGGCGGTCCTCGGTGGCGCTCAGCAGGCTAAACAGCTGGCGCTCCTGTTGCAGACCGGCCTGCAGGCTGACTTCCTGCGACAGGCGCAGCGACTGTTTTGCCGCCCGTAGCGCCAGCGGCGAATGGCGGGCAATGGTGGTTGCCAGTTTCAGGGCATACTCATCGGTTAAAGCCGCCGGATGGATATCGCTAACCAGCCCGGCCTGTTGCGCCTGGCGGGCGTCAATACTCTCGCCGCTCAGCACCATCCGGCTGGCCAGCGCCTTGCCAACGCTGCGGATCAGCCGCTGGGTGCCGCCAGCACCCGGCATAATGCCGAGGGTAATTTCCGGCAGGCCAAAGCGGGCGTTGTCGCCGGCGACAATCAGGTCGCACAGCAGAGCCAGCTCGCAGCCGGCGCCGAGCGCGTAGCCGTTGACCGAAGCGATGAGCGGTTTAGTAAAGGCATCGATTCGCGCCCATAACCGTGGGCGAATATCATCAAGGGTGGCAGGCAGATCTTTTTCCGCCATTTCATTGAGGTCAGCCCCGGCGGCGAAAAAACGCGCGTTACCGCTGATAACGCAGACGCCGACGCTGTCATCAACTGCCGCGGCCTCCAGCACCTCGGCAATCTGGGTTAATAAGGCATTGTTCAGCGCGTTGCGGGCCTGCGGGCGGTTCAGCGTCAACTGAAGCGCCCGGCCATGACGGTGGATCAGCAGTTCGCTCATGCCATCCCCCGCGCGTCAAAGTCGACCACCACATCGCCGCTGGTCGGCAACGACTGGCAGCTCAGCACGTAGCCCGCCGCCAGCTCATCCGCTTCCAGGCTGTAATTGGCGGCCATCGCCACTTCACCGCGTAGCACTTTGCATTTACAGGTGGCGCATACCCCGCCCTTACAGGCGAACGGCAGATCGGCGCCCTGACGCAATGCGGCATCCAGGATGCTGTCGTCTTCGGCGCTGAGGGCGATAAGCCGATCGCGCCCGTCCTGACGGATGGTCACCGTGCGCCCTTCCGCCTGCACTCCAGCGGCCCGCTTCACATTGCCGCCTGGGGTATTAAAGCGTTCGAGATGAATCGATTTCTCCGCTACGCCAAGTTCACGTAACGTCGCTTCCGCCTCGTCCATCATCACAGCCGGCCCGCAGATAAAGGCCTCGTCGAAACGGCTGAAATCCAGCAGATGGTCAGCGAGCTGGCGCAGTTTGTCGCCGTCAATGCGCCCCTGTAGCAGATCGCTGTCCATCGACTCCTGGCTAAACAGGTGTATCACCTGCAGGCGCTGCGGATAGCGGTCTTTTAAATCGGCCAGCGCCTGGCGGAACATCATGCTATGGCTGCTGCGGTTGCCGTAGATCAGCGTAAAGCGGCTTTCCGGCTCGGTCGTCAGCGTCGCGCTAATGATCGCCATCATCGGCGTGATCCCGGAACCGGCGGCAATCGCCAGATACTCACCCTGCCGTTCGGCCTGCGGTTGATAACCGAAATGCCCCTGCGGCACCATCACTTCCAGCTCCATACCCTGCTGGATATCGTGCTGGGCGTAGCGCGAGAAGCGCCCGCCGTCGATGGCTTTGACCGCGACGCTAATTTCGCCTGGCGTGCGACTGCGACAAATGGAGTAACAGCGGCGCAGTTCTTCGCCGCCCAGACGGGCTTTTAGCGTCAGATGCTGGCCCGGGCGAAAACAGTATTCCGCCTGCAGGGCTTGCGGAATCGCAAAAGTGATGGTCACCGCATCGCGGGTTTCCGGCTCGACTCTCGCCACCTTAAGCGAATGGAACGTCGTCATGGCAACCTCAAATACATTTAAAGTAATCAAAAGGTTCCCGGCAGCTGTCGCAGCGATAGAGCGCTTTGCAGGCCGTGGAACCGAATTCGCTAATCAGCGAAGTATGGGTGCTGCCGCAGCGCGGACAGCTCACCTCAGCGGGCATATCCGCATGGCAGGCGTGCCCCTGGGGCGGGCTGATGCCGTACTGGCGCAGGCGCTCGCGAGCATCCTGACTCATCCAGTCGGTGGTCCACGGCGGATCCAGCTGCAGGACGATATGCACCGGCAGAAAGCCATGCTCGCTCATGACCGTACGGATCTCGCCCAGCAGATGCTCCGTCGCCGGACAGCCCGAATAGGTCGGGGTAAAGCCAATCACCCAGCCGTCGCCATGGCGCGCGACGCTGCGTACCATACCGAGGTCGGTGATGGTGAGTACCGGCACTTCCGGATCCGGGATCGCGCTTAATAACCCCCAGATGGTGCGAACCTCTGCAGGAGCGACATCGGCAAGACGTTGCATAGTCACCTCACTTACCACTGCAGTCCGGGATGCGAACGCTGCAGATATTGCATCTCCGCCAGCAGCGGGCCGAGATGTTCACTGTGCAGCCCCTGTTTGCCGCCGCTGCGGAAGGCCGCTTCCTGCGGGATTTGTAAGCCGGAGTCGAGCAGCGCCGTGTGTACCGCGCTTTGCCATTCGGCCTGAAGCTCGCGCGGATCAACCGCAATGCCCTGCTCAACCAGGCTGAGCTCCACTTCATCGGCAAGGAACAGTTCGCCGGTGAAGCGCCAAAGATTGTCGACCGCCTGCTGCATTTTGCGATTTGATAAGTCGGTGCCGTTACCCAGACGCTCCAGCCAGCCGCGGCTAAAGCGCTGGTGGTAACGCACCTCTTTCAGCCCTTTAGCGGCAATGGCCGCCAGTTGCGTGTCGCGGCTGTTCACCAGGCGGCTGAACAGAGCGACGTGCCAGACATCGATAAAGAACTGGCGGGCGATAGTGTCGGCAAAATTGCCGTTTGGCTGCTCCACCAGCAGCAGGTTGCTGAACTGGCGCTCATCGCGGCCAAAGGCCAGCGTATCTTCGTCGCCGCAGCCGTTAAGCTCGGCGGCATAGCTTAAAAAATTGCGCGCCTGGCCGAGCAGGTCGAGGCCGATGTTGGCCAGCGCAAGATCGATCTCGAGCTCGGGAGCATGGCCGCACCAGGCGCCTAAACGCTGGGCCAGAATCAGACCATTGTCGCCAAGACGCAGGGCGTAGGTGGCTACGGGGTTAGGGTTATTCATCGCCGCCTCACATATGTTCCATGCCGTCTGGCACGGTATAGAAAGTCGGATGACGGTAGACTTTGCTTTCCGCCGGGTCGAAGAATTCGCCGCGATCTTCCGGCTGCGAAGCAACGATTTCGCAGGCCTTCACCACCCAAATTGAGCAGCCTTCGCTGCGGCGGGTGTAGGCATCGCGGGCATTCTCCAACGCCATTTGATCATCGGCAGCGTGCAGACTGCCGACGTGACGATGGGATAACCCCTGTTTGCTGCGAACGAACACTTCATATAACGGCCAGTAAACTTTGCTCATGTTGTCTCTCCTCATGCCGCGCTGCGGGCCTGCTGTTTTTGCGCATGGGCCAGCGCGGCTTCGCGCACCCATTCGCCCTCTTCCCAGGCCTTACGCTTGGCGGCCAGCCGCTCGTGATTGCAAATGCCACGGCCGCTAATCACCTCGTTAAATTCCTGCCAGTCGATTTCGCCGAAGCGGTAGTGGCCGCTGGCTTCATCAAACTGCAAATCCGGGTCCGGTACGGTCATACCGAGGATCTCTACCTGCGGCACGGTGTTATCGACGAAGCGCTGACGTAGCTCGTCGTTGGAGTGCAGTTTGATTTTCCACGCCATGCTGCGGGCGCTGTTCGGCGAGTTGTCATCGTTGGGGCCAAACATCATCAGCGCCGGCCACCAGAAGCGGTTAATAGCGTCCTGCAGCATCTGCCGCTGCGCGTCATTGCCCTGCGCCAGCGCCATGCAGGCTTCAAATCCCTGGCGCTGGTGAAAACTCTCTTCTTTGCAGATTTTGACCATCGCCCGGGCATAGGGGCCGTAAGAGGTCCGGCACAGCGCCACCTGGTTGACGATGGCCGCGCCATCGACCAGCCAGCCGATCACGCCGATATCGGCCCAGCTCAGGGTCGGGTAGTTAAAAATGGAGGAGTACTTCATCTGCCCGTCGAGCATTTTCTGATACAGGTCTTCCCGGGCGCAGCCCAGCGTTTCCGCGGCGCTATAGAGATACAGCCCGTGTCCGGCCTCATCCTGTACCTTAGCCAACAGAATCGCTTTACGGCGCAGCGTCGGCGCGCGGGTGATCCAGTTGCCTTCCGGCAGCATGCCGACAATTTCCGAGTGCGCGTGCTGACCTATCTGACGAATCAAGGTCTTACGGTAGGCATCCGGCATCCAGTCCCGCGGTTCGATGGCCGTTTCCTGCGCGATGCGCTGGTCAAAGCGTTGTTCTTCTGTCACGTCATCACCTTTATGATTCCGATATTCACAACAAAAACATTTATGTGAATCACTTTGTTTATTGAAGGTTACATATTGGTTAAATAAAACCACAAATTTTGTTTGTTCTTTTTGTGATGATAACCGCAAAACCTTTTGTAAATAGCATTAATAACAGTCACATAAACAAAAACCCCAATTAACCACCGATCACAATGTTAATAAAATATTAAATATAGACTTGCATTTTATGATTCATAAAAGAACTATTTATAGTAATCATGCGTAACACATTTGGAGATTTGCGATGCAGCAGTTAGCCAGTTACTTATCCGGCGCCTGGCAGACCGGCCGGGGCCGCGCCCGTACTATCCATCACGCCATCACCGGCGCGGCGCTTTGGGAGGTGACCAGTGAAGGCCTGGATATGGCGCAGGCGCGTCGTTTCGCGATTGAACGCGGTGGCAAAGCCCTGCAGGCGATGACCTTTATTGAACGCAGCGCGATGCTGAAAGCGGTAGCAAAACGGTTGCTGGAGCAGAAAGACGAGTTCTACGCCATCTCCGCGCAAACCGGCGCCACTAGCGCCGACAGTTGGGTGGATATTGAAGGCGGTATCGGTACTTTGTTCACTTATGCCGGGCTCGGTAGCCGCGAACTGCCGGACGATATTCTGTGGCCGGAAGACGAGCTGATCCCGCTCTCCAAACAGGGCGGTTTTGCCGCGCGTCATGTGCTGACATCAAAATCAGGCGTCGCCGTCCATATCAACGCCTTCAACTTCCCCTGCTGGGGAATGCTGGAAAAACTGGCGCCGACCTGGCTTGCCGGCATGCCGGCGATCATTAAACCGGCAACCGCTACCGCCCAGCTCACCCAGGCAATGGTGAAAGCGATTGTCGACAGCGGCCTGGTGCCGGAAGGCGCCATCAGCCTGATTTGCGGCGGCGCGAGCGATCTTCTCGACCATCTCGATAGCCAGGATGTGGTGACCTTTACCGGCTCAGCCGCCACCGGCCAGCAGCTACGGACGCACCCTAACCTGGTGGCCAAATCTATTCCCTTTACCATGGAAGCAGATTCGCTCAACTGCTGCGTATTAGGTGAAGACGTCACGCCGGAGCAACCGGAATTCGCGCTGTTTATTCGGGAAGTGGTCCGCGAGATGACGGCGAAAGCCGGGCAAAAATGTACCGCTATCCGCAGAATCATCGTGCCACTGGCTCAGATTAATGCGGTTAGCGATGCACTGATCTCCCGCCTGCATAAAGTAACCGTCGGTGACCCTGCTCAGGAGGGCATTAAGATGGGGGCCCTGGTTAATCGCGAACAGCGTCAGGATGTGCAGGATAACGTCAATAAACTGATTGCCGCCGGCTGTGAAGCGCTGCTCGGCGGACAGGCAGATCTTAATGCTGATGGCGCGTTCTTCCCGCCGACCCTGCTGTACTGCCCGCAGCCGGATGAAACGCCAGAGGTTCACGCCATTGAAGCCTTTGGCCCGGTAGCGACGCTGATGCCGTATCGCGACGGCCAGCATGCGCTCACGCTGGCACGCGCCGGCGGCGGTAGCCTGGCTGGTACGCTGGTCACCGCCAGCGGCGAGCTGGCGCGCGAGTTTATCCTTGGCGCCGCGCGCGCATGGCCGTATTCAGATACTGAATGAAGCATCCTCCGCAGAATCAACCGGCCACGGTTCGCCGCTGCCGCAGCTGGTACACGGCGGCCCCGGCCGTGCTGGCGGCGGAGAAGAACTCGGCGGACTGCGTTCGGTGAAACACTATATGCAGCGTACCGCGATTCAGGGCAGCCCAACGATGCTGGCGACCATAAGCCAGCAGTGGGTGCGCGGCGCTCAGGTGAATGAAGACCGCATTCACCCGTTCCGTAAATACTTCGAAGAGATCCAGCCTGGCGATAGCTTATTAACCCCGCGCCGAACGCTGACCGAAGCGGATATCGTTAATTTCGCCTGCCTGAGCGGCGATCATTTCTACGCGCACATGGACAAAATCGCCGCCGCCGAGTCGATTTTCGGCGAGCGGGTGGTCCACGGTTATTTCCTGATCTCCGCTGCGGCCGGGCTGTTCGTCGATGCCGGCGTCGGGCCGGTTATCGCCAACTACGGCATGGAAAACCTGCGCTTTATTGAGCCGGTCAAACCGGGAGACACCATTCAGGTTCGCCTGACCTGTAAGCGGAAAACGGTCAAACGTCAGCGCAGCGCCGATGAGAAAGCCACCGGCGTGGTGGAATGGGCTGTCGAGATTTTCAACCAGCACCAGCAGGCGGTGGCGCTGTATTCCATTCTAACCCTGGTGGCGCGCCAGCAGGGAGACTTCCCGGTGTAGTCAACACGCACCACCCACGCGCTTAATGCCTCTACGGAGGCATTTTTTACGTCCGTCTGGCAAAACTGACAAACAAGCTGGCAAAAGCAAACAAACGTTCCCGGGCGGCAGACTGCTAGGGTAAGCGTAACAAAGCCGACATTCGCAGCGGCAACAACAACACAACAATAAGATGAGGTCACAATGGCAAACGGCTTGATGTTTTCCCCTCGTAAAACCGCGCTGGCGCTGGCTGTCGCGGTGGTTTGCGCCTGGCAATCACCGGTCTTCGCTCACGGTAGCGAAGCGCACATGGTGCCGTTGGATAAAACGCTGCAGGCGTTCGGCGCCGATGTGCAGTGGGATGACTACGCGCAAATGTTTACCCTGATAAAAGACGGCGCTTACGTCAAAGTAAAACCCGGCGCCAAAACGGCGATCGTCAACGGTAAACCCCTTGATCTACAGGTGCCGGTAGTAATGAAGGAAGGTAAAGCCTGGGTCTCCGATACCTTTATCAACGATGTATTCCAGTCCGGTCTCGATCAGACCTTCCAGGTAGAAAAACGCCCTCACCCGCTAAACTCCCTCTCGGCGGCGGAAATCGGTGAAGCGGTGACCATTGTTAAAGCCGCGCCGGAGTTCCAGCCGAATACCCGTTTTACTGAGATTTCCTTACACGAGCCGGATAAAGCGGCGGTATGGGCCTTTGCCCTGCAGGGAACGCCCGTTGATTCCCCCCGCACCGCCGATGTGGTGATGCTTGATGGCAAACATGTCATTGAAGCCGTCGTCGATCTGCAAAACAAAAAAATCCTCTCATGGACGCCGATTAAAGGCGCCCACGGGATGGTGCTGCTCGATGACTTCGTCAGCGTGCAGAACATTATCAATGCCAGCAGCGAGTTCGCTGAGGTGCTGAAAAAGCACGGTATTACCGATCCCAGTAAAGTGGTCACCACCCCGCTCACCGTCGGCTACTTTGATGGCAAAGATGGCCTGCAACAGGATGCGCGTCTGCTGAAAGTCGTCAGTTATCTGGATACCGGCGACGGCAACTACTGGGCGCACCCGATTGAAAACCTGGTGGCGGTGGTCGACCTTGAAGCGAAGAAAATCATCAAAATCGAAGAAGGCCCGGTGATCCCGGTACCGATGGAACCCCGTTCTTACGATGGTCGCGACCGCAACGCCCCGGCGGTGAAACCACTGGAGATAACCGAACCGGAAGGCAAAAACTACACGATCACCGGCGATACCATTCACTGGCGGAACTGGGATTTTCATCTGCGCCTGAACTCGCGCGTCGGGCCCATTCTCTCGACGGTGACTTACAACGACAACGGCACAAAACGCCAGGTAATGTATGAAGGTTCCCTCGGCGGGATGATCGTCCCCTACGGCGACCCTGACGTCGGCTGGTATTTCAAAGCCTATCTGGATTCCGGCGATTACGGCATGGGCACCCTAACATCGCCGATTGTTCGCGGTAAAGATGCGCCGTCAAATGCGGTACTGCTGGACGAAACTATCGCCGATTACACCGGCAAACCGACCACTATTCCAGGTGCGGTGGCCATATTCGAACGCTATGCCGGGCCTGAGTATAAGCACCTGGAAATGGGCAAACCCAACGTCAGCACCGAACGCCGGGAACTGGTGGTACGCTGGATCAGTACCGTCGGGAACTATGATTATATCTTTGACTGGGTGTTCCATGACAACGGCACCATCGGTATCGATGCCGGCGCCA
>ENA-OWZJ01000096-OWZJ01000096.1-human-gut-metagenome-genome-assembly--contig:-NODE-96-length-23873-cov-63.1368_pt1 | contig 23873 bp, 13 predicted proteins | sample MGYA00249760_ERZ652106 | MGnify/ENA primary metagenome ERZ652106 (study PRJEB26925, sample SAMN05827102) | human gut metagenome | biome: ENVO:2100002; feature: ENVO:00000062; material: ENVO:00002003...
GCATCATTGAGCAGAATAGTCTGCAGCTCCAGCTCGCCAAGCAGCAGTTTATTACGGGTGGTGACGAACAGTTTGTCGGTGTTTTCCGGCATTTTGCCCAGACGGCGCAGATAGCGCTGTACCGCCGCCAGAGTGGCTTCCGGACGTACGGTAATCACTTCAAACTCCATGATCGCGCCGACGGTGTTATCGGCGTAGCGCATCATCTGACGAATGCGCGCACGTTTATCCGGCGGCAGCGTCGCCAGCAGGCGGCCGGTTAAGTCGCGCGGCAGGTGCTGCAACAGGTAAACCTGTTCATCAATATCCAGCGATTGCAGGGCAAATATCAGGTCGTGATCGCTCATCTTGTCGATGAGATCGCCCCATACGCTCTCTGATGCCTCCAGCAGCACTTCGCCGCGCTTGTCATCGGCAACCAGCCCCCACAGCGCGGTACGCGCGTCATAGGGCAGCGCTTCCAGGGCATCGGCGAGGTCCGGCGGCGGCAGATGCGACACCAGCACTTCCACTTCCGCCAGGTCATCGGCCAGCGTCCCTTCATCATAGCGCTCCGCGAGGGTGAGTTTCCCCAGCAGCGCGGAGGTGACGGCTTTATCAGTGCTCAATAGCCAAATCAGGCGGGCGCGTTCTTCATCGCGTAATCGGGCGCTTTTTTTATGCAAAACGGACATCGCTCAGGCAATCCTTGTGAGAATAGAAGTCGACCTGCATGGCCGCAGCCATAAGCATAGCGCGAGGAGGGGGAAATAATAACCGCCAGCAATTTATCTGCTGTAAAAACCAGCAATATGTCCCGAACGGGCGAGCACGCCCGATCGGGTAACCAGCAAAACCGTCAGGCGGTACGCGCGACCGCATCGCGGGTCGCCAGTTCGCGCTCAACGCCGGTGAGCTCGCTAAGCTTGCCGCTGCGCATCTCCAGCAGGCGATCGGCATGCTGGAAATAGTGATCATCGTGGCTGATAGCAAACACGGTTTTCCCCATTTGCTGCATCAACGGTAATAACACCTGATAAAACTCGCGGCGGAAATGCGGATCCTGATCCGCTGCCCATTCATCGAGCAAAATGATATCGCGCTCTTCGGCCAGCGCCAGCAGCAGCGCCACGCGTTTTTTCTGCCCTTTAGACAGCTTCAGATCGAGGATTTTCCCCTCTTCCAGCTGCAGCTTGTGGTCCATCTTCAGATACGCCAGCCACTTCGCGACCAGCGCCGGATCGGCGCGTTCGCCTTTTGGCCCTAACAGACGATCAAATAGCCAGACATCGGTAAATACCGCCGAGAACAGCTTGCGGTAATCTTCTGGTTTTTCCGCCGCCAGCGGCTGACCATCGAGCAGGATCTGCCCGGAGATCGGTTGATACAGCCCGGTCAGCAGCATCGCCAGCGTCGACTTGCCGCTGCCATTGCCGCCAATCAGAAACACCAGTTCGCCGCGTTTGAGTGTCAGATTAATCGGCCCGACGGCAAAACTGTTATCCGGGTAGTGGAACGACACGTCGCGCAGCTCCAGGGTCTGCCAGTGCGGATGCGCCTGCGGCTCGGGGAAACCGGCGCGATAAGGCGCCAGCGCGAACTGATGCAGTTTATTGAATGCCACCTGGGCGCTGAGCAAGGTCGGCAGCGCCCCCACCGCCGACAGCAGCGGCGTGCGCAGGAATAACAGCGTCAGAGAATAGGTCGCCGCCACCGCGGTATTGGCCCACCCGAGGCCATTCGCCATCCAGAACACCAGACCGATGGCGCCAAGCATCATGATATTCGACCAGTTCACCGCGCTCAGGTGGAACGTATCGGCGCGGATGATGTGGTGGCGATAGTCGCGGGCATCCGGCAGATACAGCTGATTAAAAACGTATTCGGCGCGTTCGCGGTTGAGCGTCAGCTCTTTGCGCCCTTCCAGCACCGTCTGATAATCATGATACAGCTTATCTTCGGTCTCACGCAGCGTCGCCATATGCTTATAGACGCGCGCCACCAGCACAAAGCCGCCCCAGATGGTGACCGCCATCCAGACCGCGGTCACCAGCATCATTTTACCTGACAGAAAAGCCAGGTAGGCGGCGGACCCGAAGGTCAGGATAATCCCCTGCACCAGTTCCGGCAGGCGCACAAAGGCGATGGTAATGTTACGCACGTCACTAGTTAAGCCCGCCAGCAGCGAAGCGCTGCCGATTTTTTCGATCTTTTCGATTTGGGTGTCGAGAATGCGTTTAATAAATTCGCCGCGCAGGCGATAGACAAAGTGGTGGCCAAGCGTGGTTAACGCCAGCTGCGAGCCGAGCGTGACCGCCATCAACAGCAGCAGCAGGCCGAGAAACTCCGGCAGCACGGTGAGCGAGGTATCCACAAGGGAAATCAGGCGCAGGTTAATAAAGGCGATAAGCCCGATACCCAGCGCCGCGCTGAGCAAACTGAGCGCCATGACGGCAATGAACGGCCAGCGGTACTGGCGCCAAACAAGAACAAGTAATTCCATAAGCTACGATCCGGACAAGCAAATAGCCAGCAGTTTAAACGGCTTGCCGACGACAGCAAGAATAATTCTTATTTTTGTTTTTGCCGGCCTCCCGCGAGGCGAAACGTGAGGTTATAACGACAGGCGCCGGTCAGCGGGTGCTCCCCCGGTTTAAGCGGCTGGATGCCGTGATAAAAGAGCCGTGATTCGCCGCCCCACACCACCACATCGCCATGCTCCAGCAGCAGCCGACGCAGCGGATCGTTACGTTTCAACCCGCCAAATTGAAACACCGCCGGCAGTCCCAACGACACCGAAACGATAGGCGCGCGCAAATCCCGCTCGTCTTTATCCTGATGCAGCGACAGCTTCGCGCCCGGCTGGTAGCGGTTAATCAAACAGGCGTCCGGGGAGAAATGCGCATAACCCGCCTCCTGCGCCGCCTCCGCCGCCAGTTGCTGAAAAATCAATGGCATCGGCGGCCAATGTTCGCCGGTCAACGGATCGCCCGGCGCATAGAGATAGCCGTGCATATCGGTTGTCCAGCCGAGTTGGCCACAGTTGGTCATGGCCACCGACATGGTATAACCGCCAGGGGTCACCATCTGGCGGAACGGAGAAGCGCTGGCTACCGCGGCGATGGCCTGCAGCAGCGCCGGCGCGCGCTGCACGGCGAAGCGGCGTAATATCATCGCCCCGGGGGCCAGCGGCTCCTGCCAGGGCGGCGTATCGGCAAACAGATCGAGCATTATTTCTCCCGCATTTTTGCTTCGCGCGCCAGCAGCAGCGCTTTACGTTCGCTTCCCCAACGATAGCCGGAAAGCGCCCCGCCCTCACGCACTACCCGATGGCAAGGAATGACTATCGCCAGTTTATTGGCAGCGCAGGCCCCGGCTACCGCTCTGACCGCGCGCGGTTGACCGATGCTATGCGCTACCTCGCGATAGCTGCGGGTTTCGCCTGCCGGGATCTGGCGCAAGGCTTGCCAGACCCGTTGCTGGAAAGCGGTACCACGAATATCCAGCGGCAAATTCACCGCCTGCTGCGGGTTGTCCAGATGGGCAACCACCTGCGCCACGCGTTCGGTAAACGTGTCATCACCCGGCTGTAATTGGGCGCCGGGAAACAAGCTCGCCAGCTCCGCATATAACGCCTTATCGTCATCGCCCAGCAACACGGCGCATACGCCACGTTCGCTGAACGCCACCAGGCACCGGCCAGAGGCGCTATCGCTGCAAACCCAGCTAATCAATATATCTGCGCCGCCGCGTTTAAACTGGCGGGCGGTCATGCCCAGCGTCTCCTTTGCCTGGCGATAATAGCTGGCGGAATCAGGGAAGCCGGCGGCTAATGCCGCGCTGGTGACGTTCTGGCCGTGGCTTAATGCTTCGCGTAGGCGCCGCGCGCGCCACGCCTGCTGCCAGGCCTTGGGCGTAAGTCCGGTGACGGATTTAAAAATGCGATGGAAATGAAACGGGCTGACCGCCAGCTGCTGCGCCAGCGCCTCAAGGGTGATTGGCGCCTCTTGCTCCAGCAGACGGCAGGCGGCGGCCACCTTCTCGACCCGCTGTTGGTCCGGGTCGAGATTATCCGGCCGACAGCGTTTACAGGGGCGATATCCGGCGGCCTTTGCGGCTTCGACATCAGCATAAAAGCGGACATTCTCCCGTAGCGCGCGCCGTGAACGGCACGAGGGACGGCAGCAGACACCGGTGGTCAACACGGCGAAAACAAACTGCCCGTCGGCGCTGGCGTCGCGTTCGCAGACCGCCTGCCAGCGGCGGTCATCGTTAGTCATATCGGCAATCATCGGTTTCATAGCGGGCTCCTGCTGAAAGTGTATCCTTACTTTGCGCCTGGCTCCGCTCTAAAAAACTGCGCTTCTTGCTTTTTAATTCTGCTCGCCGACAAGGAAGGTGCGGAACTGCGGCGACATCCAGGTCTTAAAGCCATCGCCCTCTTTGACGATCATATAGACCGCCAGCCCCTGCTCGTGTGCCACCTGTTGCGCTTTTTCCGGCCCTAATACCATCAGCCCGGTATCCCAGCCGTCGGCTTCCAGCGCCGTCGGCGCAATCACCGTCACCGATACCAGCTTATGGTTGATGGGGTGGCCGGTTTGCGGATCGATAACGTGAGAAATACGTTTGCCGTCCAGCTCGTAGTAGTTGCGATAGCTGCCGGAGGTGCTGATGCCGTGGCCGTTGATATCGACTATCGCCTGCACGGCGTTTTCACGGTCGGTCGGTTTTTGAATCGCTACCCGCCACGGTTTATCGTCGCCGTTCATCCCGCGGCTGACCAGCGCGCCGCCAACCGATACCAGATAGCGGGCAATTCCTTCCTGCTCCATCAGGCGCGCCAGATGATCGGCGGCATAGCCCTCGCCGACGGTGGAAAGATCGACAAATAAATCCGCAATATCTTTTTGCAGATACTGTTGATCGGCGCGGTTAATCACCGTCAGATGCTGCAGCCCGGTACGCGCTTTTGCCGCCGCGATTTGCTGCTCCGTCGGCGTTTTTACCGGCTGCTTATCCGGGCCAAAACCCCATAAATTGACCAGCGGCCCGACGGTAATATCCATCGCTCCGGCGGTTTTGGCGCCAATACGCAGCGACATAGTGACGATATCCGCCATCGCCTCGTTCACTGGCCACGGTTCGGTGGTGGCGGCATGGTTGAAGCGCATCAGCGCGGAGTCGTTTTTCCAGGTCGAAAGCAACCAATCATCGCCGTCGAGCTGCGCCTGAACTTTATGGCGTAAATCTTCGGCTTTCGCCGGATCCAACCCAACGACGCTAACGCGCCAGTAGGTCCCCATCGTTTTGCCATCGAGCACGGTGGCGGCGGATTTTGGCGTGGCCGGGGATGTCGCGGAATCACAGCCGGTAAGCAGAACGCAGAGGCCGAAAAAGGCGGCGCGGAAAAAGGTGGTATCCATGAAAACGGGCTCCTGTTACAAAGGCAGCCAGAGTATACCAGCGAGGTTAAACCGGGCATAAAAAAAGGCGCCCGCAGGCGCCTTTTTCAACACTTCAGCTTGCTTAGAACTGGTAAACCAGGCCCAGAGCCACAACGTTGTCAGTAGAGATGCTTGCATCTTTAGTGAACTTGTTGTCGTCCAGCAGGTTGATTTTGTAATCAACGTAGGTGGACATGTTTTTGTTGAAGTAGTAGGTCGCACCCAGGTCAACATATTTCAGGATGTCCTGGTCGCCGTAACGGCCCATGTCTTTACCTTTAGACTGCAGGTAAGCCACGGACGGACGCAGACCGAAGTCGAACTGGTACTGAGCAACCACTTCGAAGTTCTGCGCTTTGTTAGCAAAACCGATGTTACCGGTGCGGGTTGCGTTGTAGGTCTGGGTGTACTGAGTCGCCAGGTAGATGTTGTTGGCGTCATATTTCAGACCACCGGTATAGGTTTCAGCGTGATCGCCTTCACCCAGTACGCGACGGGAAACACCGTTGGAGTCCAGATAACGAGTGTTAACGCTGTTCTGCTCATCGGTACGTTTAGAGCTGGAGTACGCGAAACCAGCGCTGATGCCGTCCCAGATATCATAAGTCACGGAAGTGCCGAAGCCTTCGCCGTTCTGTTTCTGGAAGCCGCGACCGTTGTTGGTCTGATCTTCGCCGCTCACGCTGCCGTTTTTACCCTGGTACTGCAGAGCAAAGTTCAGGCCGTCAACCAGACCGAAGAAGTCAGAGTTACGGTAGGTGGCAACGCCGTTAGCACGGGACTGCAGGAAGTTGTCGGAACCGTAGGTGTCGCCGCCGAATTCCGGCAGAACGTCGGTCCAGGAAGTTACGTCGTAAACAACGCCGTAGTTACGACCGTAGTCGAAAGAGCCCGCATCGCCGAATTTCAGACCCGCGAAGGCCAGACGAGTCCACGCCTGGTCGCTGGAGCTTTCAGTGTTGTTCGCCTGAACGTTGTATTCCCACTGGCCGTAACCGGTCAGCTGGTCGTTGATCTGGGTTTCGCCTTTCACGCCGACACGCATGTAGGTCTGGTCGCCGTCGACGCTGTCGTCGGAAGAGAAGTAGTGCAGACCGTCGATTTTACCGTACAGGTCTAATTTGTTGCCGTCTTTGTTATAAATTTCAGCCGCATTTGCTGCGCCCGCTACCAGCAGTGCTGGTACCAGGAGGGACAGTACTTTAACTTTCATGTTATTAACCCTCTGTTTGTTATATGCCTTTTATTATTGCCACTGCTTACTGATTACCCTTCTAATCAGTCGGCTGTATTCATTGTGCTGCAAAATGCAGAATAATCCAACAAGAATATGATACGAAAACTTCTAAGGTGTTTCAAAATGCGCACAAGATGTTTCAATTTGTAAATTCCAAGGAACTTTTTAGGCGCAATAAAGGTCGCAAAAATAAGCACCAAAAATCAAAAAAATAATATTTTCATTAAAAATCATTGCATTATAAGCATTCAAATGTATAGCACTGAATGGTAAAACAAAATCCTCCCCGAAGACTAAAATAATCCTCGCTATCATCATTAACTTTATTTATTACCGTCATTCAGTTCTGAATGTCTGTTTACCCCTATTTCAACCGGATGCCTCGCATCCGGTTTTTTTTACCCTTCTTTACGTATCTTGAATTATGCTGTGCTAACGCAGCAAAAAAATAACGACTATTAATCAATCAATTCCGAATGAAAGTCAGCCTATTTGGCCAATTTCTTGTTTTTTAGTGCTATTTATCTGCAAGAAATGTCGGTTAATTGTACAAGATCAATTCAACTGTACATATTTGTCGCATCTATGGTTTTGAGAGAAATCTCAGCATTAAAAGATCCCTCAGCGTCAATCTGTTGTATGGATTTCCCGCGTTAGCCTTTATACTTCCTGCCAGTATTCGTTGTGCTGCCCGTCACTATGGCGCAACATCCTGTTTACAAACACTACTGAGCAGCTCTGCCACGCGATGACCCAAAAAAAATTCTCCCTGATCCCCGGTAGCATCACCCGGTTCTTCATCTTGATGGTTATCGTCTTGCTCGCGACGATGGGCGTGATGATCCAAAGTTCGGTTAATACGTGGCTAAAAGACCGGAGTTACCAGGTGGTTGATATCAGCCACGCTTTACACAAACGCATCGATACCTGGCGTTATGCCACCTGGCAGATTTACGACAACATTGCCGCCACCAGCTCAAGTACCTCAAGCGATGGTCTGCAGGAGACGCGCCTGAAGCAGGATGTCTACTATCTGGAAAAGCCGCGACGTAAGACCGAAGCGCTGATCTTCGGCTCTCATGACAGCTCGACGCTTGAGATGACGCAGAAAATTTCCAACTACCTCGATATTTTATGGGGCGCGGAAACCATTCCCTGGTCGATGTATTACCTGAATGGGTTGGATAACAGCCTGATTCTGGTCTCCACCCTGCCGCTGAAAGATCTGTCTTCGAGTTTTAAAGAATCGACGATTAGCAGCGTGGTGGAATCCCGCCGCGCCGAAATGCTCCTGCAGGCAAACACGCTGGACGAACGGGAAACCTTCTCTTCACTGCGTCACCTGACGTGGCAAAATGGCCATTACTTCACGCTGCGTACCACTTTTAACCAGCCGGGTCACCTGGCAACGGTTGTCGCCTTCGATTTACCGATTAACGACCTCATCCCCCCGAGCATGTCGCTGGACAGCTTCCGTCTCGAGCCAGATCCGGCGCAAAATGGTGCTAGCAGCGCAGACAAAGAAGCCGTTGATAACGTTAGCGTCAGCTTTAATGGCCTGCGTATTGAGATAACCACCGCCATCAATACCACCGGCATGCGGCTGGTGTGGGTCGTTCCGTTCAGCACTTTGCTAATGGAATCCTTACAGAATATTTTACTGCCGCTGCTGCTCACCATTGGCCTGCTGGCGTTAACCCTGTTTGGCTTTACCACTTTCCGCAACTATAGCGGCCGCCGTACCCCCGGCAGCGTAAGCACGGCCCCCACCGCGGCCAACAGCGAGCTGCGCGCTCAGCGCGCAATTAATGAAGAGATCGTCTCTTTGCTACCGTTGGGCCTGTTGGTGCACGATCAGGAAGCCAACCGCACCATTATTAGTAACCCGATTGCCGATCATCTGCTGCCGCACCTCAACCTGCAGAACATCACCAATATGGCCGATCAGCATCAAGGGGTGATTCAGGCGACGATCAATAATGAACTTTATGAAATCCGCCAGTACCGCAGCCAGGTGGCTCCTCGCACGCAGATCCTGATTATTCGCGACCAGGATAGAGAAGTGATGGTGAATAAAAAACTCAAACAGGCCCAGCGTCTGTATGAGAAAAATCAGCAGGGGCGCATCGCCTTTATGCAGAATATTGGCGCCGCGCTGAAAGAACCGGCGCTGGCGCTGGCGCAGGAGGCGGCGACCGTCGGGATTCATGAAAGCCGCAAACTGGCGCAGCACGCTGATGAACTGGTTCATCTTGTCGATGAGATTCAGTTGGCGAACTTACTGGAAAGCGATACCTGGAAAACCACCCCCGGTTTGTTCTCCATTCAGGGCTTAATAGATGAAGTGGTTCCTGAAGTCCTGCCGATGGTGAAACGCAAAGGACTTCAGCTGTTAATCAATAATGCGCTGCCGGCCAATGAGCAGCGCTACGGCGACCGCGACGCGCTGCGCCGAACGCTATTACTTCTGATTCAATACGCGATCACCACCACCCCCATCGGTAAAATTACTCTTGAGGTGAGCAAAGATGAATCTGCCGACGATCGTCTGACCTTCCGTATCCTCGATACCGGCAATGGCGTGAGCGGCAATGAAATCGATAATATGCACTTCCCGTTCCTTAATGAGACGCAAGCCGACCAGTACGGCAAAGCCAACGCCCTCACCTTCTGGCTGTGCGACCGGTTAACTCGCAAGCTTGGCGGACAGCTTAATATTAAGGCGCGGGAATCGCTCGGCACCCGCTACTCACTACACCTTAAAATGGCGGCGAGCGAGGAAGAGAGCGACTCCGGCGAACATCTGCTGGACGATGTGGTCGTGATGATTGACATCACCGCCAATGAAGTGCGCCGCATCGTGACGCGTCAGTTAGAGAGCTGGGGCGCAAGCTGTATCACCCCGGACGAAAGGCTCACAAGTCAAGAGTATGATCTCTTTTTAACGGATAATCCGTCTAATCTTACTGCTTCAGGCTTGCTTTTAAGCGATGATGAGGTTGGGATACGCAAAATTGGCCCAGGTCAGTTGAGCGTCAATTTTAATATCAGCACTGCAATGCAGGAAGCTATCCTGCAGCTGATTGAGCAGCAGCTGGCGCAAGAAGAGGTTCAGCCCTCCTCAACAGGAAATGAGGGGAATGCGGAACTCCATGCCAGCGGCTATTACGCGCTGTTTGCCGACACGGTACCGGATGATGTTCAGAGATTGTATACTGAATTCACCACCAGCGATTTCGCTGCGCTGGCGCAGACCGCTCACCGCCTTAAAGGCGCGTTTGCTATGCTTAATTTGATACCCGGCAAGCAGTTATGTGAAGCGCTTGAGCATCTGATTCATGAACGAGATACTCAAGGTATAGAAAAATACATCAGCGACATTGACGGTTACGTCAAGAGCTTGCTGTAGCAAGGTAGCCTAATACATGAACAATATGAACGTAATTATTGCCGATGACCATCCGATCGTACTGTTCGGCATTCGCAAATCACTTGAGCAGATCGAGTGGGTGAATGTTGTTGGCGAATTTGAAGATTCCACAGCCCTGATTAACAACCTTCCTAAGCTTGACGCGCACGTTCTGATTACCGACTTGTCGATGCCTGGCGACAAATATGGCGATGGGATCACCCTGATCAAATACATCAAACGCCATTTCCCGGAGCTGTCGATCATTGTCCTGACGATGAACAACAATCCGGCGATCCTGAGCGCAGTACTGGATCTCGACATTGAGGGGATCGTGCTGAAACAGGGCGCGCCGACCGATCTGCCGAAAGCGCTGGCCGCGCTGCAGAAAGGCAAAAAGTTTACCCCGGAAAGCGTCTCCCGCCTGCTGGAGAAAATCAGCGCCGGCGGCTATGGCGACAAACGCCTGTCGCCGAAAGAGAGTGAAGTTCTGCGTTTGTTCGCTGAAGGCTTCCTGGTCACCGAAATCGCTAAAAAGCTGAACCGCAGCATCAAGACCATCAGTAGCCAGAAGAAATCGGCCATGATGAAGCTGGGCGTTGAAAATGATATCGCGCTGCTGAACTACCTCTCTTCCGTTTCTCTGACCTCAACGGATAAAGAGTAATTCACATTTCCCGGATGGCGGCAAGCCGCCGTTTCCGGGCCATTCTGAAGCCTTATTCCCCCACCCCCGGAAAGCATCGCGCTCCGGGGCGATCTCAACACGATGAAGTGCGACTTCAGCTTGTTTTTCTGGCTTTACGCACCTGCGCGGCATAGGTGGCCAGCGTGTGCTTGAGGATATCCAGCGTCACTGGTTTTGACAGACAGCTATCCATTCCCGACTCCAGACAGCGTTGTTTTTCTTCCGCCAGCGCGTTTGCCGTCACGCCAATAACCGGTAGCGTCATCTCCAGTTGACGGATCCGCTGCGTCAGACGGTAACCATCCATGTTTGGCATGTTCACGTCGCTGAGAACAATATCAATATGTTGTTTACTCAGGACGTTAAGCGCATCGACGCCATCATTGGCCGTCACGCATTGATAACCCAGTGAGCCAAGCTGATCGGCCAACAGGCGGCGGTTAATCGGGTGATCGTCGACCACCAGAATCATCATGTCGTCATTGCTGACCGTTGGCGCGTCGTGGGCCGACAGCGCCGGACCATTCTCTTCTACCGCCAGCGCCAGATGCAGCAGTCGTCCCAGCAACGGCAGAAGTTCATGCGGCGTGGTGACGCTATGCAACCACTCTCCCGGCGCGCGCTCAACGGGGATACCGATATGCCGACGGCAGAAGATCACCGCAGCGCTTCCCGGCCAACGCTCGCTGAGTTCATCATCGGTTAATAAAATATCGTCAGCGGCTGGCGTCTGGCCAGCAAATTGCCGTACCGTCAGGCCATGATATTGCAGCAACGATTCGATAAACAGCGCCAGTGACGTATTATGAATCGCCAGCCAACAGGTGCTGTTGCTGTGCTGTTCGGCCAACAGCGGCGGCATCTGCTGCATGCCGTACAACGGAATGCGAATGGTGAAACGGCTCCCCATGCCGGGTTCAGTTTCCACGTCAATGTCGCCATCCATCATGCTGATGAGTTTTTCACAGATAGCCAGTCCCAGGCCGGTGCCCTGGAAATTACGCTGCACCCCGGTACCAACCTGGAAGAACGGGTCGAACAGGCGCACAACCTCTTTCGCCGGGATCCCTTCGCCGGTATCACGTACGCTTATTTGCAGATAGTCGCCGGCGCGCCGTACATGCAGCACGATACAGCCGGTATCGGTAAATTTAATGGCGTTACTCAGCAGGTTGGAAATGACCTGCTGCAGGCGCATCGGGTCGCCAATCATCGTCTGCGGGACATCCGGCTCAATGAAGCAGTACAGCCCAAGCTGCTTGCGCACCACCAGCGGTAGATAGTTCGCCGAAATATGATTCATGACCTCGCGCGGCGAAAACTCTCGCGGCTCGATTTTGAGCTGCTCAGACTCAATTTTCGAGAAGTCGAGAATATCGCTGATAATCTTCAAAAGCAGGCTGGAGGAGTTATTCATCGCCGTCACCAGGCGATCGACTCCCTTCGGCAACGCTTTGGTCTGCAGCAGGTCGAGGTTGCCAATAATGCCGTACAGCGGCGTACGCAGCTCGTGGCTGACGGTGGCGAGGAACATCGATTTCGACTGGCTGGCCTGCTCTGCCGCCTGGGCCATCTCCTGCAGCGACTCTTCCATTTTCACACGGGCGGAAACGTCAACCAGCACGCAAATCGCGACGTTTTCATTACGATATCGCGAGTGTACAAAACTAATCTGCAGGTTGGTGTTGTTGCTGGTTAACACGTCGACGAAGTTGACCTGCTGGCCGCAAATAATCTGCGTGAGCCGCTGGCGGTCTTCGTGCGTCAGCATATTCAGATAGTTATGCGCCAGTTCGTTACTCAGTATATTGGTGCCGTCCTGCGTGCGTAGAATGCAGATTCCGACCGGCGCGGAGGCGACGATCTTACGGTTGAACTGCTCATGTTCCTCCAGCCGCTGAGCGTCGTTTTCCGCCGGTATAAAGATCCGCCGTTCATACATACGCGCCAGCGCGAACAGGATCGCGCCGGTCAGGATATTCAGCACGATAGCGTTGAGGATCAACATCCTGATACGCTCCAGCACCTGATCGACGGAAACCGAATAGACAATGCTCAGCGATGATGGCAGCAGGCTCTTTTTCAGCACCAGCTCGCGGAAACCAGAGCTGTAGCCAAACCACATCCGCTCCTGCATCCAGCGGGTTTCCGGTTTAATGCTGTTATCCGGCCCGGCAAGGGAAATGAGCTGCTGACCGTTATCGTCGAGGATCGTCACGCTCATCGGCAGGCTACCTGGCGTAAAGAAGCTCTCCATGCGGATAGTCTGCTCAACGCCGAGCATCGCCTGCAGACGGTTAGCCATATAAATAGGCGTCAGGGCGTAGAAATAACCAACGCCCGGACGCACGCCCTGGCTAATCCAGAACAGGTTATTGCCGCGCTCGTTTTGCGGCGCATCGCGATATTGTTCGATACGCTGATGCAGCACCTTCAGCGCCTGATCGCGCTCCAGCGGCATATCGCGCAGGCCGAAGTTAGCCATGCAGAGGTTGTCTCTGCCAATTAAAAAAATACGGTTCAGGTCGTAGGCGGCAGAGAAATTATCGCGCCAGTAGCGCATGAACCACGCCAGCGATTGCAGTGAGTTGCGCCAGGCGCCGCTCATTGCGCCGCAGTCGGAATCCGGATACAGCGGTTCAAAATTAGGGATTGTGATATTGCCACTATTGGCCAGCGCCGCACTACCCTCGCTCCCGGTCGCCGCGCGATTGCCTGCGACGTACTTCAGCTCTTTGATGACATCCGCGGTACGCTGGATGTAGCGCTGGGCCTGGTCGGCGTTAAGATTCAGTTCCTGACGAATTTCCGATTCCCGTTCATGCAGCGCATTAACGATATAAAACACGGAAACAAAAGCAATCAGCATCCATAGCAGAACCGCCAGCGCTCTGAACAGATAACGAGAAACCTTTAAGGTCGTATGAAACGAGGCAAGATATTTCAATGGGGCAATGCTCGGTCGTCAGGGGCTCAACAGAATGGGGTTAAAGTAGCGGTAAATGGGCTCTGCCGCAATGTTAATGCAAAAAGGGCCGGGATAACACCCGGCCCTTTCAGAACATTTACCTGCGACGATTACTCTTCGTCTTCGGCGATGTCGTCGTCAGCGTCGTTTTCCGGCGCGATATCATCATCGCCTTCCGCTACGCTGCCATCGATGGCATCCAGTTCTTCGTCGTCAACCGGTTCAGCCACGCGCTGCAGGCCGACAACGTTTTCATCTTCCGCGGTACGGATCAGAATCACGCCCTGAGTATTACGACCCACGATGCTCACTTCAGAAACGCGAGTACGCACCAGGGTGCCCGCATCGGTAATCATCATGATCTGGTCGCAATCATCGACCTGCACGGCGCCGACCACGGAACCGTTACGTTCGGTGACCTTAATAGAGATAACGCCCTGCGTCGCACGCGACTTGGTCGGATACTCTTCGGCCGCGGTACGCTTGCCGTAACCGTTTTGCGTCACGGTCAGGATCGCCCCTTCGCCACGAGGAATAATCAGCGACACGACGCTATCTTCGCCCGCCAGCTTGATACCGCGTACGCCGGTTGCGGTACGGCCCATCGCGCGAACGGCGTCTTCTTTAAAGCGCACCACTTTACCAGCGGCGGAGAACAGCATCACTTCGTCCTGGCCAGAAGTCAGATCGACGCCGATCAGTTCGTCGCCTTCGTTCAGATTGACGGCGATGATACCGGCAGAACGTGGACGGCTGAACTCGGTCAATGCCGTTTTCTTCACGGTACCGCTGGCGGTCGCCATAAAGACGTTAACGCCCTCTTCGTACTCGCGAACCGGCAGGATAGCGGTGATACGCTCGTCAGCTTCCAGCGGCAGCAGGTTGACGATTGGTCGACCACGCGCGCCGCGGCTGGCTTCCGGCAACTGATACACTTTCATCCAGTACAGGCGACCACGGCTGGAGAAGCAGAGGATCGTGTCATGGGTGTTGGCCACCAGCAGACGGTCGATAAAGTCTTCTTCTTTAATACGCGCTGCCGATTTACCTTTACCGCCACGACGCTGCGCTTCGTAGTCGGTTAACGGTTGATATTTCACATAGCCCTGGTGCGACAGGGTCACGACAACATCTTCCTGGTTAATCAGGTCTTCGATATTGATATCAGCGCTGTTGGCGGTGATTTCGGTACGACGTGCATCGCCAAACTGTTCTTTAACCAGCTCCAGCTCTTCGCGAATAACTTCCATCAGACGATCGGCGCTGCCCAGGATGTGCAGCAGCTCGGCGATCTGATCCAGCAGCTCTTTGTACTCGTCGAGCAGTTTTTCATGCTCCAGACCGGTCAGTTTCTGCAGACGCAGATCCAGAATCGCCTGAGCCTGCTGTTCGGTCAGATAGTACTGGCCATCACGCACGCCAAACTCTGGCTCCAGCCATTCCGGACGCGCGGCGTTATCGCCGGCGCGCTCCAGCATCGCGGAGACATTGCCCAGCTCCCATGAACGCGCGATTAAACCCGCCTTTGCTTCCGCCGGCGTCGGCGCGCGGCGAATCAGTTCAATGATCGGATCGATGTTAGCCAGCGCAATCGCCAGCGCTTCAAGGATATGCGCACGGTCGCGCGCCTTGCGCAGTTCGAAAATAGTACGACGAGTGACAACTTCGCGGCGGTGACGAACAAACGCCGCAATGATGTCCTTCAGGTTCATGATCTTCGGCTGACCGTGGTGCAGCGCAACCATGTTGATACCGAAGGAAACCTGCAGTTGGGTCTGGGAGTAGAGGTTGTTAAGAACCACTTCACCCACCGCGTCGCGTTTCACTTCGATAACGATACGCATACCGTCTTTGTCAGATTCGTCGCGCAGCGCGCTGATGCCTTCAACGCGTTTTTCTTTCACCAGCTCGGCGATTTTCTCAATCAGGCGCGCTTTGTTCACCTGATACGGAATTTCGTGCACGATGATGGTTTCACGGCCGGTTTTCGCGTCAGCTTCGACTTCCGCGCGCGCGCGAATGTAAACTTTACCGCGACCGGTACGATAGGCCTCTTCAATACCGCGACGGCCGTTAATGATAGCGGCGGTCGGGAAGTCCGGGCCCGGAATGTGTTCCATCAGCCCTTCAATGCTGATGTCTTCGTTGTCAACGTATGCCAGGCAGCCGTTGATGACTTCCGTCAGGTTATGCGGCGGAATGTTGGTCGCCATACCTACGGCGATACCGGAAGAACCGTTCACCAGCAGGTTAGGGATTTTTGTCGGCATGACGTCAGGGATTTTCTCCGTGCCGTCATAGTTGTCGACGAAATCAACCGTCTCTTTTTCGAGATCGGCCATCAGCTCATGAGCGATCTTCGACATACGGATTTCCGTATAACGCATCGCTGCGGCGGAGTCGCCATCGACAGAACCAAAGTTACCCTGGCCATCGACCAGCATATAACGCAAGGAGAACGGCTGCGCCATACGTACGATGGTGTCATAAACGGCGGTATCACCATGCGGGTGGTATTTACCGATTACGTCGCCAACGACACGGGCTGATTTTTTATAGGCTTTGTTCCAGTCATTGCCCAATACGTTCATGGCGTATAGTACGCGACGGTGTACCGGCTTCAGGCCATCTCGGACATCCGGCAGCGCACGGCCAACAATGACCGACATCGCATAATCCAGATACGAGCTTTTCAGCTCTTCCTCAATGTTGACCGGTGTAATTTCTCTCGCAAGGTCGCTCATCTAACCGCTATCCCTCTACTGTGTCCCGGATTCAAAGGTCGCAAATTATAACACAGCCGTCGTAATAGAGGTAAAGCAATACGGTTTATTCGTGGCAGTCTGCTGATATACTCGCAGGTCAGAACAGAAAAGGAGTAAAAGCGCCCATGAATGCCGAAAAACCGTCGGTGGCCCCCAACGTTGATCACAATGAAATCGCCAAATTTGAAGCCGTCGCCTCGCGCTGGTGGGATCTAGAAGGCGAGTTCAAACCGCTGCATCGCATCAACCCGTTGCGCCTTGGCTATATTGCCGAACGCTCCGGCGGCCTGTTCGGCAAAAAAGTGCTCGATGTCGGCTGCGGCGGCGGCATCCTCGCCGAAAGCATGGCGCGCGAAGGTGCGACGGTCACTGGTCTGGATATGGGCTTTGAGCCGCTGCAGGTCGCAAAATTGCACGCGCTGGAGAGCGGCGTTCAGGTAGAGTACGTGCAGGAGACCGTCGAAGAGCATGCGGCGAAGCACGCCCAGCAGTACGACGTCGTCACCTGTATGGAGATGCTCGAGCACGTCCCTGACCCACAGTCGGTAGTGCACGCCTGCGCGCGGCTAGTGAAGCCCGGCGGCCAGGTCTTCTTCTCGACCATTAACCGCAACGGCAAAGCGTGGCTGATGGCCGTGGTCGGCGCGGAATACGTGATGAAAATGGTGCCAAAAGGTACGCATGACGTTAAGAAATTTATCAAGCCGGCGGAGCTCATCGGCTGGATCGATCAGACTCCTCTGAAAGAGCAGCACATTACCGGCCTGCATTACAATCCGCTCACCAATACCTTCAAGCTGGCGCCGGGCGTTGATGTTAACTATATGTTGCATACAACGGCGAAAAAAGCATAACGTCATACGTTTTTATGATGATGATTGCGCGGCATCAAGCTGCGCAATTTTCCCTTCCGACGAAGAAATCAGCACTCGATCAAATTTTGATTTTTTTTTCTGTTTTATTGACTTCTTCTCCAGGCCTTATACGGCGTGGACTTAGCGATTATTACGCCTGCGCAACCTCAAATTAACGTCAAAATCAACCCTTGTACTCAAAAGAATCCTTACTAAAATAACTCACCATATAGCGTTCTTTTTATCGACAACCCCCTACATATAGTATTTATCCACAGAGTTAGTCACAACGACTGGCTGTGGATAAATGGGGGGATATTTTTTCTCACGGACAGGTAAAAACCACATGAATCAGAGTCTGCTGGTGACAAAGCGCGACGGTAGCACCGAGCGTATCAATCTCGACAAAATCCATCGCGTACTAGATTGGGCGGCAGAAGGACTGAATAACGTTTCGATTTCCCAGGTAGAGCTGCGTTCGCATATTCAGTTCTATGACGGCATTAAAACCGCCGACATCCACGAGACCATTATTAAGGCCGCAGCGGACCTGATCTCCCGCGATGCGCCGGACTACCAGTACCTGGCCGCGCGACTGGCGATTTTCCACCTGCGCAAGAAAGCGTTTGGCCAGTTTGAACCGCCGGCGCTGTACACCCATGTGGTGAACATGGTCGAAAAAGGTAAATACGATCATCATCTGCTGGAAGACTACACGGAAGAAGAGTTCCAGCAGATGGACGGTTTTATCGACCACTGGCGCGATATGAACTTCTCCTACGCGGCCGTTAAGCAGCTGGAAGGTAAATACCTGGTGCAGAACCGCGTCAGCGGCGAAATCTATGAAAGCGCCCAGTTCCTCTATATTCTGGTTGCGGCTTGCCTGTTCTCTAACTATCCGCGTGAGACCCGTCTGGACTACATCAAGCGTTTCTATGACGCGGTGTCCACCTTTAAAATTTCGCTGCCGACGCCGATCATGTCTGGCGTGCGTACCCCAACTCGTCAGTTCAGCTCCTGCGTGCTGATCGAGTGCGGCGATAGCCTGGATTCGATCAACGCCACCTCCAGCGCGATTGTGAAATACGTTTCCCAGCGCGCCGGTATCGGTATCAACGCCGGCCGCATTCGTGCGCTGGGTAGCCCGATCCGCGGCGGCGAAGCCTTCCACACCGGCTGCATCCCGTTCTATAAGCACTTCCAGACCGCGGTGAAATCCTGTTCGCAGGGCGGCGTTCGCGGTGGCGCGGCCACCCTCTTCTATCCGATGTGGCATCTGGAAGTCGAAAGCCTGCTGGTGTTGAAAAACAACCGCGGCACCGACGCCAACCGCGTTCGCCACATGGACTACGGCGTGCAGATCAACAAGCTGATGTACACCCGCCTGCTGAAAGGCGAGGACATCACCCTGTTCAGCCCGTCCGACGTTCCTGGCCTGTACGATGCGTTCTTCGCCGATCAGGACGAGTTCGAACGTCTGTACACTAAATACGAAAAAGATGACAGTATCCGCAAACAGCGTATTAAAGCCGTTGAGCTGTTCTCGCTGATGATGCAGGAACGCGCCTCTACCGGCCGTATCTATATCCAGAACGTTGACCACTGCAACACCCACAGCCCGTTCGACCCGGTTGTCGCGCCGGTGCGCCAGTCTAACCTGTGCCTGGAAATCGCCCTGCCGACCAAACCGCTGGACGATGTGAACGACGAAAATGGCGAAATCGCGCTGTGCACGCTGTCGGCATTCAACCTTGGCGCCATCGATAGCCTCGATGAGCTGGAGGATCTGGCGGTACTGGCGGTGCGCGCGCTGGATGCGTTGCTGGATTATCAGGATTACCCAATCCCGGCGGCTAAACGTGGCGCGATGGGTCGTCGTACGCTGGGTATCGGCGTTATCAACTTCGCTTACTATCTGGCGAAACATGGCAAGCGCTACTCCGACGGCAGCGCCAACAATCTGACGCACAAAACGTTCGAAGCTATTCAGTACTATCTGCTGAAGGCCTCCAACGAACTGGCTATCGAACAAGGCGCCTGCCCGTGGTTCAATGAAACCACCTACGCGCAGGGTATTCTGCCGATCGATACTTATAAGAAAGACCTGGATGCGATCGTGAGCGAATCTCTGCATTTCGACTGGGAGCAGCTGCGCGAATCCATTAAGACTCACGGCCTGCGTAACTCCACGCTCTCCGCGCTGATGCCGTCTGAGACCTCTTCGCAGATCTCCAACGCCACCAACGGCATCGAACCGCCGCGCGGCCACGTGAGCATCAAAGCGTCGAAAGATGGGATTTTGCGCCAGGTCGTTCCGGATTACGAAAATCTGCAGAACGCCTACGAACTGTTGTGGGAAATGCCGAATAACGACGGCTATCTGCAGCTGGTCGGCATCATGCAGAAGTTTATCGATCAGTCGATTTCCGCCAACACCAACTATGACCCGACGCGTTTCCCGTCCGGAAAAGTGCCGATGCAGCAGTTGCTGAAAGATCTGCTCAACGCCTATAAATTCGGCGTGAAAACGCTGTACTATCACAACACCCGTGATGGCGCGGAAGACGCCCAGGATGACCTGGCCCCGTCAATTCAGGACGACGGCTGCGAAAGCGGCGCATGTAAGATCTAAAGTATTTTTGCCGGGTGGCGCGATGCCTACCCGGCCTACGGTTTTGTAGGCCCGGCAAACGCAGTGTCGCCGGGCGATACAATCTCAACAGGACCCACTCATGGCATACACCACTTTTTCACAGACGAAAAACAATCAACTGCTTGAGCCGATGTTTTTTGGCCAGCCGGTTAACGTGGCCCGCTACGATCAGCAAAAATATGACATCTTTGAAAAGCTGATTGAAAAGCAGCTCTCCTTCTTCTGGCGCCCGGAAGAAGTCGACGTTTCGCGCGATCGCATCGACTATCAGGCGCTGCCGGAACATGAAAAGCATATATTCATCAGCAACCTGAAATATCAGACGCTGCTTGATTCCATTCAGGGCCGTAGCCCGAACGTCGCGCTGCTGCCGCTGATTTCCATCCCCGAACTGGAAACCTGGGTAGAAACCTGGGCCTTTTCCGAGACGATCCACTCGCGCTCCTACACCCACATTATTCGCAACATCGTCAACGACCCGGCGACGGTGTTCGACGATATCGTGACCAATGAGCAGATCCAGAAACGCGCGGAAGGCATCTCTCACTATTACGATTCTTTGATTGAAATGACCAGCTACTGGCATCTGCTGGGCGAAGGCACCCACACCGTCAACGGCAAAACCGTGACCGTGAATCTGCGCGAGCTGAAAAAGAAACTGTATCTCTGCCTGATGAGCGTCAACGCGCTGGAAGCAATCCGCTTCTACGTTAGCTTCGCCTGCTCTTTCGCCTTTGCCGAACGCAAGCTGATGGAAGGCAACGCCAAAATTATTCGCCTGATCGCCCGCGATGAAGCGCTGCACCTGACCGGCACTCAGCATATGCTGAACCTGCTGCGCTCCGGCAGCGACGATCCGGAAATGGCGGAAATCGCCGAAGAGTGCAAACAAGAGTGCTATGACCTGTTCGTGCTGGCGGCGCAGCAGGAAAAAGAGTGGGCGGACTATCTGTTCCGCGACGGCTCGATGATCGGCCTGAACAAAGATATTCTCTGCCAGTACGTCGAGTACATCACCAATATTCGCATGCAGGCGGTGGGCCTCGATCTACCGTTCCAGACCCGCTCCAACCCGATCCCGTGGATCAATACCTGGCTGGTTTCCGACAACGTTCAGGTCGCGCCGCAGGAAGTGGAGGTCAGCTCTTATCTCGTCGGCCAGATCGATTCTGAAGTCGATGCCGACGATCTGAGCAACTTCCAGCTGTAATGAAGCGGATTTTCTTGAGGATTTCTGACACTCGCCTTGAGTGTCAGGATGAACATCCTTCCCTGTTGGCCGCGCTTGAATCGCATAACATCGACGTGGAGTATCAGTGCCGCGAAGGCTATTGCGGTTCCTGCCGCACGCGTCTGGTGTCAGGCCAGGTTGACTGGCTGACCGAACCGCTGGCGTTTATCCAGCCGGGAGAGATTTTGCCCTGCTGCTGCCGGGCGAAAGGCGATATTGAGATCGAGATGTAAGTGTTGTCGATGTGTGCGGCCTGATGCCCTCACCCCGGCCCTCTCCCACAGAGAGAGGGGGAAAACATAAAAGGGCCTTACGGCCCTTTTGCTTTATTTCGCGTCCAGGAACTGCACCGCTTTATCCGGGAAATCGGTAAACAAGCCGTCGACACCCGCCTGGTTATACAGCACGTCATAGAGCTGATTAACGTTAGTGGCGTACTCCGGCAACTGATCCGCGCGCACGGTGTACGGATGCACCTGCAGATGGCTGGCGTGCGCCTCTTTTACCATCGCCGTCAGCTTCACCGCGCCCGGCTTCGAGCCTTCCGCTACCAGCATATGGTAATCCGGGCCGATACCGTCGGCGTACTGCGCAATCTGCGCCATCGCCCCCGGCTTGAACATCCAGTCATAGCTGTAGTTCACCCATTTACCATCGGCCTGTTTCTGCTGCGTTTCATTCCAGTCGGTATAGGCGATGAGCTGCACCAGATTGAGATCCATCCCCATCTTCGGCTCCAGCTCATCCTTAATGCGTTTGAGCTCGTTGGCGTCAAAACATTGCAGATAAACCTTATCCTGCTTGCTGGTGTAGCCATATTCCTTCAGCACTTTCAGCGTGCTGGCGGCAATATCTTTGCCTTCCTGATGGTGGAACCACGGCGCTTTGATTTCCGGGTAGATACCGATATTTTTACCCGTCGAATGGTTTAGCCCCTGTACAAACTCAATCTCTTCTTCAAAGGTATGAATGCGGAAATCGGATTTGCCCATCGGGAAACGCCCAGGATAGGTTTGCACGTTTTTGCCATCTTTCGGCTCAAAACCTTCGGTGAACTTCAGCGACTTAATCTCGGCCAGGGTAAAGTCGATGGCGTAAAAACGGCCGTCTTTACGCGCCCGCTGCGGGAAACGCTGCGCAACGTCAGTCACCCGATCGAGATAGTGGTCATGCAACACCACCAGCCGGTCGTCTTTGGTCATCACCAGGTCTTGCTCAAGGTAATCCGCCCCCTGAGCGTAAGCCATCGCTTTCGCCGGCAGGGTATGTTCCGGCAGATACCCGCTGGCGCCGCGGTGGGCGATGACAATTTTCTCTGCCGCGACGGCGCTGAAGCACAGCGCCGAACTGGCCAAAATCATTCCGCTCATTAACGCGGTGAGTTTCATTTTCATCGCCGCTCCTTAGGCTTGTTTCAGTTGTTGATGATGGCGACGCTCGCCAAGCATGACGATAATCAACAGCAGTACCGCCAGTACGCTACCGCCAATCATCACCATGAAGCCGCCATCCCAGCCGAAGAAATCGACGGTATAGCCAACAATGGCGCTCGCGGCTACGGAACCGCCAAGATAACCGAACAGACCGGTGAAGCCCGCGGCGGTGCCGGCGGCTTTTTTCGGCGCCAGTTCCAGCGCATGCAGACCGATCAGCATCACCGGGCCGTAAATCAGGAAGCCAATGACGATCATACAGGCCATATCGACGCCCGGATTACCCGGCGGGTTCAGCCAGTAAACGATAGTGGCAATCGTCACCAGGGTCATAAAGAACACGCCGGTCGCGCCGCGGTTGCCTTTAAACACTTTGTCCGACATCCAGCCGCACAGCAAAGTACCGGGGATCCCCGCGTACTCATACAGGAAGTAGGCCCAGGAAGATTTATCCAGCGCGAAGTGTTTGACCTCTTTCAGGTAGGTCGGCGACCAGTCCAGAATGCCGTAGCGCAGCAGATAAACGAAGACGTTAGCGATCGCGATGTACCACAGCAGCTTGTTCGGCAGAATGTACTGCATAAAGATCTGCTTCGCCGTCAGCTCTTCTTCGTGCTTTTCGCTATAGTCATCCGGATAGTCGTTTTTATACTCTTCGATCGGCGGCAGACCGCAGGACTGCGGGGTATCGCGCATCATCGCGAAGGCAAAAATCGCCAGCAGGATCGCGCCGAAGGCCGGCATATACAGCGCCGCGTGCCAGTCGTTAAACCACGCCATCCCTAACAGGAACAGCAGCGGCGGAATACCGCCGCCGACGTTATGCGCGCAGTTCCACACTGAGACAATCCCGCCGCGTTCTTTCTGCGACCACCAGTGCACCATGGTACGACCACACGGCGGCCAGCCCATCCCCTGGAACCATCCGCACAGGAACAGTAATACGAACATGATCATGATGCTGGAAGTCGCCCACGGCACGAAGCCCATCACCAGCATCACCAGCGCCGCCAGAATTAACCCTGCCGGCAGGAAAATGCGCGGATTCGAGCGGTCGGAGACCGAGCCCATGATAAATTTCGAAAATCCGTAGGCGATAGAGATACCGGAAAGCGCGAAACCGAGGTCGCCACGAGAGAAGCCCTGCTCAATCAGATAAGGCATCGCCAGCGCAAAGTTCTTACGAACCAGATAGTAAGCGGCATAACC
>ENA-OWZJ01000099-OWZJ01000099.1-human-gut-metagenome-genome-assembly--contig:-NODE-99-length-23499-cov-17.8884_pt1 | contig 23499 bp, 5 predicted proteins | sample MGYA00249760_ERZ652106 | MGnify/ENA primary metagenome ERZ652106 (study PRJEB26925, sample SAMN05827102) | human gut metagenome | biome: ENVO:2100002; feature: ENVO:00000062; material: ENVO:00002003...
AAGAGACAGATACTATGACATATATATACTCAAATAGCCATTGAATCTATTTTTGCATGCAAAAAGGCGCCAAAAGCATTTCGCTTTTGGCGCCTTTTATAAGCACTGCCGTATCAATATGTTATTTCATATTATTTCAAGCCCGCTTGTTGCATCAATAATGCAATTTGTGCTCTCATTTCTTCATTGTCGCGTTGTACTTTTTCGTACTTAGCTTTCAAAGCAGTCATTTCATCTTGCATTACGTACATGGAGCTAATAGGGCCACCTTTGTAACGTTCAGGAACCGCTTTCTTCGCATCGGAAGTACCGAATTTACGAGTTACACCAGCATTCACCATGTTATGGTGGCTACCAACAGATACGCCTACATGGAACATTGTATCTTCTGCTGTGTAATGTGCAACGCCAAGAGCTGCCGCGGTTTCACCTCTATAATTACCGATACCAGCCATCACTTGAGTTGGTTCCAATGGATCATATTGAATAGGTTTCAATGCAGACATAGCCGCCGCATGTGCGCCTACACGTTGTGTTTCGCCTGCTACGGAGTTAATAGCATTAGCTAAACCGTCTGTAGCACCTTTCAATTGATTTACGTTAACTGCATCCGTGCCGTTTACGCCAGGGCCTACATTGGTAATTGTATTACCGCCGTTGTTGAGTCCATCTTTAGTAAGACTTACAGCATTACCGCTAGCAGGTGTAATTGTTACACCGCCACCGTTCATAACTGTCGTATTACCTGCAGCATCCTTAGTGGTTACTGTTTCAAGGCCTTTCAAGTCTTTCGCCATACGAACCTTAAGGTTGCCAGTACCATCGGATACAACACCTAAATTGTCCTCTGTAGTCAACTTGCTAGCATCAGTAATGCCACCCACTACATTAACTTGTTCGTTAAGCTTTTTCTTGATTACGGAGCCGCTATCGCCACCGTATTTCATACCATCGTCTTTAGTTGCCACTTGATGTGTCTTACCATTTTCATCTTGGTACTTAATACGAGTGATTACATTACCGTCTAAGTCTGGATCACCTTTATCAACGGTAATATCCGCATTACGGCCGTCTTTACCAGTTAAACCAATATGACCAACGCCGTCTTTGCCGGACATGGATACAGCATCTTTACCGTCTTTGCCTGTAATACCTACTTTGCCGTCTGTACCGTCAGCACCATTAGGACCAGTAATAGATACGCCATCTTGACCGTTTTTACCAACTTTTACCTTATCGGTAGTTAAGCTATCAGTCTTAAGGTCTTTCGCCATCTTGATATTAACATTACCATCTTGGTCGGCTACTGTTTTAATATTTTCGCCGGAGTATTTATCGTCAGACTCTGTACCTTCACCTTTGATAGTAACCTTTTGGCCTAAATCACGGTGGAATTCACCTGTATTACCAGCAAAATTCATACCTTTTTTCGTGATTTCATCACCTAGGTTATTAATCTTGTTATCCAAGGATTTGTGAGATTTTTGCAATTGATCTTCTGTAGCAGCACGACCGCTTGTGATGTTGTCAGGATCCCAATCTTTGTTTTCTAGACCTGTCACATAACCGTCTTTACCATCAACAGACACTTTACCTGCCGCAATCTTACCATCTTTACCATCGATAGTTACCTTGTCACCAGCTTTAATGGTACCGTTTTCACCATCAATTGTTACATTGCCAGCTTTAATCGTACCTTTATTGCCATCGATTGTAACTTTATCACCAGCCTTGATGGTACCTGTAGTACCGTCCATCACGATTTGTTTCGTAGCATCAGAGCCCAATGTCACTTGATCTTTAAGACTTACTTCATAGTTCTTGGAACCATTCGCATTGGTGCTAGGTGTCACAGTAATATTATTACCTGCCGATACCGTTGTAGATGCAGCTGCTGTAGCTTTATCCAATTGAGATTTATTAACTGCATCGTTAGGGTCCGTGCCATCAGCAACATTCGTAATCTTGTTACCGCCGTTATTTAAGCCGTCTTTTGTAAGACTTACTGCATCGCCGCCAGCACGATTGATGGTCATGCCATCACCATTGATAACAGTATTATTGCCGCCGTTTGTGAAAGTAGCAGACGTCAAGCCTTTCAATTCTTTCGCCAAGCGCAATTTCAATGTATCAGAACCGTCGGAAACAACACCGATGTTGTCTTCAGTAGCTAATTTGCTTTCATCGGAGATACCGCCCTTAACATTCACTTGATTGTTAAGTTTCTTTTTAATTACATTGCCTGTATCGCCGCCGTACATCATACCATCATCAAGGGTTGCAAGCGTATGTGTATTGCCATCTTTATCTTCAGTCACTAAACGATTAATGCTTGTACCATCTACACCGTTTTTAGCGTCGCCACCTTTAAGTGTAACGCCGTCTTGACCGTTTTTACCAGCAATAGCCACACTATTAGCTTTGAGGTTTTTGTTCATCTTCACATCGATAGTTGTATTGCCATCTTGATCTTGTGTGATGAAAGTTTTAAGGTTTTCACCGCTGTAGTTAGCATCAGCATCATTACCTTCGCCCTTAACAGTAACCGTAGAGCCAAGTTTATTAGTTTTTACGCCGCCACTGTTAGCATCAAATTTCAAGCCTTTATTAGTTAATGCATCTTCGCTATCTTTGATTTTGTCTTTCAAGTAATCCACATTAACCGCTTCGCTACCATCGTTGCCTGTAGCATACGCCACATTTGTTACATGAGTACCACCAGTTTTATTAGCATAAGTAGGACCTTCATAAGTTACTTTTGTCTTATCAACAGCACCATTATCCAAATTATACTTAACAGCACGATCATTTAATTTGTCGAGACTAGATTTAGATGCAACATCCTTAATCTTAACAGTTTCTTTTTGACCTGCATGGTTTTTATCCTCTACAGTTAAGTCAACATCACCGTTAGAATCAACTGTATAAGCATTATCTGCAGCAGCTGTATTTTTCACCAAACGGTAATCTGTAGCAGCAGCACCTTGGTTCTTAACAACATCACTAATCTTTTTCAATTGATCTTCTGTAGCAGCGCGACCGCTTACAGGATTAGTTGTATTCACATCCCAATCTTTATTATCAAGACCAGTTACATAGTTGTTAGAATCAGCGTGTTTACCCATTGTTACACCGCCGGCTTTCACAGTATCTGTAGCCGTCAATGTTTGAACATTAAGATTTTTGTTCAATTTAACGCCGATTGTAGTATCATCGCCGGTTTGCGTAATTTCAGTAGTAATATTACCATCACCATTTACTGTTACTTTAGAACCAAGTTTGTTCGTTTTTTCATCGTTATTATCAGCGTTGAAACGAAGGCCCTTGTTGATAAGTTCTGTTTTGGCATTACTGATATTAGTATTTAATTCGTCTTTAGCATCGTGCAATTGACCGCCATTTACTGCGTCCTTACTGCCTGCGCCTACAGTGCCATCAGCAACATTGGTAATCTTTTGATTATTCGCATTGAGACCTGTTGGAGATACATAATTCTTACCGCCTACAGTCAAACCGCTATTATCAATCTTAGTATTACCAGCTGTAACACTATCCAAGCCAGTCAATGTTTTAGCTAATTTCACATTCAATGTGCCATTGCCGTCAGATTCAACACCGATATTACCGTCGGATAATGTGCCTGTAGCACCGCCTTTAACGGATAGTTTTTCACCTAATTTTTTATTGATAACTGCACCGGAGTCACCATCAAAGTTCAAGCCTTTATCAATAGCAGTCTTATTAGTGTTAACTTTATCGTTAACTTTTTTCAACTGATCTTCAGTAGCACCGCGACCAGATTCAGCCACAGGATTGTCTACATTCCAATCTATATTTGTGAGGCCTGTCACATGACCAGCATCACCGTCTACAGTTACAGGATGTGCTGTACCTACGGTAATTTTATTACCTAAACCAACAGTATATTCCTTACCGCCTGCTGCGTTTGTACTTTCTGTTACAGTTACATTCGCATCCTTTGCTTTTACAGTGGATGCTTTGGCTGTACCGCCGATAGCAGCTTGTAATTGACTATAGTTTACTGCATCATTAGGGTCGCTACCATTAGCAACATTAGTAATCTTTTGATTATTTGCATTGAGTCCTGATGGAGACACATATGTTTTACCACCTACAGTCAAACCACCGTTGTTGATAGTAGTACCACCTGCTGTAACGCTATCCAAACCAGTCAATATTTTAGCTAGTTTCACATTCAATGTACCATTGCCGTCAGATACAACACCGATATTACCGTCAGATAATGTGCCTGTAGCACCGCCTTTAACAGTTACAGTGTCACCTAATTGTCTGTTGCTTACAGTACCTGTATCACCAGCAAAGTTCAAGCCTTTATTAATCTTTGTATTAATAGTGGAAATGTCTTGCTTATTTTGAGCGATATTATTGGCATTGTTTGTGATATTTTGCTTATTATCAGCGATATCTTGTTTATTCTTGTCAATTTGAGCCTTATTAGTGTTAACTTTATCATTAACCTTTTTCAACTGATCTTCTGTAGCGGCGCGACCGGATACAGCCACAGGATTATCTACATTCCAATCTTTATTTTGAAGGCCTGTTACATGACCTGTAGTACCGTCAATCGTTACAGGTTTTGCAGTACCTACTTTGATAGTATTGCCCAAAGTCATGTTAATAGTTGTATCACCATTGGCTTGTGTAATTTCGGCATTGATATTGCTGCCGTCACCTTTGATGGTAACTTTAGAACCTAATAGGTTATTTTTCGCGCCACCTGTATTAGCATCGAAATTAAGACCTTTATCTATAGTGTCTTTATTGAATTTAATAGCATCATGAATCGTGCCTTTGCCTGTATTGCCGATATTGCTCATCGACAAGTTGCCAGTATCAGGGTCAAGCGCTGCATTGCCACCTAAAATACCTTTTGTAGTGCTTGCTAAATTACCCAAAGTATTAGCAACAGCATATAATTGGCTACCGTTAATTGCATCTGTAGATTGTGCATTCACACGACCTGCAGCTACATTTGTAATGGTACGTTTTAGAGTATCGCTACCTACACTAAGTGTGGAATCAGCAGAGCCGCCGGCATAGTTTTTATACCATAAGCCATTTACCAATTGATTTGGTGTGCTTACTACATTAGCAGTCTTGGAGTTAGCACCTAATGCAATAGATCTTTGTTGATTAGCATCAACTTGTGCATTATGACCAATAGCGATAGCATCCTCAGCCGCTACATTTGCACTAGTACTCATAGCAATAGAATGATCTGCAGTTGATTTTGAAGTCTCACCAATAGCGATGGAAGAAGCACCACTAGCTACACTATCCCAACCCATAGCAGCTGCATTAGTTGCATCAGCTTTAGAATTAGCACCGATAGCACGTGCACCTTGTGCCAATGCTTTTGCACCGTTACCGATGGCTACGCCCCAGTCGCCTCGAGATTGAGAACCGTTACCCATGGCGATAGCACCGCCTTTGGACGCCTTCGCATTATTACCGAAGGCCATGGAGGAACCGCCATAAGCACGAGCATTGGAACCGAAAGCCTGGTCATTATCAAGACCTATCAAGTTATTGCTTTCATCAAAACCAGCACGGGCATTATTCCCTAAGGCAAAACCGTTCGTCGACTGCACGCGTGCTTCGTTACCGATAGCCACACCGTTGTTAGCGATTGTACGCGCATTACGGCCGATAGCCACCGCCTGTGCACCTTGACCGATAGTGCTCGTACCGATAGCAATTGTATTGATATCCTTTGTTGTCGCATCATGACCGATGGCAATACCACCACTCTTATCTGTAATGCCTGGTGTTGCCGTAGCAGGGTTAACACTTACTGTCGCACCATGACCGATAGCGATACCGTTTTGACTTTCAGATTCAGATGGATCATTTTTACCAACAGTAGCGTCTGTACCCATAGCCACACTATAGTCACCGCGAGCATTTGTTCTATCACCGATCGCGATACCACCATCATTTTCGGCTGTCGCTCCGACACCATTTTTAATCGGTGCCCCCAAGGCATCCGTAGGCATCATAACGCCTGTCAACATAACGGCAACTGCTGTAGCACCTACCATTTTAGAAAATACAACCGACAAAGAGGAACGTTTCGTCATGTTCTTTGCTGTTTCTGCCACAACAACATAGCAGCCCTTTGTGCGATTCCAAATCACTTTAAATACTCGATTCATTAATCTTTCTCCTATAAAACTTATAAAACTTACTAACTATCCTATATATTTAATGAAATAACAATGATGGATCGATGATGTATTGAGAATTCATCGATATTCTTGAATGTGTATATCTAAAATACCACATATTACAGGAAAAGTAAACTTTTTTTCATTTTATTTTCATAAAACTTTTGTGTTTAAGTTATTAATAATTTCGATAAAATTAAATATACTGAATATTCTGTATAAACACTGTATTTTTTTAATTATTATTCACCTACTTTCATAAATAATACAAAACTTTCCATAATTATGTGCCAATATCACACCATATGTAACCAATTTATTTTCTCTTCATCATTCTGATTTATGATAGACCATATAATAGAATGATATCTTTTCATAAACGGATATCGTACAGTGTTTCTGCCATTTTGACTCAATGTACGTACACAATTACTACATACCTACTTAAGCCAATTAACTATTGCACAATCAATAAAGGTAGCATTTTATTATATAGTAAAAGGAATGACAGGTGAAATTCAAATCGCCTTCATTCCTTTTTTTATTCTAAGTCCCTCTAAAGGCGTATCGGCGGGCTTTATAGGCTTTATAGAAATAGAGCATATGTGTATAAAAACAATTTATACGATTACTCCATGTGTTTTTTAATTTTTATTGTTATACTGAAAGCAGAAAGGAGGAAGATTCTATGTCAGAACTCAATATCTTACAACAAAATATAGATAAACCAAATACGGTTACAGAAGAAGATATCGTAGTTACACGAGATAATCAAACTTTCACAATCAAAGGTCGCTTTAATGGGGAAGAAGGCGTATTCACATATGATGCGGACGTTCAACCTAACGATCAGTTACAATTTCTGCATCACAACTTTACGGCCATCGTAAAAAAAATTACATATAAGGTGATTCAAGGTCAGCGAATCACATTGATTGCAAAATTATATGCATAAAAATATCGGGGTATTGTTAATACAAACAACACCCCGATATTTTTTATCGGTCATACAATTATAAGAAATACAATACAACACAACAACACTTAAGTCTTATAATTGAATCATCTAAAATTATTGAATTGTCGGTGCATTAATCGCTTTGCGAAGATCCACTGTGTGAAGTTCGTCCATCGCAGGAGCTGCTTTTTCATCCACAGGTTTCACGCGATTATTACCGTCTTTCATAGCTTCGTTCAAGCTAAAGATCACCATTTCGTTCATGTAGAAACGCAATTCATCATCATGTACATTGGCTGTATTGCGATCCAAGATATCGATGATTTGTTGCGCATAGTCCAATTTAGCATCTTCAGATACAGTCGCATGTTCTGTAAAGAATTGTTTGTAATCATTGTACAAACGATCTAACGCCAAACGCCCATAGCTATCGTTTTTATAACGATGGCTCACGATGTACCAGCTGCGACGAACGTTCATGTAGTACAATACATTGTTACGGTAACGCTCTTGACCGGTCATAACACGGGAATCATCCATGATACGTTTTCCCTTTTGGTCCAATTGGAATTGTGTGAAAGCATTAACAACGTCACGAACTTCTTCGCTAGGTACAGGAACTGCAACTTCCGCTTCAATCACGTTTAATGGTTCTGCCGGTTGTTCTGGCATCATCAATCGATCTTGAGCCGCATCCGCTTGACCTACCGCGCATACACAAGCAAGTGCCAATACAGGCATAAATGTTTTGAATTTCATAAATCCTCCTAATGACGAGCCGCCCCACGAAGGGCGGCTTTCATATTCTTTACATGATTCTTACATGATTCTTACATGACTAGAGTATACTAAATAACCCATTTAATCAAGTCAAATTTACTTTGTAAGCCCTGCTTGTTGCATCAACAATGCAATTTGAGCCTTCATTTGTTCATTATCTTCCTTCACAGAGGATAATTCATCAATACGTTGTTGCATACGTGCATTATCAGCCTTCACTGAAGACAATTCGTTAAGGCTTTCTTGCATGCGTGCATTTTCAGCTTTCAACGCTGTTACCTCATCTTGCAACACATAAACAGAACTAATAGGGCCACCTTTATAACGTTCTGGAATCGCTTTCTTCGCATCGGAGTTACCGAATTTGTGAGTTACACCAGCATTCACCATATTATGATGACCACCAACAGATACGCCCAAATGGAACATAGTATCTTCTGCAGAGTAATGTGCAACACCTAACGCCGCCGCAGTTTCACCTCTGTAATTACCGATACCAGCCATTACTTGAGTTGGCTCCAATGGATCGTATTGAATTGGTTTCAACGCAGCCATAGCCGCCGCATGAGCGCCTACACGTTGTGTTTCACCCGCTACAGCATTGATTTCATTCGCCATCTTATCTGTTGCACCTTTTAATTGATTTACGTTAACCGCATCAGTACCGTTTACACCAGCCGCAACATTGGTAATGGTATTACCACCGTTGTTAAGGCCATCTTTAGTAAGGCTTACTGCATTACCGCTAGCAGGTGTAATTGTTACACCGCCACCGTTCATAACTGTGGTGTTACCCGCAGCATCCTTAGTGGTTACGGATTCAAGGCCTTTCAACTCTTTAGCCATACGAACCTTGAGGTTACCAGTACCGTCGGATACGACACCTAAATTATCTTCTGTAGTCAACTTGCTAGCATCAGTAATACCGCCGATAACGTTTACTTGTTCATTAAGCTTTTTGTTGATTACAGCGCCGCTATCGCCACTGTATTTCATACCATCGTCTTTAGTTGCCACTTGGTGGGTTTTACCATTTTCGTCTTGGTATTTAATACGCGTGATTTCGTTGCCTTCGATATCAGGGTCACCTTTTTCAACAGAGATATCAGCACTGCGACCGTCCTTACCATTAAGACCGATGTGACCTACACCGTCTTTACCGGACATGGATACAGCATCTTTACCGTCTTTACCAGCGATACCTACCTTGCCGTCTATGCCGTTCGCCGTATCTGGGCCTGTGATGGATACGCCATCTTGACCATCTTTACCAACTTTAATAGTCCCTTTATCGCCGTCGATTTCAACCTTGTCGCCAGCTTTGATTGTGCCTGCATTGCCATCGATAGCGATTTGTTTCTTCGGATCGGAGCCCAATGTTACTTGGTCTTTAAGACTTACTTCATAGTTTTTGGAACCATTCGGATTGTCACTTGGCGTAACCTTAATATTATCGCCCGCTGTTACCGTCGTAGTCGCAGCAGCTGCAGCTTGATCCAATTGAGATTTATTGACTGCATCAGTTGGAGCTGTACCAGCAGCTACATTCGTAATCTTGTTACCACCATTATCCAAACCATCTTTAGTTAGACTCACAGGGTTACCGCTAGCAGGTGTAATTTTCATGCCGCCGCCATTTACAACTGTAGTGTTGCCTGCAGCATCTTTAGTTGTTACTGTCTCAAGACCTTTTAAGTCTTTTGCCATACGAACCTTGAGGTTATTGCTACCATCGGATACGACACCTAAATTGTCTTCAGTAGTCAACTTGCTAGCATCAGTAATGCCACCGATTACGTTTACTTGCTCATTAAGCTTTTTGTTGATCACGGCACCGCTATCGCCACCGTATTTCATACCATCGTCTTTGGTTGCCACTTGGTGAGTTTTGCCATTTTCGTCTTGGTATTTAATACGCGTGATTTCGTTACCTTCGATATCAGGGTCGCCTTTTTCAGCAGTAATATCCGCACTACGGCCGTCCTTACCATTAAGACCGATGTGACCTACACCGTCTTTGCCGGACATGGATACAGCTTCTTTACCGTCTTTACCAGTAATGCCTACCTTGCCATCTGTGCCGTTCGCACCATCTGGACCTGTGATAGATACACCATCCTTATTATCACCTTTGCCAACTTTTACAGATTCAGCTTTAAGATTTTTGCTCATCTTCACGTCAATGGTCGTGTTGCCTGTTGCTGCATCTTGTTTGATGAAAGTCTTAATATTTTCACCGCTATAATCGCTATCAGCAGCTTTACCTTCGCCTTGTACGATTACTGTAGAACCTAATTTACTAGTTTGTACACCGCCTACATTGGCATCAAATTTAAGACCTGTTGCAGTTTGATTTGCCAAAGCTTGTTTCAATTGGTCTTCTGTTGCGGCACGACCAGATACAACATTACCTGGATCCCAAGTCTTATTATCAAGACCCGTAATATAGTTGCCTGTATTACCAGGATTCGCACCATCAGCTTGTTTACCCATTGTTACGTCCCCTGCTTTCACAGTGTCCGTAGCCGTAACAGATCTAACATTAAGGTCTTTCTTTAATTTAAGAGCAATCTTAGTATCATCACCAGTTTGAGTAATTTCTGTAGTGATGTTATCATCGCCGTTTACAGTTACTTTAGAGCCTAATTTATTCGTTTTTTCATCGTCATTATCCGCGTTAAAACGAAGGCCTTTATTGATAAGGTCAGTTTTAGTATTATCAATTTTATTATTTAAATCATTCTTGGCATTCGTAATTTGGTCACCAAGATCTTGCTTAACTTGATGTAATTGACCACCGTTAACTGCATCTTTGGAGTTCGGAGCCACGTCACCGTTAGCAACATTTGTTACCTTTTGGTCGTTTGCATTGATACCATTTGGAGATACATAATTCTTACCACCTACGGTCAAACCGCCGTTATTGATGGTAGTATCACCAGCTGTAACACTATCCAAACCTGTCAATGTCTTAGCCAATTTCACATTTAATGTACCAGTACCATCGGATACAACACCGATATTGTTATCAGACAATGTGCCTGTAGCACCGCCTTTAACAGCAACAGTATCACCCAATTTCTTATTGATTGTCGCACCGGAGTCACCGTCAAAATTCAAACCTTTTTCAATAGTTTTATTGATGGTAACGATATCGCCAGCGTTCTTTGCGATATTTTGCGTATTATTAGCAATATTACCGGCATTTGTTGTGATATTTTGTTTGTTATCTGCGATAGCTTGTTTATTTTTATCGATTTGATCCTTATTGGCATTAACTGTATCGTTAACCTTTTTCAACTGATCTTCTGTAGCCGCGCGACCAGGAACAGCTACAGGATTATCTACATTCCAATCTGTATTTTGAAGGCCTGTAACATGGCCTGCATTACCATCTACAGTTACAGGATGTGCAGTACCAACATTAATTGTATTACCTAATCCAACAATATATTCCTTACCACCTACTGCATTTGTACCTTCTGTTACAGTTACATTTGCATCTTTTGCTTTCACAGTAGGCGCTTTATCGATAGAGTTAATCACATTTTGTAATTGACCATAGTTAACCGCATCATTAGAGTTAGTACCATCAGCTACATTGGTGATCTTTTGGTTATTTGCATTGATACCGTTTGGAGATACATAGTTTTTACCATCTACGGTCAAACCGCCGTTATTGATAGTAGTACCGCCAGCTGTAACGCTGTCCAAACCAGTCAATGTTTTAGCCAATTTAATATTTAATGTATCAGTGCCATTGGAAACAACACCGATATTGTTATCTGTCAATTTAGTTGCATCGGTCACGCCGCCCACAACATTAGTTTGTTCGCCTAATTTACGAGTGAATTTATTATCTGCAGCTGCTGCAGCTTTTACATCGCCTGCATAGGATACGCCCTTTTCTACTTCCGTTTTAACTGCAAACAATTGACTACCATTGATAGCATCAGTGGAGGTAGCAGAAATACGACCGGCCGCTACATTAGTAACAGTCCGTTCCATGCCTGCCTTACCTACGCTTACTGTGGAAGAAGGGTTTGTACCTGCAAAGTTATGAGTTACCCCATTGATTGTTGCAGAAGGAGTAGCCACAGCTGCTGCTGTTTCAGAGCCATTACCGATAGCTACGGCATTGTCATTAGCTACTTTCGTATTATTACCAAGAGCTAAACCATTAGCCCCTGTCACAGTAGCACTGTTACCTAAAACCATGCCGTTATCTGCGGAAATAGTGGAGTTACTACCTACTACATAGGAATTATCCGTTGTAATGGTATTCTTATAACCGAACGCACCGGCTGTATTACCTTTAACCGTACCAGCAGTAACCTTTTTAATTTTATCGCCATTAGACTCTGTAGTTTCAGTAACAGTAGCCGACCCTACGGTATTTTCACTACCGATAGCATATGCATTATTACCATATACCTTATTGCCTCTACCAAGAGCGCCTGCAGCAGAACCAGATAGAGTAGCATTTGTCATATCAAAGCCTACTATATTCGCATCGCCGAGGGATGTGGATTTCTCACCATACGCACCGGCTTGGCTACCGATAGCCAGAGAGTTATTCCCCCAGCTACGAGCCATAGCACCAATAGCGGAACTAGCCACACCTTTTGACAAGGAGTTAGCACCGATAGCATTAGAGCCTGTGCCTAAAGACTGTGTCATCATACCAATAGCAAGGCTGGCATTTCCGATAGAAGCAGTATTTACATAGTTCTTACTATCATTAAGACCTGCTGTACCCAATCCACTTGGATGTAATGCAGCCACTTCACGGTTAAAGTTTTTCTGCGTACCTGGCACCGCTAAATCAGGAATAACCTTATATAAATCAGGTTTTGCTTTATCGATATCATCACCGCCGATAGCGATAGAAGAGTGTCCAATAGATCTTACATCACCACCGATAGCGACAGATTGTGTGCCATATACCTTCGCTACACTACCGATAGCTACAGATTGTGAAAACAGCTGTCCGTCACCATCAACAGTAGCATTCTTTCTAATTATATTAGCTTCCGCTGCAGCACCGATGACTACGTCACCACGAGAACCGTAAGAAGCAGCTTCTGCACCCATTACAACTGCGCCGGAGCCAGGTTGTTGATGATACATGGAAATCGTGCTCTTTGCTTGACGACCTATTACAATATCGCCATTTTCCTTTGCCACTGATCCTTGACCGATAGCAATAGTACCCGCAGGATATGGAACCTTCACTCGTTGTTGACCTTCAGCCTTCGCACCATTACCGATGGCAATACCATTTTCACTTGTTGCTAATGTAGCCGCGTCATTACCTATCGCCACAGACTTAGCACCTGCGGATTTTGCATTATCGCCGACTGCCACGCTATTGCTACCAGTAGCAGCAGCGCCAGGGCCTTGTATTACATTTGCTTCTGCAATTCCCGATACTAAACAACCCGTAATAGCAAACGCGCATAAAGCCGCACGAAAAGTAATGCTCGTTCTTGCAGAATTCACACTAGCTTTACCGCCACCGCTCTTAACTAACTCAGATACTACAACGTAGCAATTTTTAGCTTTACTCCAAATTACATTATAAATTCGATTCATGTTATTCCTTTCTCACCGAATTACCGGACTTGCCGGTTACGCATTATGTTTATAGCCTCATATAAAAAAGTAAAATAAAAGAAGAAGTAATAGATATAAAAAATCATCTACACTTCTAACATAAAACAATAGTACTCAATACTACAGTTTGAGTACTATTAAGTATATATTTATCTATACTATACTCACTCTAGCGCCTACTATATCAAATAATTTCAATGTTGTAAACAACTTTTTCATGTTTCATTCATTTTTATGGTTTATTTAATAGATTTAAAAAATAAGATAAAAACTCTTCATCTTTTCTATATATTTATGGAATTAAATTTACATATTCAAATACGAAAGATTTAGTCTATGTATGACAAAAGCCGAGGCAGTTTGTGCCTCGGCTTTCGTCATATGATATAGTCTAAATTTTATTGAATTGTAGGTGTATTAATCGCTTTGCGAAGGTCTACTGTAGGAAGTTCATCCACCGTAGGACCCATTTTTTCTTCCACAGGTTTCACGCGATTATTGCCGTCTTTCATAGCTTCGTTCAAGCTGAAGATCACCATTTCGTTCATGTAGAAACGCAATTCATCATCATGTACATTGGCCGTATTGCGATCCAAGATATCGATGATTTGTTGCGCGTAGTCCAATTTAGCGTCTTCAGACACCGTCGCATGGTCCGTAAAGAACTGCTTGTAATCGTTGTACAAACAATCTAATGCCAAACGCCCATAGCTATCGTTTTTATAACGATGGCTTACGATGTACCAACTACGACGAACGTTCATGTAGTACAACACATTGTTGCGGTAACGCTCTTGACCAGTCATAACGCGGGAATCGTCCATGATGCGCTTACCCTTTTGGTCCAATTGGAATTGTGTGAAAGCATTCACTACGTCGCGAACTTCTTCGCTAGGTACGGAAAGGGCCACTTCTGTTTCAAGCACATTCAATGGTTCAGTCGGTTGTTCCGGCATCATCAATCGATCTTGAGCCGCATCCGCTTGACCTACCGCGCATACACAAGCAAGTGCCAATACAGGCATAAATGTTTTGAATTTCATACTTCCTCCTTATGATGAGCCGCCCCGAAAAGGGCGGCTTTCACAATCCTTACATGAGTGGTTAAGAACTCGAATATTCAGATTCGATTATTTTGTAAGACCTGCTTGTTGCATCAACAATGCGATTTGAGCTTTCATTTCTTCATTATCGCGTTGTACTTGATCGTATTTAGCAGTTAACTCTAAGTCATGTTGTTTCATGCGTTCATTTTCAGCTTTTAACGCAGTCACTTCATCTTGCAATACATATGCAGAGCTGATAGGGCCTGCTTTATAGCGAGCTGGAATAGCTTTCTTAGCATCGGACGTACCAAATTTATAGGATACACCCGCATTAATCATGTTGTCATGACCGCCGAGAGATACGCCCATATGGAACATTGTAGATTCATTAGTATAGTGTGCTACGCCTACAGCAGCAGCTGTGCTGCCTTTGTAGTGGCCTACAGCAGCCAATACTTGAGTTGGTTCCAATGGATCATATTGTAAAGGTTTGAGGCCGGAAATAGCTGCACTAGTAGCACCTACATCAGCGATCTTACCATCCACACTACGCATAGCACTGCTCAATTGATTTACGTTAACCGCATCAGTGCCATCTACACCAGGGCCTACATTAGTAATTCTATTACCACCGTTATTGAGGCCGTCTTTAGTAAGGCTTACAGCATTACCTTGAGCAGGCGTAATTGTCACGCCGCCACCGTTCATAACAGTTGTATTACCAGCAGCATCTGTAGTAGTTACGGACTCAAGACCTTTCAAGTCTTTCGCCAACTTGATGTTATATCCATCACCAGCAGCGTTTTTCACAACACCAATATTGTTGTCTGCCAAGCGGTTCACATCCGCACCACCAGTAAGGTTCATAGTATCTCCCAATCCACGAACCACTTTACCGCTATCACCAGGTTGGTCGCCTTGGAATACACGGCCTGTTCTTGCTTTATTATTGAAGTCGTCATTAACAGCTTTCAATTGGTCTTCTGTTGCGGCACGACCAGGAACTGCTACAGGGTTTTCAGGATTCCAAGTTTTGTTATCCAAACCTGTTACGAAGTTGCCTTCTTTACCGTCAGAAGTTTGCTTGCCTACAACTACATCGCCAGCTTTCACAGTATTTGCCGTTACGGAACCGTCATTGCCGTCAATCTTAACTTGATTACCGCCATTGCCAGCTGTAATTGTACCTGCAGAACCGTCGATGTTAACTTGTTTTGCTGGATCTTGACCAAGAGTGATCTTATCATTTAATGCCATTTTGATAGCGCCGTTGTCCACGGAAGTTTTGATATTGCCGTCACCTTTCAAGTCGATTGTTTCGCCAAGAGGTTTCTTCACGGATTGACCGTCTTCCGCTTTAAGGCCAAAGCCTGTGGATTTGATGTCTTCGATAGCTGTATGCAATTGACCGCCGTTTACAGCGTCCTTGCTACCAGCGCCAATAGTGCCATCAGCCACATTAGTGATCTTCTTATCAGCCGCATCGATACCGTCTTTTGTTACCTTAGGACCGTTTTCGATTGTTAAGCCATCTTTGTTGATAGTAACAGCTTTGTTGCCACCATCATTGATTTGCAAGCCATCTTTAGTCAACTTAGTCGCTTCATTAGCGCCGTCCTTGATAGTAACGCCGTTTGTATCCATCTTAGTGTCGCCTGTAGTCACAGTGTTAGCTGTTACAGTATCTACAGTGATGTCTTTTTTCAATTCTACCTTAACAGCACCGCCGTCTACGGATGTTTTGATATTAGTGTCATCACCTTTAACCTTAACAGTTTCACCAAGAGGTTTCTTCACGGATTGACCGTCTTCCGCTTCAAGACCAAAGCCTTTAGTTTTAAGGCTTTCAACAGCGTCATGCAATTGACCACCGTTTACAGCGTCTTTGCTATCTTTGGCAACCGTACCGTCTTGAACGTTTGTAACCTTCTTGCCGGCTGCATCGATGCCGTCCTTCGTCATGGATGGACCATCAGTAATCTTCACGCCATCTTTTGTAACAGCTGTCAACGGATTACCTGCTGCATCTTTAATAGTCATGCCTTCGCCGTTTACAACGGTTTTACCGTTTACACCGTTTTCACCATTGTTGAAAGTAACGGAATTTAAACCTTTAAGGTCTTTCGCCAAACGAAGCATCAATGTATCTGTACCGTCGGATACAACGCCGATATTATCATCGTTGGAAAGTTTAGTTTTATCGGTTATGCCACCCTTAACATTTACTTGAGTGTTAAGTTTTCTCTTGATAACGTCGCCGGAGTCACCACCGTATGCCATACCGTCATCTTTGGTTGCCACTTGGTGTGTCTTACCATTTTCATCAGTGTATTTGATACGGGTGATTTCGTTACCGTTGAGGTCTGGATCACCTTTTTCAACAGAAATGTCAGCGCTACGGCCGTCTTTACCGTTGAGACCAATGTGACCTATACCGTCTTTACCAGAAATAGATACAGCTTCTTTGCCGTCCTTACCAGTCACAGCTACCTTGCCGTCTGTACCGTTCGCTGCGTCAGGACCTGTAATGGACACGCCATCCTTACCATCTTTGCCAACCTTCACGGATTCAGCCTTAAGGTTTTTATTCATCTTCACGTCGATAGTCGTGTTACCTTTATTGTCTTGGTTGATGAAAGTTTTAATATTTTCACCGCTGTAGTCAGCATCATCAGCTTTACCTTCACCTTGAACAGTGATAGTAGAACCAAGTTTATTAGTTTGTTCGCCGCCTACATTAGCATTGAATTTCAAACCTTTATTAGTCAATGCGTCCGCACTATCCTTGATTTTGTCATTCAAGTAGTCCACATTAACCGCTTCGCTGCCATCGTTGCCTGTAGCATATGCTACATTCGTTACGTGAGTCCCACCTTGTTTGTTATTGTATGTAGGGCCTTCGTAAGTTACCTTGGATTTGTCAAGACTGCCAGCAGGGTCCAAATCATACTTAACAGCGCGATCATTCAATTTATCAAGCTTGGATTTAGAAGCAACGTCTTTGATTGTAACGGTTTCTGTTTTGTCTGGATGATTCTTATCTTGTACAGTCAACGCTACATCGCCGTTTGCATCTACAGTGTAGTCTCCATTGGAGCCTGCCGCTTGATTTCTGATCAAACGATAATCAGTGGAGTTAGCACTTTGAGCATCCAACGCTTTTTTCAATTGATCTTCTGTTGCCGCACGACCAGATACAATCTTATTTGCATCCCAATCTTTATTATCAAGGCCTGTTACATAATTGCCTGTTTCGCTGTCGCCAGCTGTGTTGTTAACAGTTTGACCACCCATAGTAGCACCGCCTGCTTTCACAGTCTTAGCGGCTGTTACGGAATCAAGATTTTTAAGGTCTTTCGCCAATTGAAGTTCCAATTTGTCAGTGCCATCAGCTTTTACATTGATGTTGCCAGATGCGCTCTTGAATGCAGCAGATTCAGCTTCAGTTACGCCTTCACCTTGTACTTTCACCAAGGAGTTCAATTTTTGTTTATTCACTGTGCCAGTGTTGTTACCAGTGAATTGTAAACCATCCTCCATAGTCGCAACTTGGTGTTCGCCATTGCCATCTTTGTAAACGATACGTGTAAGACCGTTTGTACCATCAACGCCTTTTTCGCCTTTAACGCCTGTAGCAGGATCATCGTAACCAGGTTTCACGGACAAGTCGATACCATTAGTACCATTCACGCCGTTCGTTCCAGCAGGGCCTGTCAAGCCGATGTGGCCTACGCCGTCCTTACCGGAAATAGAAACTGCTTCTTTACCGTTTTTATCAGTCACAGCTACCTTGCCATCTGTACCATTCGCTGTGTCAGGACCTGTAATAGATACGCCGTCCTTACCATTTTTGCCAACCTTCACAGATTCAGCTTTAAGGTTTTTGTTCATCTTCACGTCAATAGTCGTATTGCCTGTTGCCGCATCTTGATTGATGAAAGTTTTAAGATTTTCACCGCTATAATCAGCGTCAGCAGCAGTACCTTCACCTTGAATTGTAACAGTGGATCCTAACTTGTTAGTTTGTACGCCGCCTACATTAGCATCAAATTTAAGACCTGTATTAATAAGTTCATTTTTAGCATCATGTAATTGACCGCCGTTTACAGCATCTTTAGAACCAGCCGCTACGTTACCGTCTTTCAAGTTAGTAATTTTTGTACCGTTAGGACCTTCCAAAGTTACTGTGTCATGGCCTGTGTTACCGTCATATTTTACGGAACGATCTTTTACATTATCTAGTTCAGTTTTAGACGCAATATCCTTAATTGTTACAGTTTTAACATCACTGGATTTTTCGTCTTTTACCTTCAAGTCTACTTGATTGTTTTCAACCTTATAGGAACCGTCTGCCGCGTTGTTCGGATTAGCAATTAAGCGATAATCCGTAGAACTTGCATTAGCCGCTTTCAAAGCATCACTAACTGTTTTTAACTGTTCTTCAGTAGCTGCACGGTTTGGTACATATACAGGATCTGCAATATTCCAAGATGTATTATCTAAACCTGTTACAAAGTTACCAGTTTGGTTAGCACCTTTGTTATCTGCTACCGTATGATTACCTACAGTGGCAGTGCCTGCTTTCACAGTGTCGGATGCCGTTACGGATTGCAAGCCTGTCAAGTTTTTCGCCAATTGCAATTGTAATTTTGCATTGCCATCAGCGCCAACAGCCGCAGAAGTAACACCAATATTATTGCCTGTAGCAAGATCGGAAGCACTTGTTACACCACCGTTGATGTCCACTTGTTTGTTAAGCTTAACATTAGATGTAGCACCCATGTCGCCTTTGAATTTAAGACCGTCGTTCAAAGTTGCCACTTCTTCGTTGGAGCCATCAGGTTTTTGGTATGTAATACGTGTTGTAGTTGTGCCAGGAGCGCCGTCTACACCAGGTTGACCGTCACGAGTAACGGAAATGTTAGTTGTTACACCATCTTTACCGTTGATACCGATTTTACCGTCCTTACCGTTTGCACCAGTTGCAGTAATCGTTTCCACATTAAGGTTTTTACCAAGTTTCACATCAATTGTGCTATCGCCGTTAGCATCTTGAGAGATTTCCGTAATGATATTAGAGTTATCCCCTTTAACTGCTACTTTGGAGCCCAATTTATTTGTTTTTTCACCGCCTGTATTAGCGTCGAATTTCAAACCTTTGTCGATAAGATCTTGTTTAGTTGTATCAATCTTATTGTTTAACTCATTCTTAGTATTTGTGATTTGGTCACCAAGATCTTGCTTAACTTGATGTAATTGACCGCCGTTGACAGCATCTTTAGAACCAGCTGCTACGTTACCGTCCTTCAAGTTAGTGATTTTTGTACCGTTAGCCCCTTCTAATGTTACTGTGTCATGACCTGTGTTACCATCGTATTTCACAGAACGATCTTTTACTTTATCAAGTTCTGTTTTAGACGCAATATCCTTAATTGTCACAGTATTAACTGTACCGGATTTATCGTCCTTCACTTGTAAATCAACTTTATTGTTATCAACCTTATAAGAACCATCTGCCGCATTGTTCGGATTAGCGATTAAACGATAATCAGAAGCACTTGCGTTAGCCGCTTTCACAGCATCACTAACAATCTTAAGTTGATCTTCTGTTGCCGCACGGCCAGATACATAGGCAGGATCAGTTAATGTCCAATTTTTATTGTCCAAACCAGATACAAAGTTACCGTTCTGAGCAGCACTTTTGTTATCTGTTACAGATTGGGTACCCATAGTAGCAGTACCAGCTTTTACAGTTCTTGTAGCAGTTACCGTATTAACATTGATATCTTTACCTAATGCAACCTTAATTGTTGTATCGTCGCCAGTTTGTGTAATTGTAGTGTTGATGTTAGTACCATCACCAGCTACTGTTACCTTGGAGCCTAATTTATTTGTTTTTTCGCCGCCATTATCCGCATCGAATTTCAAACCTTTATTAATAAGCTCTGTTTTTGTATCATCAAGTTCTGTTTTAGATGCGATATCCTTGATAGTTACAGTTTTCTTATTCGCAGGGTTTTTAGCATCTTGTACAGTTAAGTCAACTTTATTGCCAGATACAGTGTATGCTTTATCAGCAGCACTGCTGTTTTCAACTAATTGATAATCAGGAGCATCTACGTCAACTTTATATGTTTTATATGTACCATCAGTACCTTCTGTAATCGTTGTGTTTTTACCAGCAACAACTTTTACTGCTTTTTGCGCTTCATCACGAATAACGGATTTACCATTGTCAGTAATATTGGACAAGTCTTTATTTGCCGCATTGTCGATTTTATTCTTAGTAGCATCAGTCAACGTCACATCGATTGTTTGGTTGTTAACAGATGTTGTAACATAAGAACCATCGCCTTTTACAGTCAATGTTTGGTTATCCAATAAAACGTCATTTTTGCCAGTGTTACCAGCTACTTTCAAATTAACATTGCGCAATTGTGCCACGTTAACAGCGTCAGTATCAGCTGTACCTGCAGCCACATTAGTGATTTGACGAGTTTTTGTACCGCCGTCACCTACGGACACCGCACCCATAGTGGATGTCAACGCAGCGCCAGTCAATCCGCTATATCCGTTTGTACGGCTGTCTGCAGTTTTAACATTATAACCTGCTTTACCTGATGCAACGGAAGCAACGGAATTCGCACCCAATGCAACGCCGTCATCTACGCTGGATTTAGCTTTATAACCGATTGCAGTGCTGTTCGCATTCGCTGCAGTCGCATCAGCACCGACAGCTGTCGCGAAATTACCTGCTGCGGAAGTACGTACACCGGCTGCTGTCGCGTTATTGCCTGTAGCACCTGTGTTATCGTAGTTCGCATCAGCAGATGTGCCTTTAGCACTGAAGAAATTCGTTTGCGCCGCTTCAACAGCTTCTTTTACCGTATGGTACGTACTGTTCTTGATATTGAAATCAGGCGCTTTATATGTAGAACCATTCGCTTCATAGCCCGTATATGTAGGACCTGCGATGGATTTTGCCAAGTTACTGTTTACAAATTTTAATTGTTTTACATTTGTTGCGTCAGTATCGTTTTCACCACCTGCTACGTTGATGATACGGCGTTCAGAACCTACGTTACCTACCGCAACTACACCGTTTGCAACATTGTTGTTTTGTTGATTAGTGAAAGCAGAGTAACCATTAACCAAGGCACCTCTTACTTCCGTACCAGTACCCAATGCCAAGGAATTATTGGATTCTGCAACGGCATTTGTACCGATAGCCATGGAGTTAGTACCTGTAACAGTAGCACCAAGACCGATAGCTGTCGTATTAGTATTGTTTGCTTTCGCTTCTTTACCGATTGCAATGGCACCATCTTTAGATGCATTAGCCGCACCGCCAAGTGCAAGCGCATCAGCACCCAAGGATTTTGCATTACCACCTAATGCGATAGAGTTGGATAATTTGGCTTGGGAAGAACTACCCATAGCGATAGCATCAGCACCAGCAGCATTAGAGCTACTACCCATGGCAAAGCTGCTTACACCACTTGCATTGGCACTTTTACCCATCGCTACCGCATTTTGTGCGGATGATTGCGCCGTATTACCGATAGCAAAGGCATTCTCTGCACTAGCATTAGCACTATAACCCATAGCTACCGCATTAGCGCCACCAGTACTGGATGAAGAACCGAATGCCATAGAATCAGCTGCAGCAGTAGATGTTCTCGCCTTTGTACCAAATGCAAGAGAACGAACACCTTCTGTTACGGTATTACCATTGGCATTATATTGTGCACTAGGAGTACCATGTTGTTGACCAGGTAATTTTATAGTTTCTGCTGCACCGATTGCAATGGATTGATCCGCTTTTGCTGTAGCAGAATAACCCATGGCGAAACTACCATTACCCTTTGCCCAAGATGCAGTACCTAATGCTGCGGAGAACTCACCTTCTGCAGCGGATTGACGCATCATAGCCAAGGAGTTAAATCCGCTCGCCTTTGTAGCTGTACCAAGAGCCATAGCAGATGGTGATAAAGCCTGAGCATAATGACCTAAAGCAAAAGAAATACCACCTGTGGCCTGAGCATAGTTACCGATAGCTAAACCGGAATAATAAGTTGGATTACCAGCTTCCTGAATATTTGTATTTTTACCGATAGCAATGCCAGCAAAACTATTTTCTGTATAGTTACCTCTATCTGTACCATTGTACAAATGACTATTATCAAATGGTGTCAAGTTCCCAGGATTTTGATAGTTATATAAATAACTACCTTCACTATAAGATTTCTTACCGGTAGCATAGCCAGCATCATTTACAGCATCAATAGTCATCGCAGCATAAGTAGCTGCATTAACCGTAGTAATATTACCACCCATTAATAATGCGGATACCGCCATAATCACACTCATGCGTGCCCAGGTTGTACCGCTTTGTACGGATTTTACCTTACCGCCACCTGTTTTTACAATTTCAGATACTACAACGTAGCATTTTTTTGTCTTACTCCAAATAACATTATAAATTCGATTCATGATTATCCTTTCTTACCGAAAACTCAGTAAAACACACCACTTGTGTTGCATAATATTGCAAAGATAATAAAAAGAATAAGTATAAAGATTAGTTATCATCTACACTTCTTACACCAAATATTAGTATTCCAAATTACGATCTGAATACTATAATTATTCATGATTCTTCATCATATACTCATCCACGGCAATACAATATCAAAAAATTTCTATCTTGTAAACAACTTTTTCATCTTTTCTTCATTTTTGTCATTTATTTATTTCTATTTTAATACTTTTTAATTTTAAGAAATAAAATCTTCATCTTTCCTATCAAAATTTACGATAAATCCACATATCGGAATATAACGACTGTCTCTTATACACATCTGACGCTGCCGACGATCGCATAAGTGTA